>Ga0123519_10004252_pt1 | contig 23378 bp, 22 predicted proteins | sample YelNatPaOPRAMG02_FD_87396 | JGI IMG/M metagenome (GOLD analysis project Ga0123519, IMG submission 87396) | Hot spring microbial communities from Yellowstone National Park - Yellowstone National Park OP-RAMG-02 (version 2) | ecosystem: Environmental > Aquatic > Thermal springs > Hot (42-90C) ...
GGGAGCATATCTCGAATGCGATACCATCGCGCGCGTGCATTGCCATAGCGACGCGGACGGCGCGCGGTTTTTAAAGCTGCTGTGCGACGAGGGCTACGAAGACAGCATACTGCTTGGACTTGACACCACGAGGCGGCGCATGAAAAGCTACGGCGCGCAGACGGGACTTGATTATATTTTGTCGGATTACCTGCCGCTGTTAAGAAAGACCGGCCTGTCGGATTTGCAGATTCACAAGTTCTGCGTTGAAAATCCCGCACGCGCGCTGGCGTTCTCTAACGCGGATTAAAAATGCGCGGCTGGAGTCGATAGGGTAAGTTGTAAAATGAACGGCGCATAGTGGGGAGTGTCCGGAAACGAATGGCGGCTAATGATAGCCGTCACTGATAGTCCGCAAATGATTTTACAACAGCTTTAGCGTGAACTGTTAATATATGGCGGGCAATAAGACTTGCAATTTTCAATCCCGCCGCCGCCCCGCATAAAAAGCTGGACTTTGTATTCGCGCTGTTTTAATATTACCTTTATGATACGTTTCGGGCCTTCGGGCAATTCATACCTGTTTTACAACGAGGGGCATAAGAGCCATGTTCTCCGCGAGGCTGAGTTTCACCTCAGATGGCAGCCGCTAAGGGTTGCGGAAAACGGCGGGTTTGAGAGTATTGCCGCGCTAATGGCCCATTATATATGCGGAATTTCCTACAGTGATAAGGATTAATTGATTTCCCATATTTTCCGAGTTAAAATAACATAAAGCGTCAGACGAGGATGTAGATAAAAATGGTTGATTTCGAAATGTTGACGGATATTGACGAAAGCAATTTGACGGAAACGGCTCAAAGCCTGGATAAAGAGGATCTGCCCAAAATTGTCGAGCGGTTGTCGGAAAAGAATGATAAAGTCAGATATAAGGCATTGTTGCTGCTCCAGAAACGTTCCGCCTGTTGCGACGACGTATATCCGTTTTGGGATGTTTTCCGCTCAAAATTAAAGCATGAGAACTCTTATCAAAGAAACATCGGCGTTATGCTGATCGCTGAAAATGCAAAGTGGGATACGGAAAACCGGATGGATGGTACCATTGACGAATACTTGACGGTTTTAAACGACGAAAAACCCATTACGGTACGCCAATGTATTCAGGCCTTGGAAAAAATAGTTCCATATAAAAACCATCTGTGCCCTAAAATCGCCGACAGCCTGATGTCGATAAATATTCTTGCGGTTAAAGAAACCATGCGCAAGCTTATTTTGTTCGATATATTGAATATCCTTGTATTGATCAGGAAATACCAGCCCGCTGATGCAAGCGATGAGTATATCATCAACGCGCTTTCCGGAGAAGTCCTTGATAAGAAAGTAAAAAAGCTGGTCGAGCAGAGAATGAGGACGTAAGGAATGTTCCTTTTCTTCTCCCGTACTCGGGCATCTTTTGGGATAAGCCGTAAATTACCTTTTTTAATATCACTTTTGATGCGCCCGGAAGTGCAATAATAATTTACCATTCGGCCCGTGATTCCCGTTTTTCTCCCGCTTCTTTAGCCATGACATTAACTCACAACCATATCTTTTTAAATGTCGGTAGCATATTTCGAGATTCAGAAATGTGTAAGCAGTCGTTTCTTTTTTAAATGTCAACTTAACTTTTGTGACTTAAAAGGAGCGAGTCATGTTAATATATGGCGGGCAATAAAACTTGCAATTTTCATTGCGTTTAAAAATGTTCAGGATTCGTATTGACACGCGAAAGGAAACAATATAATATAACAATAAATAATAATAAACAAAACTTAATTCAATAACAAAGAGAAGCTCATGAAAGAAACGATAGGCGTATGCCTCATAGGCGCGGGCAGGGCCGGCATGATACATGCAAACAATTTTCGGGCAAAGGTGCCGTGGGCGCGGCTCGTGGCCGTCTCCGATCCGTCCGAACAGGCGTGCCGGAACGCGTGCCGTGAACTGGAAATCGAAAGGTATTACCTTGACCACAGGGAAGCGCTGCAGGACAGCGACATCGGCGCCGTGGTGATTGTCGCGCCCACGCAGCACCACAGGCGAATCGCGGTGGACTGCGCGAACGCCGGAAAGCACATTTTATGCGAAAAACCCATGGCGATGACATCGGTTGAATGCGACGAAATGATCGCCGCCGCGGAAAAAAACCACGTCAACCTGCAAATCGGATTTATGCGGCGCTTCGACGAGAGCTTCAGAAAAGCGAAAGAGGCTGTCGACGCGGGCGAGATAGGCGACGTCGTGCATATCCGTTCGATCACGAGAGGTCCCAGCAAGCCGCAGGAGTGGATGTATGATATAGAAAAGAGCAACGGGCCTTTGGCGGAAGTAAACAGCCATGACATAGACTGTATACGTTGGTTTTCGGGCAGCGAAGTGCAGACGCTGTACGCGGTGGCCGGTAATTACAGGAACAGGGAGATAGCGAAAAAGTATCCAGGATTTTATGACAATGTCGTAATGACAGGCAAACTGAAAAACGGCGCGCAGTTTACGGTGGAAGGCGCGCAGTACGTGGAGTACGGATACGACGCAAGAGTTGAAGTATTGGGCACGAAAGGTGTCGTGACCGTGGGGAGAAGCGAAGCGTATCATATCCAAGTCATCAACAAGAACGGAAGGTGCGCTCCGTTCGTCGCAAGCTGGACATCTCTTTTCAAGGACGCGTATCTGGAAGAGGACATCAGATTCATCCGGTGCGTCGTTGAAGGGACCGAGCCGGAAGTCACGGGCGTTGACGGCAAAATGGCCGTAACGGTCGTAGAGGCGGGAAACAGATCTATTAGAGAAAACGCCATAGTGATGTTGTAGGGAGGATATTATGCTTGCAGCAAGGCTGTACGGGCCGGGCAGACTGACCGTTGAGGAAATCGAAACTCCGCGTATCGGCGAGAACGAGGTGCTTGTAAAGGTTACGGCGGCGGCGGTATGCGGCACCGACTTGCGGATGTACCGCAACGGATACGCGGGCGTGGACGAGAGCCATCCGCGCGTATTAGGGCATGAATTCGGCGGAATCATTGCGCAGGTCGGCAAGAATGTAGAATGTTTCGCGGAAGGCATGGAGGTGGCGCTCGCGCCGAACATCGGGTGCGGCGCGTGTGAAAGATGCATAGCCGGCAACGGGCATCTGTGCGACGCCTACACAGCCTTTGGCATCAATATTGACGGCGCCTTCGCCGAATACGTAAAAGTGCCTGAAAGGGCCGTGAAATCGGGAAATCTGATGGCGGTGCCAAAGGGTTTGAGTGCGGAGGACGTCGCACTTAACGAACCCCTTTCCTGTGCGTATAACGGCGCGCTGCAATGCCGTATCGTTCCAGGGGACTTTGTGGTAATCTTTGGCGCGGGGGCGGTGGGACTTTTCCACGCCAAGCTCGCCAAAACGTTCGGAGCTGCGAAGGTAATCATTACCGACTTATCGCAACATCGGCTTGATCTGTGCAAAAGCATAGAGCCGGAGATCGTCACATACCGCGGCGCGGAGCTGCGCGCGTTCGTAATGGATATGACGGGCGGCAAAGGCGCGGATGTATGCGTCATAGCGTGTCCCTCTCCCGATGTGCAAAGGGATTCCCTCGAGCTGATGGCTTACGGGGGCAGGGTGAACTTTTTTGGCGGCTTGCCGAAGGACATGCAGATCGTGCCGCTGAATACGAATCTTATCCACTACAGGCAGCTTATCATCACGGGGACCACGCGAGCAAGCATATCCCATTTCAAGAAGACGCTGGAGTTTATAAGCGAAGGGCTGATAGACCTGAAGGGCATGGTAACGGCGCGGTTCGGCATCCGCGATATTGCGCGGGCGTTTGAACAAGCGGAGAACCTGACGGGCTTGAAAAACGTGATCGCATTCTAAAGCAAAAGGAGGCGGTTCGGTGGAGCAAGACCTGATATTAGGAATAGACGTCGGCACGCAGGGGACGAAGACCAACCTCTACGACTCGCGGGGGGAGATATTGGGTAGCGCTTTCGAGCCGTCCAGGCTCATTTGCCCTGCGCCGGGGACTGTATACCAGAATGCGGAGGACATTTTTCTCTCCGTCGTCCGTACAATCAAGGACGTCCTACAGAAAAGCAAGGTAGCTCCCGCGCGCGTGCGCGCCATCGGGATGGACGCGCAGATGGCGGGGATCATGGGCATAGGAAGGGACTTCGAGGCCGTCACGTACTACGACAGTTGGCTGGACATGCGGTGCGGGAAATACATCGGCGTAATCAAGGAGCGCGCGGGAAAGCGCTACGTCGAGCTGAACGGCGCGCCCGTTACCTACACGCACGGGCCAAAGATACTGTGGTGGAAACACGAGCGGCCGGAAGCGTACGGGCGGATAGAAAAATTCGTACTGCCGCATGTGTACGTGGCCGGGAAGCTATGCGGCCTGCAACCGCGGGACGCGGTAATGGACTATACGTGCATCCACTTCAGCGGCTTTGCGGACAATCTGAATAAGCGGTGGTCGGACGAGCTTACGGACATGTTCGGCGTGGAGAAGGATAAGCTGCCCGAAATCTGCGAGCCGTGGCGGATCATGGGGAGAGTCAAAAAAGAATACGCCGACGCGTGTGGGCTTGCGAAGGGCATACCCATCGTTGCGGGATGCGGCGATTCCGCGGCGACCTGCCTTGGCGCAGGCGTCGTCCGCCCCGGGCAGGTTTTCGACGTGGCGGGAACCGCCTCGATACTTTCATGCTGTGTGGGCGCGTACAAGGCGGACGTGCAGCACGAAGCTCTGATGCAAATGCGCTCGGTTGTGGACGGGCTGTGGATGCCGCTCGCCTATATCAACGGAGGCGGGCTGTGCCTGAAGTGGTTCAAAGACGATATCGCGGGAGCGCAAGCCGATTATCAAACGCTTGAGCGGGAAGCCGAAAACCTGCCGCCAGGCAGCGAGGGGCTTTTGTTTATCCCGCATTTCGCGGGCAGGGTGTGTCCGAACGACCCGGATATAAGGGGGAGCTTCATCGGACTGAATTGGGTGCACAAAAGGGGACATCTTTTTCGTGCCGTGATGGAAGGCATCGCGTATGAGTACAAATACTACCTGCAGGTGCTTCGGGATACCGGCGTAGATACGCGAATCGACAGGGTGTACGTCATGGGCGGCGGCGCAAAAAGCGCGTTGTTCAACCGTATAAAAGCGGATGTGCTGGGAATGCCGTATGTGGTGCTGAAAAACGCGGATACCGCGCCGCTTGGCGCCGCCGTCGTCGCGGGATATGCCGCGGGGATCTTCGACGACATCGCGCGTACGGCCGAATCGTTCATGCGGGAAGGCGACAGGATCGAATGCGACATGCAAAACCACGAAAAGTACGAGGTTTTTTCGGAAGCATATAATAAAACCTTTTCCGCGCTGAAAGACGTTTATAAAATATTAGGAGGCGGTTAAACTGAACGGCTATTCTATGCAGAACGAGACAATGTTTGCGGAAGAGAGAAAAGTTGCCATCGTAAAATACGTAAACGAGCATAAGAAATGCAAGGTCGGCGAGCTTTGCGACATTTTCAAGGTTTCCTCCGCCACCATACGCAACGATTTGAACGAGCTCGAGAACGCAGGGTTGCTTAAAAGGACGCACGGCGGCGCAATCCCCGTCGGTAAGGCGCAGTTTGAGCTCAACTCCTATCAGAAGAAAGTTGAGCGTATCGCTCAGAAAAGGGCCATCGCGAAGAAGGCGCTCGAATGGGTGGAAGACGGAGACGCCATCGCCATCGACACAGGCACCACGACGTTGTGTTTTGCGGAACTCCTTCCGGCAAGGAAGGATCTGACCGTCGTAACAAACGATATCGAGATAGCGAGCGTCTTGGAGGAAAAGACGGACGCTAACGTCATCCTGATAGGCGGGAGGCTTCGGAGAGGCTTCCATTGCAGCGTGGGCGCGATCGCACACCGTTGCATGGAAGGCCTGAACGTGGATAAAGCGTTCATCGCGACAAACGGCATCAGCATCAAGAACGGACTGACGACGCCCAACGAAGACCTCGCGCAGATGAAATCGACTCTGATATCGATTGCAAAACAGGCGATACTGCTTTGCGACAGCACTAAATTCGGGCAAACGTCGTTCGCAAGGTTTGCCGATCTCGACGATATCGACGCCATCGTAACGGACGCAGGGCTGGCGGAACGGCAGAAACACGAGTACGAACAGTTAGACTTACAGCTTGATATTGCAGAGCTAATACAGGGAAAGGGGGAATGACGATGTTGGCGCGTCTGGTTCCTTTGTATTTTACCTCCGCGAACGAAAGAGAAAACGAAGAATTCATCGGGCAGGTAATCCGGCTCAAGGAGATGTATAAAGATGCGGCCGAATTTCTCGACCCCGTGCCGGTGGGGCAGAGGCCGCTTCAAAATGCCGATGCGGCGGTGTTTCCGCAGCTCATCGGCGCCGCGTTCCGCGAATCGGAAGGGCTCAAAGAGACGGGCCTTCCGTTTATCGTGTTGACGTCGAAATACGGCACGGTAGAAATGTGGGACTGGGAGATCGTAGCTTATCTGCGTTCCAAGGGTTTGCAGGTGTTTTCCCCGTATAATACCGGCCTCGCCAAAACGGTGATGCGCGCGCTGGCCGTAAAGAGGAGGCTTGCCAACGGCGCCAAATTCCTGATGCTTCAGGACAGCCCCGGGGAAGGCATGCAGGCCAATATATTCAAGCGGTTCTACTGGTGGGAAGAGGAATGCACGCGCAAAATGGAAGAAACGTTCGGCATCAGGCTGATATACAGGAGCTGGAAGGAAGCCTGCGAAAGGGCGAAAGCCGTAAGCGACGCCGCCGCGCTTTCTCTAAGCAAAGACTGGAACATATGCAGGGAAGGCGTAAGCGACGCAAATTTCCTGCGAGCGGTGAAGATCTATGCCGCCGTGAAGGAGATCATCGGCGAGATAGGCGGCGTTGAGGGCGTGGGCAGCAACTGCTTAAACGAATCCTTCCACTCGGATACCACGCCGTGCCTTGCGTGGCCGATGCTTTTTGAAAGAGACGGAGTCGTCTTCGCATGCGAAGGCGATACGCTCACGCTGTTGAGCACGTACATCATCTACCGCTCGCTGAAAGCGCCGGTGATGATGACGAATATCTATCCTTTTCTGGTGGGTATGGCGGCGTTGGCTCACGAAAAAATAGACAGCTTCCCGCAAATAGCGGACCCGGATAACCACGCCTTAGGCGTGCACTGCGGGTATTTCGGACTCGCGCCGCGCGCGTTCTGTACGAAATGGGTAATGCGGCCGCGTGTCCTCGAGATTGTAGACAAAAACGCGGTCGTCGTCGACTGCGAATTTCCTGTGGGCAAAGCAACGTTGGCAAAAATACATCCGGATTTCAAAAAGCTTATAATCATCGAAGCGGAAATCGAGGGCTATGTGCAATACCCCGGATCGGATTGCCGAAACGGGGCGCTGATTCGCTACCGCGACGGACACAAGGTTATGGAAACCTTAAGTTCGCACCACGCGCTGATCATTCAGGGAAACCGCATACCCGAACTTACGCAGCTTGCCAAGGTTTTCGGTTGGGAAACCGAAATACTGTAAATATTATCAAAACGCGAACAATATGAAAAAGGGAGGAGTGGCCATGAAAATAGGCATCGACAGTTATTGTTACCACAGGTTTTTCGGCGAAGCGTATCCGGATCAGACGCCGCCGGAAAAGCGGATGACGATGGAGGACTTTTTAAAACGGGCAAAGGAATTAGGCGTAGACGGAGTATCCCTTGAATCCTGCTTTTTCGAGACGTTGGACGACGGATACATGAAAGAGCTCAAAAGCGAACTCGACGAATACGGGTTCGACCGCGTATTCGCGTGGGGGCATCCGGACGGCCTTGAAAGGGGTAAAAACGAGCAGGCGTTTGCGGAGATGAAGGCCTGCATACCAAAAGCGAAGCTCATAGGCGCGGACGTGATGCGTGTGACGGGCTCCTCGCTGATGTTCCGCCATGAGCCGCACGGACCGCAGATAGAGGCGCTTACGAAGCAGTTTCAGGAAGCGGTGAAGATAGCGGAGGATTACGAAATCAAACTCGCGGTGGAGAACCACATAGACTACACGGCGGACGAGATATTGCAGATCGTGCAAAACGTTGGGTCGCCGAATTTCGGCGTCAACTTCGACACGGGCAATTTCCTGCGGTTATTGGACGACCCGATCCGCGCCATGGAGATACTGGCGCCCTACGTGCTATCCGTGCATTTAAAAGACCTGCAGGTGAACAACCGCATGGCAAGGCCCACAGACTGGTTCTATTTCTCCGGAGTGCCGGTCGGCGAAGGACTTATCGACAACAAGGCGTTGGCTTCGATATTGAACAAACAGGATTTCAAAGGCTTCCTCGCGGTGGAGATCGACCACCCGCACTACGACTGGATGAATAGAGAGGACGAGTGCGTTGCGAAAAGCGTGCTGGCGCTTAGGGAAATCGTCGCGTCGTTGGCGTAAAGGAGGGAACGCCATGAAAAAGAAACTCAATATCGCCGTCATCGGCAAGGGCTTCATGGGAAAGTTGCACAGCCACATGTGGCGCACTGTCGACAAGATATTCGACGTTGCGTACGAGCCGGTGCTTAAAATCGCGGCCGGAACGGACGAGGCTGCCACCAAAGCGTTCGCGGAGAAATGGGGTTTCGAGCGCTTTACGACGGACTGGAGGGAAGCCGTCGAACGGGAAGACGTGGACGTGGTAAACATCGTGACCCCCACGTACCTGCATAAGGAGATGGTCGTCCTTGCGGCGAAGAATAAAAAGCACATCTTTTGCGAAAAGCCATGCGCGATGAGCGCAAAGGAAGCGGAGGAGATGGAGGCCGCTTGCGAAAAAGCCGGCGTCCTGCATTATTTAAACCACAATTACCGCAGGGTCCCCGCCGTAAGCTACGCCAAGCAGCTCATAGACGAAGGGAAGATCGGCGAGATATACCATTTCAGGGGAGCGTACCTGCAGGACTGGATAATGGACGAGGATTTTCCGCTCACATGGCATCTTAAATGCGAGACGGCCGGCGGGGGTCCGCTTTTCGACCTCGCTTCGCATTCCGTTGACCTCGCGCGCTACCTTGTGGGGGAGATAGAGGCTGTGTATGCGGACATGCGGACGTTCATCGAAGAACGGCCGCTTCCCGGCGCGGGTTCCGCGACTTTCTCGAAAGGCTCCGGCGGCGCAGTGGCGAAGGGAAAGGTCACGGTGGATGACGCGTGCTTTATCGTCATGGATTTCGCGGGTAAAAGGGCGCTCGGCTCGTGCGACGTTACGCGCTTTGCGGGGGGCAGGCGTAATTACAATTATTTTGAGATATACGGATCAAAAGGGAGCCTTCTCTGGAACCTCGAGCGCATGGACGAGCTTCAATATTACTGCGGCGGCGACGCGCAGCCGGAACAGGGCTTCAGGAACATCATGGCGACGTACGGCTCCCACCCCTATGCAGGCAGCTGGTGGGCGCCCGGGCATCTCGTAGGATACGAGACGACGTTCGTGAACGCGGCGCGCGACTTTTTGGACGCGCTGGCGCAGGGAAAACCGGTCGCGCCCAATTTCTCGGACGGCGTGCGAATAATGAAGGTGATCGAGGCGGCGAAACTATCCGCAAAAACCGGAGCAAAAGTGAAAGTATAGATACGCCGCGCCTTCGCTTATACCGGGCAAAACGTTTTTGCGTGCCGGACTATCAAATACGCCGGGGATTCGCTTCCCCGGTATTTTTTTATAATATTAATAATAACGTATTGACAACATAATATACAGACGTTATAATGAGTGCAATACTGCACGACGCATATTCCATTCATAACAGGGGTAGTATCCATGACACTAACAATAGAGCAAATCGCGAAAATGTTTGACCTGAGCTGCGTAAGGATGCACAACACCAGAGACGATATAACAAAGCTGGTTGACGTGTCAAAAAAGTACGGTGGAGGACAGGTCTCCGTACTGCAGTGTTTTATAGAATACGCGCGCGAACTGATCGGGGACGACAAGCGGGTAAGGCTGATAGGAAACGTCAGTTTTCCAACGGGATCGGATCTAACGGAACTGAAGGTGATACAGGCCGGGCAGATGCGGGGAATTTGTGATGAAATCGATATGGTTATGAACATCTGCTGGCTTAAGTCGAACATGTTCAAAGAAGCCGCACAGGATGTTTTCGCAGTCAAGAAAGCCGTGGGAGACGTTCCGCTGAAAGTGATCATCGAATCGGCGCTACTCGATAAAAAACAGATACGCGAAGCCTGCAGGATCTGCCTCGACGCGGGAGCCAATTTCATAAAGACTGGCACGGGATGGTCCGCGCCCACGACAATCGAACACGTAGAGTTTATCAAATCGATTGTGGGGAATGCTATTTCCATCAAGGCGTCCGGCGGGGTCCGGAATTTAGACATGATGTTACAGATGTATAAAGCCGGCGCCACACGTTTCGGAGTCAATATGAAAACCGGCGTCGCGATACTCGAGGAATGCCTGTCCAAGGGAGGCATTGTCGCGGTTTGAATCCGCAGGCGGGCCTATGAACAGTTTTTCACTATCGGAGGAAATGCACGGATGAAGCGGACCATAGAGGATAATATGGGAAAATGGTTGAGCGGAATTCGCGGCGTAAACAAAGTGCACATTGCGCTGTTGGTCATTATCGCCGTATCCGTTTTACTATCGTTCAAGTCTTTTTCCAACTGGACAAACGCCATGAACATAATGAACAACGTCTCGCTTTTCGGCGGGATCGCGGCCATAGGGATGACGTTTGTTATCATTTCCGGAGGCATCGATTTGTCCGTGGCGGCGGTCATGGGTTTCGCGGCGAACATATCGTGCAACTACTACAATATATATAAAGCCGGAGGCTTGTCCGAAGGCGCCGCGATTACGCTTATGCTAATCGTTACTTTCGGCGGGGCCGCGGTCATTGGCCTTCTAAACGGCGCTCTGATCACATACCTTAAAATCGAGCCGTTTATCGTGACGCTGGGTTCGATGACCGTGCTGTCTGGCGTCAATCTATGGATCACGCAGGGAAAGAACATCAACGGCGTATTCGAGTTTTTCAGCAATATCGGCACGGGTTCTTTCACCTGGCTGAACAACGGCACGTTTTTCTTCGGCCCCGTGACGGGAGAAGCCGCAAGGCAGGTGGCTTTCCGAATACCGCTGGTTCCCATCATATTCATCGTCTTCTGCATCGTGTTCAATATCGTGTTGAAAAGAACGGTATATGGACGACGGGTGTTCGCCATAGGCGGGAACGCCGAGGCTGCGAAACTTTCGGGTATCAAGGTGGACCGCATTCGCCTGATTACATACGTTCTGTGCGCGCTGCTTGCGGCAGTCAACGGCCTCTTGTTGGGGTCCTGGACGAAAGCCTACGCGCCTAACCTGACCTTAGGTTTTGAGCTTGACGTTATCGCCGCGGTCATCATAGGCGGCACGGCCATGAAAGGCGGGCTGGGCAGCATCGGCGGCACCATTTCCGGCTTGATCATCCTGCAGATACTCTATAACATGATTAACCTCGGCATAGACTTGAGCGCGTTCGGAATCGGTCTATCCTGGGCGCCGGAGACCTATGTGCGCCAGTTCATCAAGGGCGTCATCATACTGGGCGCGGTGATCATGCAAAGGCGCCCGTCAAACAAATAAGACACGTGTTTACCCGAAAAAGGGTGATAAAAATAAAGGAGGAAAGAGTAATGAAGAAAAGTCTGATTGCAGTAGTTGTCTTAATCGCCATGATGTTTACCCTTACGGCCTGCGGACAGGCTCCTGCGCCGTCCGAATCGACCACGCCTTCGCAACCGGCGTCGCCTTCTCCGTCCGTGTCCATAGAACCGGCAAAAGAGCCGCCGGTCATCGGCGTGTCGAACGCGTCCGTGTCCAACACCTGGCGCGTCGCCATGTGGGACATGCTTAAGGAACAGCTGGACAAGGACAAGAATAGCGGGCTTATTAAGGATTACTATTACGTTGACGGCGAGGATAACGATGCGAAGCAGGCTGCCGGAACGGAAGACATGCTCAACAAAGGCATAGACCTTTTGGTCATCGCTCCCGCTACGGAGAGCGCGCTCGACGGAGTGATAGAGAAAGCCTATGATTCGGGCGTACCGGTGGTCGTGTTCGACAGAAGGTGCACCACCGACAAATACAATACGTTCGTGGTGACCGACGACGTGAAGAATGGCGAAATGGCCGCCCAGAGGATGGTCGATCTCCTGACCCAGAAGAACGGCGCGCCCAAGGGCGACATCGTCGTCATTCAGGGATGGGTGGGTTCCGGCCCGCAGATAGACCGCCAAAAGGGAATAGACAACGTGTTGTCCAAATACCCGGATATCAAGCAGATATCCCAGCCAGACTGCAAATTCCAGAGATCAGAGGGCAAGAAGGCCATGGCCGACGTGCTGACGCGCTTTAACAAGATCGACGGAATCATCTCGCATTCCGGCGAGGGCCTGTGCGGCGCGTTGGAGGCGGTGGACGAAGCCGGCCGCACCGACTGCCAGCTCATCACCTGCATCGACGGCTACAACGGCGTGCTCAAGCTCATCAAGAGCGGCCGCGTGGATTCCACGTACCTGTTCCCAGCGCGCCTCGGCTTGGACGCGTATCTCGTCGGCATGAAGATTTTGTCGGGAGAATCTGTTGAAAAGACCACGTACCTGCCAAACATCGCCGTTAACAAGGATAACGTAGACCAATTTGTAAAAATGGACGGCGACGACGGACTTTGGACGTATTGATCCCGTCTTCAAACCCGGCGCAAGCATGAAAAACGCATGGCGGCCTGTAAAAGGCCGCCATGCAAAATGGTTTTTTCATGCGGAATGACGCCCCCAAGGAGCGGAAGGAAATGAGCGAATACGCACTTGAGATGAAGCATATCAAAAAGAGCTTTCCCGGCGTCGTCGCGGTGAACGATGTAAGCCTCAGCGTAAAAAAGGGGGAAGTGCACGCGTTGCTCGGCGAGAACGGCGCGGGCAAGTCGACGCTGATGAAGATCCTTTCGGGCACCTATATGGCGGACGAGGGAGAAATATACATTGACGGAGAAAGGGTGGTTTTTTCGCATCCTCTCGACGCCATCCGGCACGGCGTGGGCGTCATCTATCAGGAACTGAACCTCGTTCCAACCATGAACGCCGTGGACAACGTGCTGTTGGGGCATGAGGTGTCGAAAAAAGGGTTTATCAAAGAAAAGGAACACTATGAGGAAGCGAGAAAGTGGCTGGACGCAGTGGGAAGAAACATCATTTGCAGCTACACCGCGCCGGTATCCACGCTGAGCGTTGCCCAGCAGCAGATGGTCGAGATAGCCAAGGCGCTGTCCCTGAAGGCAAACATACTGGTGATGGACGAGCCTTCGGCGACGCTTACAGACAAGGAACTCGCCATATTGTTCAACTTGATAAAGGAGCTCAAAAGCAAGGGCGTCACGGTGATCTATATCTCGCACAGGTTGGAAGAGATATTTCAGATATGTGACAGGGCGACCATCCTGCGCGATGGTTGGTATATCAAAACGGTGGAAGTAAAAGATATAGACAAAAGCGGCATCATCTCCATGATGATAGGACGCGATTTGACGCATACGTTCCCGCCGAAAACGAATACCGTACGGCCGGAAGTGCTGCTCTCCGTGCGCAACTTAAGCAGAGGCAAGGTGCTGAAAAACATTTCGTTCGATCTGCATGCCGGGGAAATTTTGGGAATTTCCGGGCTTATAGGATCCGGGCGAACGGAAATGGCGCGGGCGATCGTAGGCGCGGACAAATACGAAGAAGGTACGATATTGCTCAAAGGGAAGAAAGTACGCTTTAAGCATCCCAAGGATTCCATAGAAAAAGGCATCGCTTTCGCGACGGAGGACAGAAAATCGCAGGGGCTTTTCCTTGAGATGAACATCAAAAACAACATCACCATGGCGAGCCTCGGGAATTTTCAAAAAAAAGGCTTCATCATCACCGAGAAGGAAACGAAAAATGCGGAGAAATACGTGCGTGAGCTGAGGATAAAGACTCCTTCCATCCATAAGAGAGTGGGGGAGCTTTCGGGGGGGAACCAGCAGAAGGTCGTGCTGGCGAAATGGCTGACAACCGATTCTGCGGTGCTGATACTTGACGAGCCTACGCGCGGCATCGACGTGGGCACAAAATACGAGATATACGCGCTGATGGATATGCTTGCGGCAAATGGCATGGGTATCATCATGATCTCTTCCGAGCTGCCCGAAATACTCGGAATGTCCGACAGGATCCTCGTCATGCACGAGGGACGGATCACAGGGGAGCTGTTGAGGCGCGAGGCTACGGAGGCGCGCGTCATGCACTACGCGACCGGGCAGGACGGCGATGAGAAATGCGCGCAATGAACGCTCAAAATACTATCATTTGATAGTATTATTATAATGTTATAATATTGCTATAATAGGATAGAAAAAAGCGAAAGGCAAATCCCATAAAAAGGAGAGCACGATATGAATCAGGAGAACATGATGTTTCAGCCCTTGAAAATAGGCTGCAGGGACGCGGCAAACCGCATCGCCATAAACTCTATGGAATGCTGCGACGCCGATATGGAGGGGAATCCCACAGATTTGACATATGCGCGATATGAAAATCTGTTCAAAGGAAACGCCGGCGTGATATTTCTCGAGGCAATCACCATCACGTACGAGAATATAGCCCGCATACATCAGCTAAGCATACTTCCACAGAACGAAAAGGCTCTCGTAAAGTTTGTGAAACGCTTGAAGGAGATAAACGGCAAGCCGCTGTTCATTTTTCAATTGACGCATTCGGGCGAGCTCAGTAATCCCGCGTTTTCAAAACGGGTGACGGTAAAGCCCCTGCCGGGTTACGGCGGGCAACTGCTGACCGAGGAGGACGTAGAGCGTTATGCCGATCAGTTCGTGACCGCCGCGAAATACGCGCACGACGTCGGAGCGGACGGCATAGATTTGAAGCTGTGCCACGGGTATTTGGGTTCGCAGATACTTCGTCCGTGGAACGACCGCAAATGGAAGTACGGAGGTTCATGGGAAAACCGCTCGCGTTTCGCCTTTGAGCTAATCGAACGGATTGTAAAGGAGATAAACGACCCGAATTTCCTGATAGGCTCTAAGATCTCCATGTGGGAGGGCTTCCCCGGAGGCTGCGGTACGAGCGGCCCGCGATCCGGCTATATGGACTTAACGGAGCCGATCGCTCTCGCGAAGGGGCTTGAAGAACGCGGCGCGCAATATATCACGCAAAGCGCGGGCAGTCCCTCGCTGACGCTCGCGCTGACGCAGCCGGACAAACGCATCCCAGACTACGCTTATCTGCACCATTATTTCACAAAGGTGCTGAAAGATAATTTGAAGCCCGAAACCGTCGTCATAGGCTCGGCGTATTCCATATTCGCGGACGGGAAGAACAACCTGCACGCTCTTGAGCCGGAGGAAAAGACGCTGCTTTACTGGGGAGACAAGAACATCCGCGAGGGCATCGTGGATATGATCGCGCTGGGCAGGCAGTCGTTGGCCGATCCGCTCACGCCGGCCAAGCTCATTGAGGGGAACGCGGACAAAGTAGATTGGTGCACGGCGTGCGACAGCTGCATCGAGTTCCTGATCCGCCAGAAGCCTGTGGGCTGCGCAGTACACAACCGGTATTATACCGAGTCCTTGAAGCAGATCCGCAAAGAAGAAGGAAAGCTGAAGGAAAAGAGAACGTGACGTAAAAGCGGCATTAAAGCGCGAAGTATATAAATTAAGGATTTTTTGGAGGTTTGTATATGAAAATAGGATTGTTTACCGCGACGTATATGGACAAGAGCTTTGAAGAGGTTTGCGCCATGGCGGCCCGCCACGGCTATGAGGCCGTGGAGATCCCCGCGTTTGCGGGAAACCCGCATCTCGATATCGAGCTTGCGGTGCGAGACGCGGCGTACGCGAAAAAGATCAAGGAAACCGTGCAAAAAAACGGGCTCGTCATTTCCGCGCTCAGCAACCACACGGAAGGGCAGTTAACGTTGGGGCCGTACGGCGCGGATACCGACGGCATTTACAAAGGGACACGCGAGGAGAAGATCAAATACGGAACGGAGCGCATGATAAAAACGGCGCAGGCCGCGAACGCGCTTGAAGTGCCCGTAGTATGCGGTTTTATCGGCTGCGAGAACTTCGGACGATTCTTCCCATTCCCGTGGTCGAAGGGGTGGGCTAAAATGGAGCAGGATTTCGTTGAGATCTGGGGGCCCATACTCGATAAATTCGGCGAATACGGCGTGAAATTTGCGCATGAGCCACACCCGAACGAGTTGGTGTACGACGTGGACACGGCCGTGCGCGCACTGGAGCTCATGGGGAACCGCAAGGAGTTTGGATTCAATTTTGACCCGGCCAATCTCATATACCTCGATATCAAGGTGGAGGTATTCATAAATGTGCTGAAGGACAGGATCTACCACGTACACGCGAAGGACGGGGAGGTTGTGGATCACAACCTCGCGCGTTCAGGGCGCATCCCGCAGGGAGATTGGCAGCGGTTGGGACGCGGGTTCCGGTTCCGAATTCCAGGCTGGGGCAGCGTGCCATGGAAACGCGTGATAACCGAGTTGTCCATGATAGGGTACGATTACGTCATGAGCTACGAGCACGAAGACGTGACCATGAGCCGCCAGGACGGCATCGAAAAGACCGTCGCCTACCTGAAGCCGCTCATGATCAAGGCCCCGTATGAGGGACGCAACGACGTATTGTTCAATTAAAAAATCGGAAGAGGTGATAAAAATGAAAAAAATGAAGGCAGCGGTGGTCGAAAAGCCGGGAGTCATTGCGATAAAGGAAATTCCCGTACCGGAAATCAGCGAAGACGAGGTGCTCATCAAGGTCAAATATACGGGTATATGCGGAACGGACTACAGCATTTATAAAGGTTTCTACTCCGCGGACAAACTGCCGATGGTGGCGGGTCACGAATTTTCCGGTGTGATTGAGAAATTAGGGAAAAACGCCAAAGGCTTGAAGGAAGGAGACCGCGTGACAGCCGATATCAATATGAGCTGCGGCGTATGCTTCTACTGTCGCCGCGGGCAAAAGCTGATGTGCCGCGATTTCACGCAGCTTGGCATACATACGGACGGTTCCTATGCGGAATATGTGAAAGCGCCTTGGGACCAGGTGCATATCCTTCCTGAAAACCTCGATTTCATGACGGGGGCGTTCATAGAGCCTGTCAGTTGCGTGATCCATTCGAGCAAAGCGATGAACATAAGAATCGGCAGCAGCGTAGCGGTCATCGGCTGCGGACTTGGCATACTGCATTCAGCCGTGGCCATACTCCGGGGAGCGGCGCCCGTTATAATTATCGGCGACAATAAAAAGCGGCTGGATATCGCAAAAGAGATGGGCGTAGACCATATCGTAAACATCCATGAAACGCCGGATGCGGTGGAAGAAGTCCGCAGGATAACGCAAGGCCGCGGCGCCGACTACGTCATCGAGGCGGTAGGCAGCACGAAAACATACGAGCAGGCTTTCCGGATGGTGCGCCCGGGCGGCACAGTCGCAGCGTTTGGCATCTGCCCGCAGGACGCGGAGATCAGCGTCAGGCCGTACGACCTCGTGCTGGGCGAGAAGAACGTGGTGGGTTCCTGCGCCGGAGTGGGGGTTGACTGGCTCGATTCCATGGCGCTATTGGCGCATGGCCGTATAAAGCCGCAAAAGATGTTCTCCATGGTCGTCCCCTTGGAAGAGCTTGAATCCGCGCTGAACGAACTGAAACAGAACCCGGACCTGATCAAGGTGTTCGTATCTCCGGAAATCAGGGAAAGGATTGTCTACTGACGGGGGCGTCGCGCAATACGGCGCCCAATTATTAAATTTCGAGGTAGCTTCCATGATAGACAAAAGCAGCGTGATTCCTTTGTATTATCAGATCAAGCAGGACATCAAGGAAAAGATAAAAAACAACGTCTTTGCGGTGAACGACCCGATCCCATCGGAAAGCGAACTCATCGCGCTGTACAACGTCAGCCGCATGACCGTACGGCTTGCGATAGAGGAACTGGAAAAAGAGGGATACGTCAAAAAGATACAAGGAAAAGGCACGTTTGTAAAAAAAAGAAAGCTTACGCAGGAGCTTAATACCATCACGAGCTGGTCGGAAACCATGCGCTCGCAGGGAATGGTTGCCGAAACGACGGCCTGTGAAACGTGCGAGATGGAAGCGACAGAAGAACTGGCCGAGCAGATGAACGTAAGCCCGGGAACCGTCCTCTACAGCATCCGGCGCGTCAAAAGCGTAGACGGGGAGCCTATCGGCATCTCGCATGTTTACGTCGTGGCCGAAATGGCGCCTGATATCATACGCGAGCCGGCGATCAAACAATCTATTTACCAAGTGATGGAGAAAAAATACAACATCGAGCTGGCCACAGCATCGGAGATCGTGGAGGCGCGTGCGGCGGACAAGGAAGAAGCTAAGGTGCTCAACATCGAACCGGGCTCGCCCGTTATCACCTGCAAGCGTCTGACGTTCGATCCTTTCGGGAGGACGATAGAGCTTTCGCAGATCACATCTCGGGCGGACATGTACGCGTACAGGGTAACGTTTCAGGGCCGAAAAAAGACGGTAACGGAGAAACAGGATGAAAGCGAACGGGTTTAACCATATCGGCATCAATATCAAACGGCTGGAGAAGTCGCTCTGGTTCTACAGGGACGTGCTCGGGGCAAAAGAGCAAAACACGGTAAAAATGCCCGACTGCACAATCGTATATTTGACGCTGGAAAACGGCGGACGCATCGAATTGTTTTATCATGGCGAGAAAAACGAACGCATCGCGCGCGACGACACGCGGGTGGGGTACCGGCACATAGCCATCGACGTGGACGACGTGGACGCTTGGGCTGATCACCTGCGGGAAAACGGCGTCTCTATCGTTCTTGAGCCGGTAGATATCCCCGAACTCGGCGTGCGCGTAGTACTCTTCGAAGACCCGGACGGCACGGTGCTGGAATTTTGCCGTCCGTTGTAAGCGTATACACATAAAGGGGTTTCAGCAATGACAAAGGTAATCGCATACGACTTGGGAACGAGCGGCATAAAGGCGTCGCTGTACGACGCGGACGGGAAGGCGTTGGCGCAGACATTCGAACCCTACGACACGTTTTATGAAGGCGCGCTAATACACGAGCAGCGCCCGCAGGATTGGTGGAACGGCGTCGTCTCCAGCACAAAAAGGCTTCTTGAAAAAAGCGGCGCGCGGCCCCGGGAAGTAGAAGGCATTTCAATTTCAGGGCATAGTTTGGGCGTGGTGCCGGTAGATGGAGAAGGGAATCTGTTGAGGGACAAAACGCCTATTTGGTCGGACGCGCGCGCGCGCGCGCAGGCGGCGGACTTTTTTTTCAAATACCCGTATGACGATTGGTATATGAAAACGGGCAACGGCTTTCCCGCGGAGCTGTATTCGGTGTTCAAAATGATGTGGTACCGCGACAACGAGCCGCGCGTGCACCAGAAGACGTGCAAATATCTCGGTACGAAGGATTATATCAACTTCCTGCTGACCGGCGAGATGTGTACGGATCATTCATACGCGTCGGGAAGCGGCGTTTACAGCCTTTTGGACGGCGCATATGACAAAGCCATGATGCAAGCGTCCGGCATACCTGAGGACAAATTCGCGGATATCGCGCCTTCCGCGCACGTGGTGGGGAGGGTCACGAGCGGGGCGGCGAAGGCGACGGGGCTTGCGGAAGGGACGAAGGTTTTCTGCGGCGGCGTGGACAACTCCTGCATGGCGCTGGGAGCCACATGCTACAAGGAGGGCCGTGTGTATACTTCGCTCGGCTCTTCCGCGTGGATCGCGGTGTCCTCCGCGAAGCCCATCGTGGATCTCAAGACAAAGCCTTTTGTATTCGCGCATGTCGTACCGGGGCAATTCGCTTCCGCCGTGTCTATTTTCTCCGCGGGCAACTCCTTGCGGTGGGTGCGAGACAATATCTGTGTGCATATAGCAGAAAAAGCGGAAAGGGAGGGCAGGGACGCGTACGCGCTGATGGACGAGCTTGCAATGAAATCTCCCATCGGGGCCAATAAATTGTTTTTCAATCCGAGTCTTGCCGGCGGTTCGAGTTTCGAACTTACGCCGAACATTAAAGGCGGGTATTTCGGGCTCATACTCGGCCATACGGTAAGCGACCTAATTCGCGCCGCAATGGAAGGCATCGCCATGAACCTGGGGTTGGTGCTCAAACTGCTGCAGGAGCTATGCCCCGTATCCAAGGACATGATCTTCGTGGGCGGGGGCAGTAAAAGCGCCTTCTGGCGACAGATGTTCGCGGACGTCTACAACTGCAATATAGTCAAAACGAATATAGATCAGGACGCGGCGTCATTGGGCGCGGCCGCCCTTGCGCTGGCGGGACTCGGGGTTTGGGAGGGCTACGGCAGGATCGACAACGCGCACGCTTTGCAGGACGTTTCAAGGCCAATACCGGAAAACGTCCGCGAGTACGAGAGATACGGCAGGCTGTTCAAAGCCATCGCCGAACACTGCGCTCAAATCGGCGATATGTTGGCGTAGGGGGGCGCGGCAATCTGCCCCGATCCGCGAGACGCGTAAAGGCAACGCGCGGGCGCGGGAACAAGCGCTTTACGAAATATAGAATTGAGAACCAAAGGAGACAGCAATGAGATTAGAAAAAGCAACGCAGCCAACGATTTATTTTATTGGGGTCACAACGACGCAGTCGTCCATTATGCGGATCTTTCCGGAATGGGCAAATGCGTTAGGGCTTGAAAATACTGTGATCAAAGGAATCGACATCGCCATACACGAGCGGCCGGAAGTCTACCGGCAAGTCGTGGACTTCATCAAAAACGACCCTCTTTCGATGGGAGCGCTCGTCACCACGCACAAGTTAGACCTGTACAACGCGGCTAAGGACATGTTCGAATATCTTGACCCGTACGCGCAAGCATTCGGAGAGCTTTCCTCCATATCCAAGAAGGACGGGAAGCTGTGCGGACACGCAAAGGATCCCATATCGTCCGGGCTTGCGATGGAGGCGTTCATCCCCGAGAACCACTGGAGAAGAACGGGCGCGGAGGTCTTTATCATGGGCGCGGGCGGGAGCGCCATCGCGATGGGCGCATATCTGATGCAGGAGCGGTTCAAAGGCAATTATCCCAGCAGGATCGTAATCGCAAACCGGTCGGAGCCGCGCCTCAAAGAGATAGAAAGGATATTCAAGGAGCTCGATCCGGGAGGCATCGCGTTTTCGTACCATCTTACACCCGAAGCGCATCAGAACGACGCGGTGTTGAAGGGATTAAAGCCGCATTCGCTGATCGTCAACGCCACGGGGCTTGGTAAGGACAGGCCGGGCTCGCCCCTCACGGACGCGTGCGAATTTCCGATGAACGCGCTGGTATGGGAAATCAATTACCGCGGAGACCTGCGCTTCATGCATCAGGCGCTTGCCCAGAAAGAGAAAAAGAACCTCGTGGTGGAGGACGGATGGATCTATTTTGTTCACGGCTGGACGCAGGTGATAGCCGAGGTGTTCCATATCGATATTAGCGGAGAAGTTTTCGACAGGCTTGATAAAATCGCGCAGAAATTCAGGAAATAAGGAGCGGTACGATGAGCAGCAACGAAAATGCTTTGAAATTCAACTGGACGCGGGGTTTCACCGTAGATTTCGATCTTAAGACGGGGCTTTCAAAAGGTCCCGCGCAGTCGAGCAAGCGCTATGTCTCGAACATGCGCGGCATGTACATTGATGAGGAGGCGACAGAAAGGCTTATCGCGCAGGGTGATCCGCTCGTGTACGAGTTTTACGAGATGGGCGCGCCGGAGACGGACGCGCACCTCGCGTTTGGCGCAAGCATCACTTATCCGGGGAAGGTTGGCGAAGAGTATTTCATGACAAAAGGACATTTCCACACCATACTGGAAACCGCGGAAACGTACTATTGCCTTTCCGGCGAGGGCTATATGCTAACGGAAAACCCGGAGGGAGACTGGGCGGCGCACAAACTGAGTCCTGGTGTGATGGTGTATGTGCCGCCGCGTTACGCGCATAGGAGCGTCAATACTGGAAACACGCCGCTCGTGACGTTTTTCTGTTTCCGCGGCGACGCGGGACACGACTACGGCACCATTGAGACAAAAGGATACCGTAAGCTTATAGTGGAAAAGGGCGGCAAGCCGGAGATCATAGATAACCCGAAATGGAAGTAGAATAATGAAAATACTGATAACGCCGACGTCGTTTAGCAAGCCGCAGAACGCGCAGGCGAAGGCGCTGATAGAATCGTTTGCTGATGAGATTGTGTACAACCCGTACACGCGACCGCTCGAGCCTGAGGAGATACTTCCGCTCCTCGAAGGCGTGGACGGCTACATCGCGGGCGTGGACTATATCACCGCGGAAGTGTTTGAAAAGGCGCCTAAGAGTCTGAAGGTCGTCTCGCGCTACGGTGCGGGCGTGGACCGCGTAGATCTTGAAGCCGCGCGGAAGAGAGGCGTGCGCGTAACCAACACTCCGGGAGTCAACGCGGTGGCGGTGTGCGAACTTGCGTTCGGGCTCATGCTTTCTCTCGCTCGCGCGATACCGCGGCTGAACGAAGAAGTCAAACGCGGAGCATGGCCGAGGAGCAACGGAACGGAGCTTATGGGCAAGACGCTCGGCGTCGTTGGCTTGGGAGCGATAGGAAGGAATCTCGCAGTTCGGGCCAAGGCTTTCGGGATGCGCGTAGTCGCGTACGATCCGTATATTGACGAAGCGTTCGCGCGGCAACACGGCGTTGAACAGGCGGCGTTTGAAGAGGTCATCGCGAAGTCCGATTTCATCTCCCTTCACCTGCCTTTGGACAAAAACACGCGGCATATCATCGGCAAGAAGGAAATAGAGGCGATGAAACGCGGCGCGTTCCTCATCAACACCGCAAGAGGCGGGCTCATTGACGAACAGGCAGCGGCGCAGGCGCTGCAAAGCGGGAAATTGGGCGGTTTGGGGCTGGACGTGTATGAGACTGAGCCGGTAGTTAATTCTCCGCTCGCGGAACTGGATAACGTGGTAATGACGCCGCATACAGGTGCGCATACCAACGAGGCCATCGCCGCAATGGGCATGATGGCCGTGCGGAACCTGATCGCCGTGCTTAATGGCGAAGACTGCACGAATATTGTCGTATAGATTCAAAAAGAACGAAAACGGGGGAAGAGAGACGCATGAACGAAACGCTGAAAAAGCTTGCGGGGCACGGGCTTATACCTGTCATAAAAATAGACCGCGTGGACGACGCCATACCGCTTTGCCGTACGCTCAAGGAGGGTGGCCTTCCTGTGGCGGAGA
>Ga0123519_10004257_pt1 | contig 23357 bp, 21 predicted proteins | sample YelNatPaOPRAMG02_FD_87396 | JGI IMG/M metagenome (GOLD analysis project Ga0123519, IMG submission 87396) | Hot spring microbial communities from Yellowstone National Park - Yellowstone National Park OP-RAMG-02 (version 2) | ecosystem: Environmental > Aquatic > Thermal springs > Hot (42-90C) ...
CCTCTGGACTGCGCGCCGGCCCTGGCGCCGCGGCCGCTTCTCCTCATCCACGGGGGGCGCGACGCGTTCGTCCCTCTGGAAGAGGCCCTGGCCCTCTACGCGCGGGCTGGCTTCCCCAAGACCCTGTGGCTGGTGGGGGAGGCGGGCCACCGGGAGGTGGACCGGGCCCGCCCGGAGGCCTACCGGGAGCGCCTGAGGCAGTTCTTCCGCCAGGCCCTGGGTGCGGAAGGCGCTGCCGTGCCCGGTCGCTAGCGCTGGACCACGATAAAAATTCCGGCCATGCAGGCCGCGGTTGCGCGTAGTAGGGGCGCACGGCCGTGCGCCCCTACAAGGCTCGGCACGAAAGTAGCGCCGGTGGGGCGGTACGCCCCTGGGAGAGACCAAGAGGCGTCACGCTGCAACCGGGACCTGATTGGCCGAAAGCGGGATGTTCATTGTGGTCCAGTACTGGAAAGCGGCAAGGCCCTGCCCCCCAACCCCCGCGGCCGGTTCGGTTCCTCCGAGAGCCTCAATCCAGCGCGGTTCCTCTGTTCGCTTTGCCGGCGCCGTCAGCGAATGGAGGAACGAATAAACGAACGGCTTGCGCCTGGGCCAGGCCCGATCGTTTTATGTAAGCCGTCCGTTGGCGGCTCTCCTCCAGGCCGCCGAAGCCACCGATTCAAATCGGGGCTCAGAGCCGGGCGTCGGCCTGCGCCGACGCCACCGTCCCGCAGGGGACGGCTAGCGGCCTTGCGCCTCTTATGACTGTCCACCCTGACCTGTAGCATCTGCACACAAAACTCTTATACAATTCCTATACATATATCTTGACTTGTTCACCAGTCTATGGTATACTTAGGGTGTGGGGAAAGGGGAAGCCCCCGATGTGGAGGGATAGGGAGGCCCTGCCCACGAGGAGGAACTGCGACATGCGAGACCGACTCATCTACCTAGACAACGCCGCTGCCACCCGGCTGGACGAGCGGGTCCTGGAGGCGATGAAACCGTACCTCTTTGAGATCTACGCTGTGGCCACCTCGGAGTTCGGGTATTCCCTGGGCATTGAGGCGCGCGATGCGCTGGAGGCTGCCCGGAAGACCATCGCCGATGCCCTGGGCGCGGCTGCCGAGGAGGTCATCTTCACCTCTGGCGACACGGAGTCCAGCAACCTGGCCCTCAAGGGTGTGGCCGCTGCCCTGGGGGAGAAGAAGGGGCGGCACATCGTCACCACGCGCATTGAGGACTTCCCCGTCCTCTACAGCGCCCGGGCTCTGGAGAAACAGGGCTTCCAGGTCACCTACCTGCCGGTGGGCCCCGACGGCCGGCTGGACCCGGACCGCTTGGCTGAAGCCCTTCGGCCGGAGACCATCCTCGTCTCCATCCAGGCGGCCAACCAGGAGATCGGCACGCTGCAGGACCTGCCAGCCCTGGCGCGGGTGGCGAAGGAGCGGGGGGTCCTCTTCCACACGGATGCCACCCACAGTTTCCTGCGCGTCCCCCTGGACGTGCGGGAGGTGCCCGTGGACCTGGTGACCCTCTCCGCGCACACCCTGCACGGGCCCAGGGGGATCGGTGCGCTCTACATCCGCAAGGGGACGCCCCTGGTGCGCCAGATGGACGGCGGCTTCCAGGAGTTCAACCTGCGGGCTGGCCTGGAGAACATCCCCGGGGCGGTGGGGTTCGCCGAGGCGGTGCGCCTGGTCACGCCGGAGGAGAACCAGCGCCTCCGGGCCATGCGGGACCGGCTGGTGGAGGGCCTGCTGCAGGTGCCTCACAGCCGCCTCAACGGCCACCCGACGCTGCGCCTGCCCCAGAACGCCAACATCTCCTTCCGCTTCGTGGAGGGGGAGTCCATCTTGTTGCACCTGGACATGCGGGGGATCGCCGTGAGCACGGGGTCGGCCTGCTTCAGCCGCTCCCTGGAGGCGAGCCACGTCATCCTGGGCATCGGCGGCAACCACGAGCAGGCCCACGGCTCCGTCCGCTTCACCTTCGGGCGCTTCAACACGGAAGATGAGGTGGACGTGGTCGTCCGCGAGGTGGCCGATGTGGTGGAGAACTTGAGGAAGATCAGCCCCCTGGGCAAGGAATAGGGGGGAACAGAGGAGGTTAGGGAAATGCCGTTGCCGTACAGCGAGAAAGTGATGGAACATTTCCGCAACCCACGCAACGTGGGGCGCATTGAGGATGCCGATGCCAAAGCGGTGGAGGGGAGCCCGGCCTGCGGCGATATGGTGGCCGTCTACCTGAAGATTGACGAGAAGACGCACCGCATTGAGGACATCAAGTTTGAGTCGTACGGGTGCGCGTCCAACATCGCCACCGGCTCCATCATCACCGAACTGGCCAAGGGGAAGACCATAGAAGAGGCGGAGAAGATCACCTGGAAGGAGGCATCCGAGGCGTTGGGCGGGCTGCCCCCTCTCAAGACCCACTGCTCCGTCCTGGCGGTGGACGGGCTGCGGGCAGCCATTGAGAACTACAAGGAGCGCCACGGCCTCATCAAGGAACGGGTCCCCACCACCGAGGAAGTGGTGCGCAAGCGCCTCAAGCGGGTGATGAACCCCATGGTGGGCCTGGACCTGGTCCGTACGAAACTGGTGCGGGACATCCGCATTGAGGACGGCGTGGTGACGGTGGAAGTGGACCTGCCGGAAGACCACCAGTTCGCCAACAACATCCGCGAGGAGATCGTGGAGAAGGTAGAGCCCCTGTGGGACGTCCGGCAGGTGATCGTCCGCTTCGTGGGGTAAGGAGCGCGTGCAATGGCTGAGATCCATGTGGACTGCGTGGGGGAGACGTGCCCCGTCCCCCTGGTGGAGACGCGGAAGGCCCTGCGGAAGGCTGCCCCAGGCGACGTGGTGGTGGTCCGCGGCACCCATGAGGCTTCCAAGAAGGAGATCCCCATGGCGGTGGAGGCCCTGGGCCTGGAACTCCTCAGCGTGGAAGAGGAAGAAGGTGGCGTCTGGGTCATCCGCATCCGGCGGTAAGAAGTGAGGTCAGATGAGCAGATGAAGGTGCGGAGGATGCAGAGAGGCGCTTGAGAAACCCGACCCCCTCTGCGTCCTTCGTGTCCTCTGCGGTTTTCTCTTTCCGGGAGGGAGGCCATGGACGAGAAGGCGAGTCAGAAGCCCGACAAGATGACCATCATCGTCCACAGCGGCGATATGGACAAGGTCTACAGCGCGCTCATCCTGGGGAACGGCGCGCTGGCGATGGGGATGGAGGTGACGCTCTTCTTCACCTTCTGGGGGCTGGAGCGGCTCAAGAAGGGCGCTCTGGAGAAGGGGCCCCTCTCCAAGATGCACTTCCTGGGCCTGGGCAAGTGGATGATCCAGCGCCGGATGAAGCGGTCCAACGTCGCCTCCCTGGAGAAGTTGATGCGGGACTTCAAGGAGTTGGGGGGCCGCATCATCGCCTGCGACATGACCATGGACATCATGGGCGTGTCGCTCCAGGACCTGGTGGAGGAGTGGGTGGATTCCTGTGGCGGCGTGGGCCAGTACATCGCCGAGGCGAGGGAGTCCAAGATCACCCTCTTCATCTGAGCGGATGGGCTTTGCCAAGAGGGCAGGGAGACCGGACCCTTTCCCGTATTGGGGGCCTGTAGGGGCAATTCTGCAGGGGCAATTCATGAATTGCCCCTACAAACCTCACCCCATCCCCCAATCCCCCTTCCCCTCTCCGCCTGCGGAGATGGGAGGGGGCCAGGAGGTTGGGGTGAGGTCCGTAGGGCGAGGCATGCCTCGCCCTGATCGTTTTTCCGGGGTGCAAAAAAGCGGCATTTCTGCCGCTGCGACAGGGGATGGCTTTCTCGCTGCGCCGAGGGGTCTGCGCTACCAGGTGGCGGCGACTGGACTTGAACCAGTGACCCAGCGATTATGAGCCGCTTGCTCTGCCGACTGAGCTACGCCGCCAGAGAAGGGGCAGACAGCCAGGCCTCTGGCTGCCTGCCCAGGTAGCGGGGACAGGATTCGAACCTGTGACCTTCGGGTTATGAGCCCGACGAGCTGCCACTGCTCCACCCCGCACCATTCCACCTACATTATAAAACTTCCCCAACCCTTTGTCAAATCGCACCGACTTTTGGGAACCCTTGGACCCGCTCCCGCGAGGTTCCTCGGGGAGAAAAAGAAGGGCTGGGCGGTCTGCACCGCCCAGCCCCTCGGGTAGCCGTGAGTACAGCTCACGGCTTGGGACGCGGTCTTGCGGACGCCCTACGGCCGCGTCATGCCGGCCATGTCCACCGAGACCTTCTTGCCCAGGCTCTCCAGGGAGTCGTAGAGGACCTGGATGATGTACTTGCCGTTGTGGGCGAAGGCCCCGGGGTCCTTGGTGGCGAACTGGTAGTTGTACGCGGCCTTCAGGAGGCGCGGCGTCCAGGCCTTGTAGGCGTTCTGCGGGTTGGATTCCTCCGGGTCGGCCTGGCCGTTGCCGTTGGTATCCGTGAAGAAGTACGGATAGGCTTGGGCATTGTACGCGATGGCGGTGCCGGCAACGTTCTTGGCGTAGGCCTGCAGGGCCGCGTAAAGGGCTTCGCGGAACGTCTCCACCTCGCCCGCCAGGCCTTCCGCCGTGTCGCCGTCGCCGTCGTAGTCCGTCTTGCTCATGCGGATCTTGGCCAGGTCCGCCTCTTCCTTCACGCCCTGGTGGCACGTGCCGCAGGCCTCCACCTCAACCTTCAGGCGGTGGACGCTGTGGCACTGGGTGCAGGTGCTGAAGGGCTCCACGTGGCCAAAGCGGCCGACGTAGGTCTTCCCTTCATACTCGTAGGCGCCCTTGGCGTCCGTCCCGAAGAGGGTCGCCCCGGCAGCGAAGTAGTGGACGTTCAGGAAGCGCAGTTTTTCGGATTTGGCGTCCTCGTCCAGGCCAGCGGTGAGGGCGTTGACGCTCACGGTGGACTCGCGCCCCTGGTGGCACTGGATGCAGAGGTTGCTGTCGGGGTTGCCGGTATCCAACTGCGCGCCGCTGGGGAAGGTGGCCGACTCCACCGCGTAGCGGGTGAAGGCCTTGAGGTCGTTGTGGCAGGCGGTGCAGTCCAGGCCGGCCGACGGCTTCTGAGAGGCAGTGACACCTTCCTTGAGGAAGAAGGGGAGCCCGGCTGCCGTGTGGCACTTGCTGCACGCCCCGGGCACCACCCCCTGCTCATCCCAGTGGCGGAAGGCCTCCTCCGACCCGGCGAAGTGCCCCGCGTCTATGCGGTGGGCCTTGGAGAGGTCCACCGGCTGCGCCAGGGCTTGGTTCAGGTCCTCAATGGAGTCGTAGAGCAGTTGGATGATGTACTTCCCGCCGTGGGCGAAGGCGCCGGGGTCCTTCACCGAGACCTGGTAGTTGTAGGCCGCCTTGGCCAGCCGGCCCGTCCAAGCGTTGTACTTGTTGTCGGGTTTGGCCTCGCCCTCGTCCACCTGGCCGTTGCCGTTGGTGTCCACGAAGAAGTAAGGATAGGCCTGGGCGTCGTAGACGATGGGCTTGCCCGCCACATCCTTGGCGTAGGCCTGGATGGCCTGGTAGAGCATCTCCCGCAGGCCCTGCACCTCAGAGGCGGTCCCCTCTTTCACATCGCCATCGCCGTCGTAGTCCACGCGGGAGCCATACATGCGGATCTTGGCCAGGTCCTCGCGGGACTTGACTTCGGTGTGGCACTGGGCGCAGGCTTCCAAGCGCAGTTCCAAGGTGTGAGGGTTGTGGCAGCCCACGCAGGTATCAAAGCCGGGCACGTGGTCAAACTTGGCGTCGTAGGCTTTGCCCTCGTACTCGTACCCGCCTTTGACCTGGGTGCCGTACAGGGTCGCCGCAGCAGCGAAGTAGTGGATGTTGGTGAAGCCCAGGTCGGGGCTTGGGGTGTCCATGTCCTTCAGGCCCGCCTTTTCAATGGAAGCCGTGACGCTCGCCCCTGCGGCGCGCCCCTGGTGGCAGACCATGCAGCGGGCTTCGGGCCCCAGGTCCTTGACCTCCGCGCCGGAGGGGAAGACCACGCTAGAGAGCGCTACCGTCTTCTCATTGTGGCAGGCGATGCACTCCACGGTGGTCCCCACGGGCACGGCCTTCTCCACAGAGCCAGCCGCCGAGCCGTCTGCCCCCAGGAAGTCCAGGTAGCCGGGGGTGCTGTGGCACTGGGCGCAGGCCACGGGGATCTCCGGAGGAGTTGCCTCGTCCCAGTGGCGGAAGGCCTCGGCCTCAGCGTTGGCGTGGGCTGAGGCCGCCCACAGGTCCTCAAAGGGGACCTTCACCGCCGCCTCCGGGCACTCTGGACACGGCGTCGGCTCCGGGCACTGGGGACAGGGCGTGGGCTGAGGGCACTCCGGACACACGGTGGGTGCTGGAGTCGGGCACGGCGTGGCCTGCGCCCCTCCACAGCCAGCCAGGGCCAGCGCTGCCAGGACCAGCACTCCAACACCCAGTACAGGCAGCCATTTCTTCATACGTTCTCCTCCCGAACTTTGCCAAGTTCTTTGTCAGTGTAGGGATTTCGGTGCACTGCTCCTGCTCCTTTGCTTTCGTTTCTTTCTGTGCAGCGAATCACCTCCTTTCCCGTCCCACCTCAGGCGCAGCCTTGGCTCACTGGGTGCGCTCCCTGGCGCGCGCACGTCGCTCCTCTAACTCGCGGTCCAGTTCCCGCTTGATGTAGTAGAGCGCGAGGACCGTCAGGCCGATGACCACCAGGGAGATGACCATGGCGATGCGCCGGATCCGCACGTCCTGCAGGGCGGCCTGCGCCCCTTCCAGGGCCGTGCGGCTCCCCTCCACCGCCTCCTGCACCTTGGCGCGGACCGCCTCCACGTCCACGTTGTGCTGGAGTGCCCGCACTTGGATCAGGGCGCTCCGAGCCCGTTGCAGTTGCTCTTCCTGTGCGGCCATGATCAGCCGCTGCCCCTTGGCCAGGGCGATGGTCGCCTCGGCTTGGGCGTAGGCTTGGTCGGCCTCCTGGAGCAGTTGGTAGATGGAAGCCACCTGGTCCGCCACGGGGCCGCTCCCGTGACACTGGCCGCAGTGGCCTGGTTCAGAACCCATGTAGAGGTCCCGGGTAGGGGGCTGTACGTCGTGGTGGCCGTGGCAGGTCACACAGCGGGGCGCATCCTCCCGCCCGGCCACCATGGCCACCCGGTGCGCCCCTTCCAGGTAGCGTTGCTCCGTAAGGGCGTGGCACTGGCCACACACGTTGGCCACTTCCGTCACGCCGGGGGGCGCGGCGCCGTGGGTTCCGTGGCAGGTGGAGCAGGTGGGCGCCCGCAGGTCTTGCTCCTCCAGGACCTTGCGCCCGTGCACGCTCTTCGCGTACTTCGCCTCCACATCCGTCGGCAGGCCGTAGCGGGCCATCTTCTCTGAATCTGCGTGGCAACGGGCGCACATGGCCGGTTCGTTGGTGGGGTAGACATCCGAGGCCGGGTCGTCCGCCTTCAGGGTCCGGTGGCCCCCGTGGCAGTCAAAGCAGGTAGCCACGTCCCGGCTGCCTTCCAGGAGGGCCTGGCCGTGCACGCTCTCCCAGTACTGGCTGAACTGGTCGGTGGGCAAGCCGAACTGACGCATGAGGTCCACCCGGGCGTGGCACGAGCCGCACAGGCCGGGGATCTTCTCCTTGGGGAGCGGCCCCAGGTACCCTGCCTGCGGAGACATGGCCTTTTCCTTGTCCTTCTGGGTGGGGTCGCCCCCGTGGCAACTGACGCACCCCACGCCGCGGGCAGCGTGGGCACTGGCAGACCAGTCGTCCACGATGCGGGCGAACGCGCCCCCCAGGCCCTTGTGACAGGAGACGCAGGTGTTCTCGCCGAACATCACCGGCTCCCGGATGGGTGTGGGCACCGGAGCCAGGTTGGGCGGCAAGGGGGTGGGGGCCGGGATAGCGCCGGCCTCTGGGGTGGGCGTGGGTTCCGCCCGAGGCGCGGCGTGGCAGACGGTGCAACTTTCCACCGGCCGGCCAGCGTGGTCGGCCGGATACGGCTTGAACCCTTCGGGTCCGTGGCACTTCAGGCAGTCCTCGCGGCCCTCCGTGGGGTGGGGGATGGGAGGCGCCTCGTCTCCTGAGGGCGCCGCCCATGCCAGGGCTGCCCCTGTTCCGAGCGCCAACAAGAGCAGGGCGAGCACTGCGTACCACCGAGCGTGTTTGGCCATCTTCGCCCCCTCTACGAGAACCAGCCCCAGACGGAAAGGGCCAACATCAAGGCCCCCACCGCGACCAGGAGTGCCATGGCCACTGGCCGCCGGCGCGGGTGGCGCTCCGGGTTGCGGTCCCAGAAAGGCAGGAACACCAGGAGGAGGAGCGCCACGGCGGGGATGAAGATGCCCGTCAACTCGGCCGCCAGCCCCGGGCCCAGGAGCAGGGGTGGGACCTTGATGAACTGGTAGATCCACAGGAAGTACCACTCCGGCTTGATGTGCAGGGGCGTCTTGAATGGGTCGGCTGGCTCTTCCAGCCCGGCCGGGAACAGGGAGGCCAGCACGATCAGGAGCCCCAGGACCAGGTAGGCGACGATGACCTCCAAGATGATGTAGTTGGGGAAGAACGGGATGGTGTCCTCTTCGGGGTACTCGGCGTGGCGGAAGCGTTTCCGGCCCCCTTCCTCGTCGGGCTGCATCTCCCCCTCCTCCGGAGCCACCTGCGTCCCTCGCCTCACAGCGGGCCTGAGATCCCCTGCCGACGCACGATGATGAAGTGCAGGACCAGGAAGATGAGCATGAGGGAGGGCAGGACCAGCACGTGCCCACCGTAGAACCGCACCAGGGTCAGCCCCGTGACATCCTGGCCCCCGCGCAGGAGCGCCAGGAGCGTCTTGCCCACCCAGGGCACGGTCCCCAGGATCTCGCTCCCCACCGTGGACCCCCAGAAGGCACGCTGGTCCCAGGGCAGGAGGTACCCAGTGAAGCCAAACCCCAGGGTGAGGATGCCCAGCATCATGCCCACCACCCAGTTCAGTTCACGGGGGTTCTTGTACGAACCGGTCACGTAGACGCGGACCATGTGGCCGATGCACGTCGCCACCATAAGGGATGCTGACCAGGAATGGATGCTCCGCACCAGCCACCCGAAGCGCACGTTGTTCATGATGAAAAGGATGCTCTCGTAGGCGTGTTCGGGCGTGGGCCGGTAATACAGGGAAAGCAAGATGCCCGTGATCCCCTGCACCACGAACAGGAAGAAAGTGATGCCACCCAGGCAGAAGTACCAGCGGATGGCGTGTTTGGGCACCGGCTTGCGCAGGAACTTCTCCAGGGGCTCGCTGAGGTCAAAGCGCTCGTCCAGCCAGTCCATGAGCCGGCGGCCCCATCCGCGGGAGGCAGCGGTGCTCATGTGCTCCCTCCTTCCACGTAGATGCGTCCCCCTTGCACCTCCACCCGCAGCGTGGACAGGGGAGAGGGCGGAGGCCCAGGATTGGCCGCCCCGTTTGTGGTTAAGAAGGCTGCATGGCACGGGCAGGCGATCACCTTACGGCCTTCATCCCAGTACACAATGCATCCCAGGTGCGTGCAGACAGCGGAGAGGGCCCTGAATCCCTCAGGGGTGTGGATGACGAGGACCGGCTTGTTGGCCACGGAGAAGACCTGCCCTTTCCCCACCGGGAGGTCCGCCTCATCGGCCACGGCCACCCGTCCCCCGGCCTGGCCTGCTTGCGTCTTGGGCGGCCAGAGGTAACCGATGACCGGAACGGCCACCCCTACCACGGTGGCCACGGCCGAGAACGCCACCATCAGGTATTTCAGGAACCCCCTTCGGGTGACGCCCCCTTGCCCTTGGTTCTCCCTCATGCGTCCCACCTGCCTCGTGCCCTCCATGCTGCCCTTGCTGCCCGACCTTGGACATCGCCTCACTGCAGCCAGCGGCGGCGCCACAGGAAGGCCACGCTCCCCGGCACGAGGGCCAGCATCCCCGTGACCACCCAACTGGCGAGAGGAGAGACTTCGCGGCTGGCCCCGGACCCCTGCCCGGGAACCACCGCCTCCGGTGCCGCCTGGATCAGGCGGAGGGAGGACTCCAGGACACCCTTGGTATAGGCATAGTTGTGCAAGCCCAGGCTGCCATCGGCCTGCACAAAGGCCAGGTTGGCCAGGGCCACTTTGTATGCCTCGGAGTCCTTGTCAGCCACGGCATCCAGCGCGGCTTGCAGGTCCTCCAGCAGGGCCCCAATCTCCTCTTGGCGCTGGCCTGCGAGGGCCTCCAGGGCTTCCTCGCCCATGCCCTCGTGGCAGCCGGGTTGGGCGCAGGAACTGGAATCGCCTGTCGCTCCTCCGCCCTCGGCTGTGGCCGCTCCATCCGGTTCGTGACAGGGAAGGCAGGGCGGTTCTCCTCCTGCGGGGAGGTGTGGGGAAGGCATCCCCACCACGCCCAGCGCTCCCCGGCCGCGGAGCATCGCTTCCGTGGGGAGGTGCGCGGCCAGAACACCCTCCTGCACGGCCCCCGTGGCCCCCTCGTGACAACCCTCGCAGGACCCAGCGGCTTCCCCAGATATGTTCACGGGGGAGAGGGCAGGATCTTCCATCGCGGCCACGAGGGCGGCCAGGACCAGCAATATAAGGACCAAGGTGCCCGCGAACAGGGCATGCCTCACTGTGCTCTCCCTCCCTGCTCTGGCAAGCAGCGTATCCCCTATCCGGGCTAGCCCAGGCAGGGGATGGGACATACACCTCTCATTATAGCCAGCCGGACGGCTCTTGGGACGTGACAACCGTCCCCCCTTTCGGGGACATCTGTCAGATTGACCCCCCTTCGGACGGTGGTATAATTCCGGTGAGGCCGCGCAGGCGTGCTGAAGAGGCTGGAGAACCGCATGACGGATGTTCAGGGCATCCTGCATATCAATTGGATCATCCTCTATTTCGTCTATGGCCAGGTCTTCTTCGTAACCGGCCTCATCATCGCGCTCCAGACCGACCGCCGCAGCGAACTGGCCCTGGCCCGGACCCTGCCCTGGCTCGCCGCCTTCGGCCTGGTCCACGGGCTCACGGAGTGGGGATACATCTTCGTGCCCCTGCAGGGGCTGTACTTGCCGCCCCTGTGGTTCCGCGTGACCCAGGTGTTCCACATGTTTATCCTGGGGCTTTCCTTTGCCTGCCTCCTGGAGTTCGGGCTGGTGCTCTTCTTCTCCGCAAAGTGGGCCTGGACGGGCGTCCTGGCGTTTGCCGTCTGGCTCGCCTCCGGGCCTGCGGTGGGCCTCGCCTCCAGATGGCCCCTGGGCCAGTGGCTCAACCTGTGGGAGATCCTGGCGCGGTACTTCCTGGCTTTCCCCGGCGCGCTCCTGGCCTGTGCGGGTCTGGTCCTCCAAGCGCGGGACGTGCGCCAGATGGGGTTCGGCGAGACAGCCCGTTTCCTTGTGGGCGCGGGCGTGGCCTTCGGGGCGTACAGCGTGGTGGGCGGCCTGGCTGTGCCGGATGGCCCCTTCTTCCCCGCGTCCTGGTTCAATTACTCCCTCATCCAACGGACCCTGGGGGTGCCCGTCCCGGTCTTTCGCTCGCTGTGTGGCCTGGCCATCGTGTACACCGTCACCCGGTCGCTGCAGATCTTCCGCTTGCGGGCGGACCAGGTCCTCGCCGAGATGCGCCGTCACCGGTTGCTGGCCGAAGAACGCGAGCGGATCAGCCGGGATCTGCACGACGGGACCATCCAGTCCATCTACGGGGCAGGGCTGCGGCTGCAGAGCGCGCTCCAGAAGGTGGAACGCAGCCCGGGGGAGGCGCGTCAGATCATGGAGCAGGTCTTGGAAGGGCTCAATGCCACCATTGAGGAACTGCGCCGCTACATCTTCAGCCTGGAGGGCACAAGGGAGCACCAGGACCTGGAGTCGGCCCTCTCGGAACTGATCCAGGAGACGCGTGTGGACACCTTCCTAGAGGCCGACTTGCGCATCTCAGGGACTCCCTGCTGCTGCCTTCGGTCCTATCAGGTAGAACACCTGGTCCAGATCGCACGGGAGGCCATTTCCAATGTCGTCCGCCATGCCCAGGCCACGCGCGTCCGAGTGGACCTCACCTACGGTGGGGAGGTGCTGTGGCTTCGGGTGGAGGATAACGGCGTGGGCTTGCCTCGTGAGGGAGTGCCCCAGGGGCAGGGCCTGCGCAACATGCGCCAGAGGGCTCAGTTGCTCGGGGGGTCTCTGGAGGTCCTGAGCCGCAACGGGCACGGCACCGTGGTGGAGGTGATCATGCCGTGCGCCATGGAACGCGAGGGGATGGAGGCGCGCTGTGCCCCGCGTACGCGTCCTGATCGTCGACGACCATGAAGTGGTGCGCCTGGGGCTGCGCTCCCTCCTGGAGCAGCAGCCCACCATGGAGGTCGTGGGGGAGGCGGCCACGGCTGCCGAGGCCGTGGCGCTGGCCGAAAGTCTCCTGCCGGACGTGGTCCTCATGGACATCCGCCTGCCTGGCGTCAGCGGTGTGGAAGCCTGCCGCCAGATCAAGGCCCGCAACCCTCGGGTGCGGGTCCTCATCCTCACCTCCTACGCCGACGGCCAGCTCCTCACCGATGCCATCGTCGCGGGCGCGGACGGTTACATCCTGAAGCAGGTGGGGTCCGATGCCCTGATCACAGCCCTTGAGCGTGTGGCCGCGGGCGAGAACCTCCTGGACCCGGCCCTGACGCGCCAGGTCTTCTCCCGCCTCAAGGAAGCGCGGGAACAGGAGGAACTCCTGGCCTTCCGGGGGCTCTCAGACCAGGAGATGCGCATCCTGGCGCGCATCGCCGAGGGGAAGACCAACAAGGAGATCGGCGACGAACTGCACCTAAGCGAGAAGACGGTGCGCAACTACGTGAGCGAGATCCTGGCCAAACTGGGGCTCAGTTCTCGGGTGCAGGCGGCTGCCTACGCTGCCCGCTACCACATTGAGCGTCACGCCCCGCCCTGAGCGCCCCTCGCCTGCCGCGCCCAGAGGTCCAGCGCCTGGCGGCCATTGGCGAAGGCGATCTCCCGGGGGAGTTCGTCCGGGCCGAACCAGCGCAGGTCCGCCACGTCGCTCTGGGGGCAGGGCTCGCCCGCGTCCACCTCTACCAGGTAGTGCAGGTTGAGGGTGGGGGCTCCCTCCGCGCCGTAGGTGTCGGGGAAGATGGCCAGGAGCCGAAAGGCCCGCGCCCGCAGGCCCGTCTCCTCCAGCACCTCCCGCGCCAGGGCCTCCTCTGGCGTCTCGCCGGCCTCCATGAAGCCGCCGGGGATGTCCCACCACCCCAGGTAGGGCTCCTTGGCCCGCCGGGCCAGGAGCACCTTCCCTTCCCGCACGATGAGCGCGCCCACACAGGGACGCGGGTTGTCGTAGAACATCCAGCCGCAGGCCGGGCAGGCCCGGCGCGGGCGGTCGTCGCCGGGCTCCCTGCGCCAGGCCAGGGCGGCCCCGCACCGCAGGCAAAACCGCGCTCGCTCCTCCAGAGACGGCCCCGTTTCCCGGTCCACCGGTCAGGTCCCCACCTCTCGGCCGCGGGCAGGACGCGCCCATCCGCCCACCCAGGCCACCTCCCCACCGGACGGCCACCAGGCCGTCGGCTTTTCCTTTTCCTTCGGCTTGTGCATCACGTAGAAGCGGACCTTTTCCGTCTCCACCGAGTTGCCGGCGGCGTCGTAGGCCACAGCGTAGACGACGTGGGTCTCCGTGTAGCCCAGGGTGTCGGAGATGATGGCCCGCCCACCAGAGAAAACCTGGGTGTAGCGGATCACCTCTCGGCCGTCCACCACGAAGGTGCTGGTGAGGACCTCCGTTTCGGTGATGACCCGCTCCACCATCTGGCCGAACTCGTCCAGCACCTGTTCGGTGCGGGTGATGGCGAAGCCCGGGATGGGGATGGTGTCGGACATGGCGATGGTCCAGCGGTAGCTGAAGGGGCTGATGGTGCTCTCGCCGATGCGCACCCCATCCAGGTAGAACTCCACCCGGTCCAGGTAGACGTTGTCCATCGCGTCCACCTGGATGTTGACCCATTCGTCGTCCTCCATGAGGTAGAGGTCGCCGTCGTCCGGGTGGATGACCTTGGCCTTGGGAGGGGTGTTGTCCACGTAGACCTGGATGGCGGCATCGCGGACGTTGCCGCTATTCTGGACCACGCGCAGTTGCAGCGTATAGAGCCCGGCGGCGAGGCCGCTCACGTCCCAGTAGTCCAGGTCGGCCTGGTAGCGCTGGTCGTAGTGGTCCGTGCCGATCTGGCTCCAGGCGGAGGGGTTCATCCCCTCGCCGAACTCCAGCCGCCACAGGCGGAAGTCTGGCCCTCGCGCGTTGCCGCGCACGATGACGCCCTTGCTGATGTACTGGTAGGGCCTCGGTTCCAGGATGCCTACCTCTTCGTTCACCGGGCCGGGGCCGTAGGCGTCGTCGTAGAGGGTGGGCGGCTGGGGGATGTTGTTCTCCCGCACCCAGTCGGCGGCCTCTGGCGGGTAGATCTCGTAGACCCGCTCCTCCACCAGTTCTGGCGGCGTGTAGACGGTGGCCAGCCGCCCTGTCTCCTTGTTCACCCGGAACTTCTGGTGCACGTTGCAGTGGACCGTGGGGGCCGTCCCCTGGATGAAGATCTCCTTGACCGTGTTGGGGCAGTTCTCCGTGGGCAGGAGGCCGGAGATGGCGCAGACCCTCTTTTCCTCAATGCCTGGGGGCCGCACGAAGGGTTCCACCGGCAGCCCTTTGTGCAGTTCTTCCATCACGCGCTGCCAGATGGGCGCTGCGCCGAGGGAGCCGGGGACGCGGTTCATGGGCTCGTTGTCCGCGTTCCCTGCCCAGACCCCCACGGCATACTGAGGCGTGTAGCCGATGGCCCACGCGTCGCGCCAGTCGTCGGTGGTGCCGGTCTTGATGGCCGCGGGCCGGTCCTCCAGGTGCATCTTGTTGTTGACGCCGAAGGCCGGGATGCGGGCGGCGTTGTCCGAAAGGATGTCGTTGAGGAGGTAGGCGAGTTGCGGGCTGACCACTTCCTGGGTGGACGGCGTGACGTATTCCTTGAGCACGTTGCCGTTGCGGTCCTCCACCCGCAGGATGGCCACCGGGTCCAGTTGCCGGTAGCCGGGCCGCTGCCGCTCTGGGGGCACCGGCTCCCCGATCATCACCCCGCCGTTGGCCAGGACGCTGAAGGCAAAGGTCATGTCCAGCAGGGTGACCTCCCCGCCGCCCAGGGTCAGGCTCAGGCCGTAGTAGTCCTCGTTCAGGGTGTTGATGCCCATGCGGTGCGCGGTGCGGACGGTGTTCATCACCCCCACCTTGCTCAGAAGCCACACGGCGGGGATGTTGTAGGAGCAGGCCAGGGCTTGCCGCAGCCGCAGGGGGCCGTGGTACTTCCGGTCGTAGTGCTCCGGCGTGTAGGGGAGGCCTGGCGGGTTGGGGAAGGAGGTCCGCACGTCCATGACCATGGTCGCCGGGGTGTAGCCCTGGGCGAAGGCCGTCAGGTAGGTGAAGGGCTTGAAGGCTGAGCCCGGCTGGCGGGGCGCGATGGCCATGTTCACCTGGCCGTCAATCTCCTTGTTGTTGTAGTCCAGGCTTCCCACCATGGCCAGGATCTCGCCCGTGCGGGGCCGCAGGACGACCACCGCGGCGTTGGACACGTTGCGCTCCACCTTGGGGTCCTCCTGCAGGGACTTGATGTGCTCCCGCGCTGCCTGTTCCGCCATGCGCTGGATATCCACGTCCAGGGTGGTGTAGACCCGCAGCCCGCCGCCGTAGACCTTCTCGTGGCCGAACTCCTGCTCCAGCAGTTTCCGCACGTAGATGGCGAAGTGAGGGGCATATTCCGCCTGAAAGCGGGTCTCCAGGGACTCCCGGATCTTGAGGGGCTCCGCCTTGGCCGCCTCCGCCTGCTCGCGGGTGATGTACCCCTGCTCCACCATCTGGTCCAGCACCAGGGCCTGGCGCTTCTTGGCCTGCTCCGGGGCGTCAATGGGGTTCAGGCCGGGGTACTGGGGGATGGCGGCCAGCATGGCGCACTCCGCCAGGTCCAGTTCCCACACGTGCTTGTCAAAGTAGACCTGGGCCGCGGCCTCCACGCCGTAGGCGAAGTTGCCGTAGAAGTTGGTGTTCAGGTACCATTCCAGGATCTGGTCCTTGCCCTCGCGGCCAGGATAGCGGCGGCTCAGTTCCAGGGCTAGGATGGCTTCCTTGATCTTGCGCTCGTAGGAGCGGACGTACCGCTCCTCCGAGGGGATGAGGACGTTCTTGATGAGTTGCATGGTGATGGAACTGCCGCCCTGGACCGGCAGCCCCCGCAGGTTGGACCAGAAGGCCCGCGCAATGCCCCGGAGGTTGACGCCGGGGTTTTGGTAGAAGGAACGGTCCTCAATGGCGATGGTGGCGTTGCGCAGGTCCAGCGGGATCTGCGCGAGTTCCACCCAGGTGCGGTCGCCGCGGTTCGGGCGGGGGTCAAAGACTTCGTACAGGAGCACCGTGCCCGTGCGGTCGTAGATCTTGGTGGTTTCAAAATCCTCCTGGACCTTCTCAATGGCCCGCGGGTCCGGCAGGCCCTGGGCGTAGTAGGCGTAGATCCCCGCCGCCGCGGCCACCCCGGCCGCGGCTGTCCCCACGAAGGTCAGGAGCGAAAGGAGCACCAGCGCCAGGAGCAGGCGGAGCATCCAATAGCCGGGCCCCTTGGGCCGGCTCCGCCGTCGCTCCCGACGCCGAAGGATCACCACTGCCATCCGTTCGTCCATGGCTCTCCTCGCGCACCACAGGCCTTGTAAGGGCCGGGTCGGAACTGGGCCTCCCAGGCCCTCCGGGGGGAATGGTAGCAGAAAAGGGGCGAAATGACAATTCCGGCCACTTGCGGTGAAGGCAGCCTGGGGACCGGTCATTTGACTCCTCGGCTGCCCTGTGGTATACTGGCTATACCCCATAGGGGTATGAGAGCCAGCCCATCAGCCTGTGAGGAGCAGAAGACATGGCAGACGAACGAGAAGACGTGGTCCAGGTGGTGGTCTTCGGCCACAGCGACGAGGAAGTCGTTGCCTGCGGTGGCTGAGGGCCTTCCCGGTCTTCGGCGGAGACCATGGCCATCACCCAGTTCTACTTTGAGCGGATGTACGAGGGCCGCGTCCAGGTGGAGTACCACGACCTGGCCCGGCCCGAAGAGGCCGAAGCCTACCAGGACCTCTTGGAGGAGGTCCGGAGGTACCACCTCCCCTTCCCCTTGGTAGCGATAGATGGGGAGATCCTCCTGGCCGGCGGCGCGGAGTTCTACCAGATCAAGCCGCTGGTGGACGAGGCGTTGGAGGCCCGGGGGCAGGCGCGGAAGGCTCGGTGAGGGGCGCTCCCGCCAGTCCAGGGCAAGCACAGGGCTTGTCCGTCCTGATCTCCAACCCTACCCCCGAGCCCCCTTCCTGTGCACGGGGAGAGGGCTGGGGGAGGGGGCCGACCCGCATAACTACAACGTCCGCATCTTCGTCGGCCCGGCGGACGGTGTGGACTCACGGGACCAGCCCCGACGGCCACTTCTGGTATGCCCACGCCAACCCCGCCGGCTTCGGGGTCAAGTAGACAAGCCAACGACAGGCGTAGCGCAGGCAGGACATGAAAAGGGGCGGGACCGCAAGGTCCCGCCCCTTGGCGTCTATCCTAGCCCCCTAGTCCTGGTCGGGGCGCTTGGGAAGCGTGGGGGGCCTGTCCTTCAGCGCGGCCTGGGCTGCCGCCAGCCGGGCGATGGGCACCCGGTAGGGCGAGCAACTGACGTAGTTCAGCCCCAACTTGTGGCAGAACTCAATGGAGGCGGGGTCGCCCCCGTGCTCGCCGCAGATGCCGATCTCCAGGTCGGGGCGGGTCTTGCGGCCCAGTTCCACGCACATGCGCATGAGCCGGCCCACGCCGTCCGTGTCCAGGGAGGCGAAGGGGTCGTGGGGCAGGATGCCCATCTTCACGTAGTCCTGCAGGAACTTGCCCTGGGCATCGTCCCGGGAGTAGCCGAAGGTCATCTGCGTCAGGTCGTTGGTGCCGAAGGAGAAGAACTGGGCGTACTGGGCGATCTCGTCGGCCGTGACCGCCGCCCGCGGGACCTCAATCATGGTCCCGAACTTGTAGGAGATCTCAATCCCCTCCTCGGCCATCACCTGCTTGGCCACCTTCTCCAGTTTCTCCCGCTCCTTCTTGAGTTCGTTGACGTGGCCCACCAGGGGGATCATCACCTCCGGATGGACCTTGATCCCCTTCTTGGCCTGGCGGCAGGCCGCCTGGAAGATGGCCCGCACCTGCATCTCGGTGACGCCGGGGTACATGAGGCCCACGCGGCAGCCCCGCAGGCCCATCATGGGGTTGACCTCCCAGAGGCTGTTCACCACGCTCAGGAGGTATTCCTTCTCCTTCAGTTCCTCGGGGTTCTCGCCCGTGGCCCGCAGGCGGGTTACCCCTTCAATGAGTTCCTCCCGCGGCGGCAGGAACTCGTGCATGGGCGGGTCAATCAGGCGGATGATCACCGGGCAGCCGTCCATGACCTCAAAGATGCCCTCAAAGTCCTCCCGCTGGAAGGGCAGCAGCCGCTCCAGGGCCTCCCGGTAGGCCTTGACCGCCGGGTTCGCCGCTGCCTCGGCCTCCAACTGCTCCAGTTCCTTCTTGAGGGCCTGGTCGTCCGGGTTGGCCTCCACCTTCTCCCGCAGGTCCCGCAGCCGCCGCTCAATAGGGGCCGCCTCGCCGGAGCGGAGGATCATCTCCACCACGATGGGGCGCCGCTCCTCCTCAAAGAACATGTGCTCCGTGCGGCACAGGCCGATCCCCTCGGCGCCGAAGGCGCGGGCCTTGGCCGCGTCCCTGGGGTAGTCGGCGTTGGTCCAGACCCCCAGCCGCCGCACCTCGTCGGCCCAGGTGAGGAGTTGCCGCAGGTCCTCGTCCTTCTCCACGTCCACCTCCACCGTGGGGATGATGCCGGCGAAGACCTCGCCCGTCATCCCGTCAATGGAGATGTAGTCGCCCTCCTTGATGGTCCGGCCGTTCACGGAGAAGGAGCGGGTCTCCAGGTTGATCTTGATGGCCTCGCAGCCGGCCACGCAGGGCTTGCCCCAGGCGCGGGCCACCACCGCCGCGTGGGAGGTCATGCCGCCGTGCTGGGTGAGGATGCCCTCCGCGGCGATCATGCCGTGGACGTCGTCCGGGTTGGTCTCCGGCCGCACCAGGACCACCTTGGCCCCGTTCTGGGACATCTCCACGGCCCGGTCCGCGTCAAAGACGGCGATGCCCACGGCCGCGCCCGGCGAGGCATTGAGCCCCTTGGCCAGCAGGTCCCCCCGGGCAATGGCCTGTTCCTTCGCCTTGGGGTCAAAGGCTGGGTGGAGCAGGAGGTCCAACTGGGCCGGGGTGACGCGCAGCAGAGCCTCTTCCTTGGTGATGAGGCCCTCGCGCACCATGTCCACGGCGACCTTCACCGCAGCGCGGGCGGTGCGCTTGCCGGAGCGGGTCTGGAGCATCCACAGTTTGCCCCGCTCAATGGTGAACTCGGTGTCCTGCATATCGCGGTAGTGGCGCTCCAGGAGCTCGGCGATCTGCAGGAGTTGCTTGTAACTCTCGGGCATCTCCTCGGCCAGTTTGGCGATGGGCTGGGGCGTGCGGATGCCGGCCACCACATCCTCGCCCTGGGCGTTGGTCAGGTACTCGCCGTAGAGTTCCTTCTCGCCCGTGGCTGGGTTGCGGGTGAAGGCCACGCCGGTGGCCGAGTCGTTGCCCATGTTGCCGAAGACCATGGTCACGATGTTGACCGCGGTGCCCCAGTCGTGGGGGAGGCCCTCCCGGTTGCGGTAGGCGATGGCCGGCGCGCCGAACCAGGATTCAAAGACGGCCGCGATGGCCTGGCGCAGTTGGTCGTAGGGGTCCTCGGGGAAGGGCTCGCCCAGTTCCCGCTCGTAAAGGGCCTTGAAGTCCCGCACCACGTCCTTGAGCATGTCCGTGGTCAGGTCAATGTCGCGGCCCCCTTCCGTCTTGGCCTTGTACTCGTCCAGGATGGCCTCAAACTTGGCCCGGGGGATCCCCTTGACGATGTTGCCGAACATCTGGATGAGGCGTCGGTAGGCATCCCAGGCGAAGCGCTCGTTGCCGGTCAGTTCGGCCAGGCCCTTGAGGGTCTTGGGGTTGAGGCCGACGTTGAGGACGGTGTCCATCATGCCCGGCATGGAGACCCGGGCGCCGGACCGCACGGAGACGAGGAGCGGGTTCTTGGGGTCGCCGAACCCCTTGCCGGTCTGCTTCTCCAGGACCTTCATCGCCTCCAGGGTCTGTTCCCACATCCCTTCGGGGAACTTGCGACCGGCGGCAAAGTAGGCGTTGCACGCCTCGGTGGTGATGGTGAAACTGGGGGGTACGGGCAGCCCTGCCTTGGTCATCTCTGCCAGGCCAGCGCCTTTGCCTCCCAGCAGGTTGCGCATGGACTCGTCCCCCTCGGTGGAGAGGTACACCCACTTCTTGGACATTGCGCCTATCCTCCTCCCTTGATTCAGTGGTTCTCACCCTTGCAGGGAAGCCGCGCGGCGATGCCGGCGGCGGTTCGCACAATGATAGGGCCACGGGTGGCCCTACGGGACATTATACCGCCAGGACGCGTTTTTTGGCAAGCGGGAGGCCGTTTCGCGGAACGGGAACCGGCCCGCCCTCAGAGGGTCAGGGGGTCTTCTCAGGGCTTTGGGGTTCCCGCAGGCGGATGGTCACCCGGCGGCGGTCCCCCTGGCCGATGCTCTCGGTGACCACCTGAGGGTGGTCGCGCAGGGCCAGGTGCACGATGCGCCGCTCGTTGGGCGGCATGGGCTCCAGGGCCACTGGCCGCCCGCTGAGCACCACCCGTTCGGCCATGCGGTGGGCCAGTTGCTCCAGGAGGACCTGGCGCCGCTCCTTGTACCCCTCCACGTCCACCACGAGGTTGACCCACCGCTTCAGGCGGTGGCTCACCATCAGGCGGAGGATGTACTGGAGGGCCCGCAGGGCCTCCCCTTGCCGCCCGATGAGGACGCTGAGGTCGCGCCCTCGGATGTCCAGGATGAGGCCTCCCTCGCCCTGGTCGGGGTCCGGAGGGAGGAACCGCCGTTCCACCGTGGCCCGGAGGCCCAGGTGCTGGAGCAGCCCTTCCAGCAGTTCCTGGGCCACCGCCGCTTCTTCGGGCGTGATGGCCGCCCCGGAGGGGGCGAACTCCTCTTCTTCGGGCGCCCCCTCGGCGGCCTCCTCGGCCTCCTCAACGGGCGCTGCCGCGCTGGGCGCTGGCGCGGCGGGAGCCTCGGGCTCCTGCCGGACAATCTCCACCAGACGCACCCGGGCGTTCTCGCCCCTCAGGCCCAGGAACCCGCGGCTGCCGGGCCGGAGGACCTCCACTTCCACCTGGTCCCGGCTCAGCCCCAGAGCCCGGAGCCCCTCTTCAATGGCTTCTTCCACCGTCCTGCCTTCAAATTCAGCGCTTCTTCCTTCGCTTGGCATCTCGCTTCTTCCTCGTCGGACTGGCTGGAGCGGCTTCCTGAGGCTGGGCGCTCCCTGTGGGGGCCGCGGGGATGGCCTCTGCCGCCTTCTCCACCACCTGCGCCTTGGGTTCTCGCCTGGCTGAGCCCCCCGCCTTCGCCGGCACTGCGGCCGCTGAGGGGCGCAGGCCGCCCCAGCCCGTCACGAAGTATTGCTGGATGATGCTGAAGATGTTGGAGACCACCCAGTAGAGGGTCAGCCCGGCCGGCACCTGCAGCGTGATGTAGCCGAAGAAGATGGGCATGATCATCATCATGGAGTTCATCATGCTCTGCTGCGCGTCCTGGCTGGTGGGCGTCACCTGGGCCATCTTCTGATAGACCAGTTGGGTGATCACCGTGAGCAGGGGCAGGACGAGGTAGGCCAGGGCCGGCCCCCAGCCGATCTTGGGCGGGAAGGGGAAGAGCCAACTGATCCCATCGGTCCGGCCAGGGAACCCCAGGTCAGGGATCCAGAGGAAACTGCCCAGGTCCACCGTGTTGGCCAACGAGTAGAGCGCGCTGTACAGGCCGATGAGGATGGGGAACTGGATGAGCATGGGCAGGCAGCCGCCGAAGGGGCTGACCCCGGCCTCCTTGTACAGTTCCATCTGGGCTTTGGCCAGTTTCTCGCGGTCGTTCCCGTACTTCTTCTGGAGTTCCTGCAGTTGCGGTTGCAGTTCCTGGGTGGCCTTCATGGACTGCAACTGCTTCATGTTCAGCGGCAGGGTGATTAACTTGATGATGGCGGTGAAGAGGATGATGGCAAACCCGAAATGGTACGGGACCCCGAGGCTCTGGAGCCAGCCGGCCAGGAACTTGAGGGCCTCGGCCAGCGGCGTGACGACCAGTGCATTCCACATGATGGCGATTCCGTCCTCTCTAGAACTCTCCCCGTGCCCCGGAGCCAGGGCAGGCTCGTGCCTCCTCCCTACGCCTCAGGGGACCGGGTCGTATCCCCCCGGGTGGAAGGGGTGGCACCGGCTCAGGCGTTTGAGGCCCAGCCATCCCCCCTTGATCACCCCATATCGCTCAATGGCCTCGTAGGTGTAGACGGAGCAGGTGGGTGTGAAGCGGCATGCCGGCGGAAAGAGGGGGCTGATGAACCGCTTGTACATCCGCAGACACCACAGCACGAACGCTTTCAACCCCGTTTAGCCTCCCGATCTCCCGTCCCTCTGGAGAGAGGCCCCTTCGCCCTCCCGGAGGCCCTGGCGTGCCTGCGTTCCGTCTTCCAGCAGGCCAGCCTGCCGCAGGAGGGCCTCCACCGAGCCCATCACCTCGGCAAAGCCGGCCCCTGCCACCTCCGCCCGGGCGATCCAAACCAGGTCCCACCCAGGGCGGATGCGCGGCCGGTGCAGGCGGACGGCCTCGCGTAGCAGGCGTTTGGCCCGGTTGCGCCGCACGGCTTTGCCAATGCGCCGGCCCACCACGAAGCCGAACCGGCTGTAAGGCAGGCCATTGGGCGCGGCCCCCAGCACCAAGAGCCGGTCCGCCCAGGTCCGCCCTTCCTGCCGCACCCGTGCGAAATCGGCTTGGCGGTGCAGGCGGACCGCCCGGGGTAGACCATAGATGGCCTTGCCCCCCAAGGTCTGTTCACTCCCCCGTCGGAACCGGACACTCCGATAGCCAGCCCCAATGTTCGGTAGCATTTGGGGGGACCTTGCCCCGTCCCCCCAAGTCGCCGCCCGTGCGGCGGTCCGCCGAAGCGGGCTTTAGACCGTCAGGCGCTTCCTGCCTTTGAGCCGTCGGGCCTTGAGCACTTTCCGTCCGCCCGAAGTCCGCATGCGGGCCCGGAAGCCGTGCACCCGAAACCGGTGGCGGACCTTGGGCTGCCATGTGCGCTTGGGCATGGTTCTTCACCTCAATGTAGGACGTGTTGCAACGGCACATTATACCCTGCCCCTGGGCCTTGGTCAAATGCCCGCGGCGTTGCGGGAGGCCTTTTTCGGCTCGGCGGAGGGTATCCTTGTAGTTGGAGTTGCCGCCGTCCACAATGAGGGCGCCGGGCGCGAGGACCTCCAGCAAGAGGCGGAGCATCTC
>Ga0123519_10004258_pt1 | contig 23355 bp, 21 predicted proteins | sample YelNatPaOPRAMG02_FD_87396 | JGI IMG/M metagenome (GOLD analysis project Ga0123519, IMG submission 87396) | Hot spring microbial communities from Yellowstone National Park - Yellowstone National Park OP-RAMG-02 (version 2) | ecosystem: Environmental > Aquatic > Thermal springs > Hot (42-90C) ...
AAAGCAGCCACAAATGCAGCCATCAGCCCGCCGATGATCACCGCCACCACAAAAGGCACCTGAATCGGCACCAACCAGGAGTAAAGATTGCGCAAAGCCATCGCCTTCGCCTGGGGCGACATAGAGAAGAGCGCCGAGCCATAGGCGCCAATGCCCATAAAGCCAATCTGGGCGAAGGAAACCACGCCGGAGTTTCCCATGAAAATCTGCAAGCCCAATACCATCGAGAGGTTGATGAACAGCACGGTCAGAATGCGCTGCAACACCTCTCCTCCGAAGAGATGCACCACCAACGCCAGCACGATTAACGGACCGGCGAGGAGCAGTCCGGTAGACCACTTGCCGAAGCTTTCCAGATAACTCGTCCTTTGCATGCGCATCATCCTGGTTCAAACACGTTCTGTTACAGCGGGGCCGCGTACCAGACCTTGTGGGCGGAAAAGGAGCACCAACAGCACGATAGCAAACACAAAAGCCTGGCGATAATCCAGCAAGGATTGGGGTAACACAAGCTGCAACCCCACCGTGAGTGCGCCCAAAAGGTAACCGCCGATCACCGCACCGGTCAAGCTCTCCATACCACCCACAACGGCAGCGACAAAGGCGATCAAAACCGGCGTCGAACCGACGAAAGGCCCGACCGAGCCCAACCGTCCGATCCAGAACAGCGCCACCACGCCGGCCAGAAAGCCGCTAATGGCAAATGCGGTGGCAATCACCTGATTGGCCCGGATGCCGACCAGGCGGGTCATCACGAAATCATCCGCTGCGGCACGCAAGGCGATGCCGAGCAATGTGCGCCGCAGAAACAATGTGAGCAATCCCAGCAGAAACAAGCTGACCACCAGGCCGGCAAGGTTTCCCTTGGAAATCAGCAGATTGCCCACCTGAAAGTTCTCAGTGAAGAAGGAGGGAGTGACCACCGCCTTGGCGCGCGGGGAGACGAACAGGATCGCGGCATTTTGCAGCAAAGCGCTGACCGCAAACGAGGTGATCAACATCGTGGTAGCGGAAGCCTGGCGCACCGGCCGAAAAGCCACCCGCTCCAGAAGCAAGCTGGTGAACACTGCCACGCCAACGCTGATGACGGCGACGATCAGCCACGGGATGGGCCCGACGCCCAACATGAGCAACGTGTAACCTGCTACCATCACCAACTCGCCATAGGCGAAATTGACCAGCCTCAGAATGCCATACACAATGACCAACCCGAGCGCCATCAGCGCATACAGCCCTCCCAGGCTCAGGGCATTGATGATGAATTGCAGCACTTCCTGAAGCACATTCACCGGCCTAACTTCCCCCCCGCGTATCTCCAAGATATGCGCCCACGATATCCACCTGCTTGCGCAGCTGTTCCGGTGTGCCCTCGCATTCCACCCGGCCTGTGTTCAACAGGTATACGCGATCCGCAACGTCCAACGTCCGCTCCACATTCTGCTCCACCAGCAGAATGGTGACCCCAGAGGCGTGGAGCTGACCGATCATGGCAAAGACCTCGTCCACCAAGATGGGAGAAAGTCCCAGCGACGGTTCGTCCATCATAAGCAAGCGTGGCCGCGACATCAGGGCGCGGGCAATTGCCAGCTGCTGTTGCTCGCCACCCGACAAAGTGCCACCCGGCTGATGGAACCGCTTGCCCAGGATCGGAAAGCGCATGCACATCTCCTCGATGTCGCGTTGCACTGCGGTTTGATCACGGCGGGTGGCCGCTCCCAGGCGCAGATTTTCGGCCACCGTCAAGCTGGGGAAGATACGACGCCCCTCCGGCACCAGTGCGATGCCCTGTCGCACGATCTCTTCAGGGGGCAATCCCAGAAGTGAGCGTCCCTCGAAAGTGATCTGGCCACGAAATGGCCTCAACACCCCGGCGATCGTGGCCATCAGGGTACTTTTGCCGGCGCCGTTCGCACCCACCAGCGCCACCAGTTCGCCCGCCTCGACACGCAGCGACACGCCCCGCAATGCGATGATCGCGCCATAACCCGCATGCACATCTTCAACGCTTAGCATGGCACACCCGGCGACTTGTTCCCAAGTAGGCAGCGATAACTTCCGGATTATGACGCACCTCGGCGGGGGTCCCTTCGCAAATGGTACGGCCGTAATTCAGCACGTGCAGGCGGTGGCATAACCGCATGATGAGACGCATATCGTGATCCACGATCAACACGCCACACCCGATCTCTTGCGGCAATGGCAACAACGTCTCCAGCAAAGCGTCACTTTCCTGTTCGTTCAAGCCCGCTGCTGGCTCGTCCAAGAAGAGGAAGATCGGTCGGGATGCCAATGCACGCGCGATCTCGACGCGCCGCTCCTCGCCGTAGGGCAACGCGCCGGCCGGGACAGTGGCGAGGCGCGTTGCCCCCACCTGCTCCAATGCCCAGAGCGCTTGTTCACGCGCCCGGTGTCGCGGCAGTCCGGCGCTGACCGCCGCCACCTCCACATTTTCCAGCACGGTCAATCCGCGGAACAACTTGATGGTCTGGAACGTGCGCGCCAGCCCAACATGGGCAACGCGATGGGGCAGCCAGCCCGTTATGTCAATATCACCTACTCGAATGCAGCCGCGTGTCGGCTTCAGGAAACCGGTGATCACATTGATCAAGGTGGTCTTGCCTGAGCCATTTGGCCCGATCAAGCCCAGAATCTCACCGCGACGCAGGTGCAACGTGACATCTTCCAGAGCACGCAGCCCCACGAAGTCCTTGGTGATCTCCTCGATATGCAGTGTCAGCGCGTTGTCTCGAGTCATCACCCCTGCCGCTTAGTCAGCTTGATTGGAATGCCCGCGCTCCGTTTATGGTTGCGGCGGATTGGTTGGCCGCATCCAGCCCAAGAATTGAGGCTGACCACCCTGTACCGCCACGATTGCAGCTTCCTTCTGCGGCTGGTGGCCCGATTCAGCGTCCGACCACTTGAGCTTTCCGCTCAGCAGCTCGAACCCTATTTCCTCCATCGCTTTGGCCAGAGCAGCGCCTTCGGTGGTGCCGGCTTTCTCCACCGCCTGAGCGATGATCTTGATGACATCCCAGCCCATAACGATGAAGGCACTGGAAGGTGGTTCGCCATATTTGTCCTTGTAGAGCTGGACGAAGCGCGTCATCTCACCGCCCGCTTCGGGCCCTAACCAGCTGTGCGTGGCCATATAAAGGTCGTTAGCCAGCTCGGGACCAAGCGTCTTGTAGAGCTCGGTATCGTCATAAGTGTCGCCACCCGCCAGCGGAATGGTGATCCCTGCCGCGCGCACCTGGCGCAATACGATGCCCAGGTCCGGCATGGTGCCGGTGATATAGAGCACGTCGGGCTGCGAAGAAAGCCCTTTAATGCGCTGCACCTGGGCGGAGAAGTCCTGGTCACCCGCGGTGAAGGTATCGCGTCCGATCACTTTGCCACCCAATTGGGTGAAGTGTTGCTCGAAATAATCACCCAGCGACGTGGCATAGTCGGTAGAGGTGTCCGTGACGATATACGCGGTGTGCCAATTGAGCTTCTCATAGCCATACTCGGCCATGGCGGCGCCCATGATATTGTTCCACATGCCGACGGTGAACTGCTTATCCCCCAGCACCTTCGAGCTGTACAACGGCGAGGTGGCACACGTGGAAATGCCCACCAAGCCTTTTTCCTGAGCTGCCTGGCTGGCAGGCGCGCCGATGTCGAAGTCACAGGGGGCGATGATCACCTCCGCGCCCTGGCTGATCAGCTGGCGTGCAGCATTGCCCACTGTCGCGGGATCGGTCTTGCCGTCCAGCTCGATCAACTTGAGCTCACGCCCCATGACCCCTCCATGGGCATTGATATCCTCGATCGCCAGAAGTGCCGCACTGCGGGGCAATTGGTCATACGTTGCCATCCAGCCGGTGGCATTGAACACCGCGCCCACGATCAGGGGTGGCTTGTTGGGATCAGGGGTTGCCAACGGGCGTTCTGTGGGCATTGCAGCGGCCTCTTGACCGGCCTCTGGGGTGGGGGTCTGGGCACGTGCCGGTATGGTGTGGAACCAGCCGATGCCTGTCACCAGAGTCAGAGCCAGAAACAGTGCCAGAAAATGGGTAAGCGGAATTCTGCCTTCTCGTTTCATGATCCCCCTCCTTTTGAGTATGCACTTACGGAAAGATCACCCGGTACAAGCAGTTGATCGGTTCAACAGAGCACACGACAAGACATACGACATATTCCGCCTCAAGGAGATTGCTCCCTGTTTCAACAGGAGCGATCACCACACTCGGCAGGATATGAAACGCAATTCTATACTGTTACGACGCTATGTGCAAGCTGAGTGGGAACGTACCAAGCCTTTCCCACAATTGTCTAATAACTGGAGCCCGTGGTATGATATCAACGTAGCATCATCTCGATACCAGTCACCGGGATATGCCCGGATAGCTGTTGGTTCTGAGAGAGAAGAACTTTTGAGCCAGATCCAACCCGTGGGTTATGGATCGGTAGGGCATGGTCGGTCGATGGGGAACTGGTTGAGAACTGGGCGATGGATGGCCTGGTGTGATATGGTGGCATGGGTGAGCCTGTTGCCACTCCTTTTCTGGGGCATGGCGGGTTGGGCTGCGCATCCTACCTCGTTTGTCGAAATCGGTACCCCACTGCCCATCACCTCGGATACGTACCCTAATAATGAACCACGCGCTGTTTACAACAGCCGCCATCATGAGTATCTGGCCCTATGGACGACGCGACATGGCGCCGCGACACGCGATATCTGGGCACGCCGGGTGGGTCGGGACGGCCAAATGGGCGACGTGTTCCAGCTGGCGAGCTATCCGGGGCGTTACTGCTACCAGCTCCGTGCCATCTATAACCCGATTTGGGACGAGTACGCGGTGGCTTATACCTGCTGGCACGGCCTGACCAGCTATGATGTGTTCGTGACGCGCGTGCGTTGGGATGGTGCAATGTGGAACGCATACGACACCATCACCGTCGCCGCTACAGAACGTTCGGAGACCCATCCGGCCATCACCTACAATGAACATGCTGATGCATATCTCGTGGTGTGGACAGAGGACATTCGCTTCGATGCACGCCTGTGGATGCGGCGCCTTTCAGCCGCTGACGGGAAGTGGTTGGATGAAGCGATCGAGATAAGCGGAGCATCTGGCGAACAGCGCGCTATGGCCGACGTAGCGTATAACCCGATGCGTGATCGCTATCTGCTCGTCTATCTCTTCGAAGCGGATGGTCCGGCAGATGTGCGCTACCGAACCATGCCGGGCGATCTTTCGAATCTCGGCACTGAAAAGCGCCTGTGGGAGCATTCCGCGTCATTGCATGCGCTGACCCCGGTGGTCGCCAGCGGCACAGACGAGTATCTCGTCGCCTGGCCGGTGCGCCATGTGCAAGCGCCACCGCCTTCCACCGAGCGCATGGACCTGTATTGGCAAAAGCTGGACGGCGACGGCAGCGTCATCGGGCCACCCGACGAGCGGCTGAGCACTGACCCACCTTTCGACGAGCACTACGACCCGGACATCGCGTACAGTCATGGGTATGGATACCTCGTGACAACCTGCTACGCGATCTCCAACCGCTGGGAGGCCGACGTCTATGGTTATCACGTGTTGGAGGGGCAAGATGCCCTGCGTGGTCTTGAATTCGCCATAGACGATCGCTCGGGCAAGCAGATGGAACCCGCGGTCGCATGCGCTCCAGATGGCGAGTGCTTGGTGGTAGAGACGTACTATGCTATCCCACGAAGCGACAGTGACATCGTGGGACGTTTGGTCCATCCTGGTTGGCTTGCTTTCCTTCAGCGTTGAGATCGAACCTTAAACCGTGCCATATCCCGCCCGACTAAAATTGTGAAGAATGTCACATTCCGATTTGACAACCCTCAACAGTGTGAGTATTATAAAATTACCAAAGTGATTCGCTCCTCTGCTCTTGGCAGTCGGCTGCCCACACAAAGGAGGTGAGAAACGAAGATGCACACAGTGGTCGCGATTAAGCAGGTGCCGGATACCACCAACGTCCGTATCAACCCGGAAACAGGCACGCTCATTCGGGAAGGTGTGCCTGCGATTATCAACCCGTATGATCTCCATGCGGTCGAATTGGCCGTGCGCCTCAAAGAGCGCTTTGGGGGGAAGGTAACAGTGATCACCATGGGGCCTCCCAAGGCTGCAGAAGCGCTGATTGAATGTGTCGAACAAGGTGCCGATCGTTGCATCCTGATCACAGATCGCAGGTTTGCTGCCGCAGACACTTTGGCCACTTCGTACGTGCTGGCACGGGCGATTGAAGCGCTGCAAGAGGAAGGGCCCATTGACCTCTATCTGTTCGGTCTGCAAGCGATCGACGGAGACACCGCGCAAGTCGGCCCGGGTGTGGCCACACGTCTGAATGTGCCGCTCATCAGCTATGCGTTGCATATCGAATCCATCGATCCGGAAACGCGCGTGGCCGTCGTACATCGCAAGACAGAGCGTGGCATTGAGGTGCTGCAAACGCGATTACCGGCGCTTCTGACCGTGCTGAAAGAAATCGCACCGGTGCAGCGTGCACCACTTGCCAATATGATCCGCGCCGCACACTATAAGCCCGAAGTATGGAGCAGTACAGACCCGGTGCCGTTTGATCAAGATCAGATCGGCATCAGAGGATCGCCAACCGTGGTCGGACGTGCCTATACTCCTGCCCCACGCCAGGCAGGGGACATCATCCGTCTCTCCGAGTTAGGACTGCAGGGGTGTGTGAAGCGCGCGTTGCAGGAGATTCAAGCATCGGGAGCCGTTGACCTCGCCAGAATGATCGGGGCGAACCGCCCAGCGGGTGGGAATGGAGGAGAACGCTTATGACTGACGAAGCTGCGGTCAAGCGCATCTGGGTCTTCATCGAGCAAGAAGAAGGTCGTGCCCATCAAGTGTCTTGGGAGCTCATGGGAGCAGCCACCCGGTTGTCCCAAGAGCTTGAGGGAAGCCGTGTGGAGGGCGTTCTGCTGGGATATAACGTGGCACATATCGTCGAAGAGGCATACCGCTATGGTGCGCGCCGGGTGTACTTGATGGATGATCCGGTGCTTGAGAAATATCGCAATTTGCCGTATTCCATTGGCGCCAGCAAGCTGGTGCAGAAGTACAAGCCCGAGATATTCTTGATCGGGGCGACCACGTTGGGCCGCGATCTGGGCAGCTCGATCGCCACGCGCGTGCACACCGGCTTGACCGCCGACTGTACCGAGCTGGCCATTGACCCCAACCTGAAAATCTTGGCCGCCACGCGTCCCACCTTTGGGGGCAACCTGATGGCCACCATCCTATGCCGCACGCACCGTCCGCAAATGGCCACCGTTCGCCCACGCGTGCTCCCATTGCCCGAGCCGCTACCCACCGCCACAGGTGAGCTCATCCGCGAGTCCCTTGATCTCAGCGAAGATGACATACACGTCAAACATGTGGGATTTATCCCCCGTGAGGGAGGTCTCAACATTGAATACGCAGATGTCATTGTCGCAGGAGGACGTGGACTCGGAAGCCCTGATGGCATCAAATTGCTGGAGGAGCTGGCTGGCCTGTTGGGAGGTGTGGTGGGTGTGTCACGTCCCCTGGTGGATGCCGGCTGGATCGGCTATGAGCATCAGGTCGGCCAAACCGGCAAGACGGTACGCCCCAAGCTGTACATCGCCGCCGGTATCTCCGGTGCGGTACAACACCGCGTGGGAATGGCGAACTCCGATTTCATCCTGGCGATCAACACCGATCCCAACGCCCCGATATTCCAGATTGCCAGCTTGGGCATCGTTGGGGATCTATACGAGGTGATCCCCGGGCTAATCCATCAGGTCAAAGCGATGCAGCAGGGAACCGAGAGGAGCTGAACCATGGCCAACAAACTGACCTTTGATGCAATTGTTGTCGGTGGTGGTCCTGCTGGCATCTCGGCGGCGATTACGATGGCCAAAGCGGGGCTGCAGACCATCCTCATTGAGCGTGGACGTTTCGCGGGTGCCAAGAATTTCTTCGGCGGTGTGCTATACACCCATGCACTGAACGAAGTGCTCCCCGACTGGCAATCGCGCGGAGCGGCGCTCGAACGCCCGGTGACCGACACGGGATATTGGCTGCTTTCACCGGACAGCGTGCTGCGTTTCACGCAGAAAAGCGAGCGCTTCAAGAAAATCCCCGCCGAATCGTACACTGCCTTGCGCGCGAACTTCGACCCATGGTTTGCCCAACAAGCGGTGGATCTTGGGGTACTGGTGATCACCAAGACAACCGTCACGGGATTCTTGCGGGACGAAAGAGGACGCGTGACCGGCGTGACCACCGATCGCCCTGATGGAGATGTCTATGCACCGGTGGTGATCATTGGGGAAGGCGTGAACAACCTGCTCACACAACAACTTGGCTTGGCCAAAAGCGATCTACCTCCGCGCTACGTGGCGCTCTCTGTCAAGGAGTACCTTGGATTACCGGAAAAAGAGGTGGAGGCGCGCTTTGGGCTAAGCGGGCCAGATGAAGGGGTAGCCATTGACATATTCGGCGATGTGACGCTGGGTCTGCCAGGCACCGGTTTTATCTACACGGACAAAACGGGCATTTCGATCGGCTGTGGTCTGTTGCTGGAGCAGCTCGTCATCAACAATTTGAAACCGTACGAGATTCTGGCACGCTTCAAGAACCACCCGATCATCAAGCCCTATCTCGAAGGGGCTGAACGACTGGAGTACGGTGCCCACCTGATCCCGGAAACAGGGTACGACCGCATGCCGGCCCTGTTTACGGATGGCGTGATGGTCGCGGGCGATGCGGCGGGCATGGTGGACGCGCTGCACCGTGAAGGCACCAACCTAGCCATGATAGCGGGCAAAATGGCAGGGGAAACCGCCATCGAGGCCCATAAACAAAAGGATTTCTCGGCGGAATTCCTGAGAGGATACCGGCGTCGCTTACAGGACAGCTTCGTGTTGAAGGACCTCAAGCAATATCGCCGTATGACCGACTTCTTGGACAGTACTCCCCACTTTATGGAGACATATGTGAACTTCGCCAATGACGCGGCGTACCGTTACTTCACTGCCCATGGTATGGCGAAGCGCGATATGGAGAAGGAGATCATCCGTCTATTGACCCGAAGACGTTCGTTCCTGGGTGTTGCTGTCGATATGATTAAACTGCTACGCAGTATGAGGGGATAACCATGAGTGAGAAAAAGCACGCCACACTCAATCCAGCATTGGCAGTTACTTTGCCACCAACCAATGTGGATGATCTGCTTGTCAGTGTGAAATACTATGTGGATGAGGAATACGCCCACATCCGCATTAAAGACGATAAGGTCTGCGCCGCATGTGCTCACCACCCGTGTCTGGATTTCTGTCCGGCTGGCGTGTTTAACCAGGATCGCACCGGCAAGATTCTGGTGGGCTATCAGGCCTGCCTGGAATGTGGGAGCTGCCGCATTGGCTGTCCCTATCAGAACGTTGATTGGAACCTGCCGCGCGGTGGCTATGGCGTAGCGTACAAGTTCGGCTGACCAAGGGCGGAGTGGAGGAAGGGATCTATGCACGAAGAAGCGATTTTGAAGATTGATCAGGCAGCAGTAGCGCTTTTGCAGGCACTCGAAACCCACGGCGGTGAGTTGCAGTGCTGCTTGGCAGCACAAGAGCTGGAAAGGTTGCACAGCGAGATCGTCAACTTGCGCCAAACCCTGTTGGGTCTGGAAATGGGCATCCTCTATCAGGACTGGGATTCCAAAGAGGAGGATGTGAAACGCAAGCTCGCCGACATCTGCCGTGAAGCGATCCCGATTTCAGAGGCAGTGGCACGCATCAAGGGCGCTCAGGAGCAGTCCGGCCAGGAAACAAAAATGGAAGATTGACCGCCTGTTATTCCCAACGAAAGACGAACTCTTCGCTGTTCGGGCTCAGCTGGGTAGCAGTGCCATCTGGATTCTTTCTTTCCACGTACACGTACCAGCGATAGAGCAATGCCGGACCGTCCGCCTGGTAATAAAAACGCTCCGGCACACGCCACGTCGTTTCCTTGATGTCATCTCCCTGATACACCGGCTGTCCCTGTTGCAGATAAATGAGACGTACCGCATACCATTCGTCTTCGGCTAATGGGCCAACCGGCTCCCATTTCAAGTAAGCTAACGATCCACCTATTTTGCCGCCGTTCTCCGGCTCAAGGAGTTTGGGCGCAGGATACTTGTAAGCTGCTTCCGGTGACCCGACAGCTTCCGATGTCTCAGCAGGTATAGGGGTATCCGTCGGTACACGCCGCGGAGTCGGCGGAGGCTCCGGAGTTGGGGTGGCCGTAACCACGATAATGATCGGTGTGGGCGTGGGAGGCTGCTCGATAATCAGCGTCGACATCTCCGTGGGAACCGTCGTGGGCGTCGGCGTGTCGGTGGGCACGGATGTCGCAGTGGGCGTTGCCGTGGGCGCCGGGGTTGGCGTCTCGGTGGACATCGGCGTCGGCGTGGTGACGAGACCGCCTAAGCCAGCCGGAAGGACTTGGGCAAGCCATTGCGTTGCTGTTTCACTACTGCCCACAAGCCATGCTATACCCCAAATGGACACGGCACAACATGCGATGACCAAAAGCATTGCCGCAATAGCCATGAGCGGCGAGATTGGCCGCCGTTCTTCCGCTCCCACCTCCTCAGTTGGTCGTGGGGCGCGTGCCGGCATAGGTTTGTGCGCAGGTGATTGGGACGCACCCAGTTTCACAGTTGGTCGCGCAGTCGGTGTCGGCTTCGGAGTGGAAGGGCGTGCCACGCGAGACCTCGCCACGACAGCGCGTTGGGGCGGGCGCGGCGGAGGTGGAGCAGGTACCGGTGCAGCCGGCTCAGCCCGCGGAGGTGCAGGAGGTGCCGGTGCAGCCGGCTCAGCCCGCCGAACGACTGCCTCCGGGATCGAAGTGGGCGCGACGGGCATTTCCGGACGCGGTGGTGCCACTTCCGGAAGCTCCGGTTTTGACACCGGCGACCAGCCTTCATCCATAGCCGCCAACTCTTTGCGCAGCGTCTCGATCTCTTCCAAGCTGCTCGCTCCTTCAGGAGCCGATTCGGACACCATCGCAGGCGCTTCTGCCTCCCCAGGGGAAACGCTGGCATCGCGGCCACGCGCCGATGGCACAGGCTGGTCGGACAAAACCGCTTTCTCCCCCACCACGACACCCAATATCCGTTCAATGATTGCAGTGTCGAGACCCTCCAGCTCACTTCCCGGAAATAGGTGATCGTTAGGGCTATCTGGTCGGACAACCAGCCACGCGATCAACGCACGTTGCGTTTGTTCATCTAACATGAGCTCCTGGGGTCTTTCTGGAGTTTCACCCATGGCATAGGCGTCTGCCACCAGCACCAGAGAGCGCGTCGCCAGGTGAACGTCGTTCAGCCTGAGCATAGAGATCTGCTGCGGTGTCAGGCCAAGACCGCTGTTCAGCGCTCTTATCGCGTCATCACGGGTCTTTTCCGACAATGATCCAGCTTCTTCAGCCATAACGGTTTCCAGTCCTAAGCATTTCCTCGGCAAAATGTGCCGTGTTTATCTTTTCTTGCGGCGAGATAACAGAAGGAATAGCAGCACTCCGGTCGTGACCTGCCAGATCCAGGCGAGGTCGCCGGGCCCACCCGGTCCGGTACAAGGCCGCGTGCGCAGTATCTTGATCAGTTGCAGGTCATGCGTAGCAGCTGCCAACTCCTCATTGGTCATCAAGTCAGGCTCAAGCCCGGCAGCACGGGCGAACACACCGCTGTGCAGCAGCACCTGTCTCAGCAAGGGAATGCGCAGCCGTGGATCGGTTACCTCCTCGGCGAGGCCGGCCCACCAGCTGTCCGGCAGCCATATCTCCACCTCTGGGTTGGTGTTGACTTTATGCTGCCAGCCGCATCGATCTCCAAAGGTGGGCAAGCAATATACTTCCCCATCTATCAGGGTATAATGGGCCGGTATTCGGTGATAACGGCTGCCTTTGCGTATGGTATGGCCCAGGATCAGCATCTGCCCGACCAGCGGCGACCACACAGGCGCCCAATGTCCCAGCCCCAGCCGCCACGCGAACGCGATCAATCCGCTGAAACGTGCCCAATTGACCGGCCACTTTTGGCCGATGGCTGGATGCATCCGGTTCATCGTGCGGGCGTCCTCTCCATTCGCTCTTGTGCTCTTCTGGCTCACGACACAGTGCTGCCGGTCACCGCATCAACACGGCAAACTATAGATTTCATTGTAAACGCTAAGCGTGTATTCGTGCAAGTATCTGAATGGCGCACTGCAAGGGCCAGATGCAGGCGCACTTGACCGACGCCCCCGCATGCGATATAATGGATTCAGATAGTGAGATGATGTTGCACATTATGACACGATCTCTGGGCGGTGTTCAGTCGGTATTACGCGCGATCCGCTTGCTCAAGATGTTCACCGATGCACATCCTGAGTGGCGACTCAAAGACCTGGCGCGCGCGGTCGAGATGAACAAAGCGACCACATATCGGTTGCTGAGTGCACTGGAAGCGGAAGGCTTGCTCATGCGCGACACGCGCACCGGCGCCTATCGGCTGGGCCCCGAAATCATCACGCTGGGCGGACGGGCCTTGCGCTCAAACGATTTGCGCTCCGCCGGCTATGCCGAACTGGAGTGGCTCGCTTCTGCTGCCGGTGAAGCGGCCACATTGGAGATCCTGGTGGACGACCAGGTGCTCATCCTGGAAGAGATACCGGCCAGCCACCTGTTGGCACCATGGCAGACCATTGGCACGCGCTATCCCGCCCACGCGACTTCGACGGGCAAGCTGCTCTTAGCTTTCCTGCCGCCACACGAGCGCGCCGCTCACCTGCATCCCCCCCTGCAACGTCTCACCGAGAAGACCATCATCAATCTCGAGGCACTGGAAAAGCAAATGGCGCTTATCCGGGCACAAGGATACGCCACAGCGATGGAAGAGCTCGAGGATGGCTACGTGGCCGTCAGTGCTCCCATACGCAACCACGATGGCGAGGTGGTCGCTGCCGTCTCGATCGGTGGCCCGATCACCCGCTTGAACGCCGGCCGTCTGTCCGAATGCATTGACCTGGTGCGGCAGACGGGTCGGCGCATCTCGGAACGCCTTGGTTTCAGGGAGTATCTCTCCGAATCAGCGTAGCACGCGGGCGCAGGCGCCGCGAAAGGAGAAAGGAGGATATGATTATGAGGCAGCATGCGAAGGATGTCTTGGCCCACACAGATGAGAGGGTGGGCGCTTCCCAAGTTGCACGCAAGATCGTCCGTTTGGATGTACCCGGCCCGAAAGCACGCGCACTGATCAGCCGCGACGCTCGGGTGATTTCATCTTCCTATCCACGTGATTACGGATTTGTGATGGCATATGGCCGTGGTTGTGAGGTCTTCGACGTAGATGGCAACCGCTTCCTGGATTTCGCAGCAGGTATCGCGGTTAATTCCACCGGGCACTGCCATCCCCACGTCGTGCAGGCGATTAAACAACAGCTCGACCGGTTCATTCACATTTCGTCGGATTACTATCACGAGCTGTGGATCCAGCTGGCCGAAAAGCTCGACGATCTCGCACCCTTCGAAGAGGAAGCGATGTCGTTTATGACCAACTCGGGCACTGAGGCTATCGAAGCTGCCATTAAATTGGCGCGCTATTATACAGGCCGTCATCGTTTTATCGGTTTCTTGGGCGGCTTTCACGGGCGGACGATGGGTTCGCTGGCGTTCAACGGCAGCAAGGTATCCCACCGCTCCGGCTTCTTCGGCACGATGCCGGATGTGGTGCATGTCCCCTTCCCCGATCCTTACCGTCCCGTGCTGGCAATGCAGCCGGACGACGAGGATTATGGCGAGACCGTGGTGAATTATATCGAGCAGGTCATTTTCCAACGGCTGGTGCCACCCGACGAGGTGGCCGCCGTGCTGGTCGAGCCCATCTTGGGTGAAGGAGGGTATATCGTCCCGGCGAATAGTTTCTTGCCCCGTCTGCGCGCTCTGTGTGACCGTTATGGCATTCTGCTCATTGCGGATGAAGTGCAATCCGGCGCAGGACGTACGGGCGAATGGTGGGCGATCGAGCATTGGAATGTCGAGCCGGATATCGTGTGCACCGCAAAGGGGATCGCCAGCGGGATGCCTCTAGGCGCCGCCATTGCGCGACGCAGACTGATGACGTGGCCACCTGGCAGCCATGGCAACACGTATGGTGGGAACCCGCTGGCTTGCGCAGCGGCACTTGCCACTATTGAAGTCATCGAAAAAGAGGGGCTGCAAAACGCTCGGGAACAGGGCGCTTACACCCTCCAGGTGCTCAGGGAGATGGCTGCGCGCCATCCGAGCATTGGCAATGTGCGCGGCAAGGGTCTGATGATCGGGATAGAGTTAGTAAAGGACAAGGCCACCTGTGAGCCCGCTCAGGCGCTGCGCGATCGCGCCGTGCACCTTGCGTTTGAACATGGGCTGTTGGTACTGGGTTGTGGCACAAGCGCCATCCGCATAGCGCCTCCGCTGATCATCTCGCGCACCGAGATGACAGAGGGCTTGCAAATCCTGGATTACGCCCTCACCAAGGCAGAAGAGGAGTTGCTATAGCGCCTCAGTCGCGGTGAAACACCATTTGGGTGAGGTCTTGCTCCGCCTGGCGGATTTTGGCACGATAGATATTCAGCTGGCGCTCAAAGGACGAGAGCGGATACGCCGCTTTATACCCGGCGATCATCTGTTTCAGCCATTCTTCGACCACCGCCGGATCGACGCCGCGATATGAGCCGGCGAAGCAGATCTGATCTAGCGGCAGCTTGGGCGGCATGGGCGGATAAGGCCCTTTGGCGTAACCGAAGACGATGGTCATCAGCGGAAAAACGCCGTCCGGCAGCGCCAGTTTCTCCTTCAGGTAACCAGCATCCAGGAAACCGGTGCGCCCCGTCTCCGACAACATCACCGACGAAACCCCCAGAGCTTCGGCGGCCAGGTTCATGGTCATCGCGGCCAACGAGGCATTGATCACCGCCACCGTGTAGGAGACGAGCGGGCTGTCGGCGAACATCTCCGCGATGGGTCTGTTCCAGTGCGCATCCCCCAGCACGATCACGGCACGCTGACCGCCGAAGGGGATGGGACGCCCAAAGGACTGTTTCCACGACTCGGCAGTGAAAACGGCAAATGCCCACGTCTGCAAGTTGACCGTGGACGGCGCCAACCGTCCCGCCTCAAGGATGGCAGCAAAGACGTCATCGGGGATCTCGCGTTGGCTAAAGCTGCGCACGCTGCGACGCCTGAGGATCGTCTCGAGCAACGGATTGCCCTGCAATGTCGGCGGAACGTGTGGCTTCGCCTTCAGGATGTGCGCAATGGCGCGGACAGAATCGAGCAAGTTCACCTTTGGGAGCATTTCTTGAACACCATCGTATGCAAAATGGAACGCAGCGCCGGTGGCATGCCCAACGCCAGGATCAGCACGCCAGCGAGCAAGCTGATCACCCCACCGATGATGCGGGGTGGGGTGCTGCCCATCCGCAACACCAGGTGGTGCTCACCCACTGGTACATCCACGGTGATCAGCCCATAAGGCGGTTCGTGGCGATGGGGGATGGGCACCCCGTTCAACCACACCTGCCAACCCGGATAGTCATACGTGTAGAACTGCACGACGACCGGTGTCGTGGCACGCACTCGTATCTCATCGGACGCGCCACCGTGGCGCAGCGTCTCGACTTCGCCTTCGCCTTGGATAATGGCAGCCACCTGCAAGACCTCACTGGCCAGATATTGCGCCTCCATAGGGCTGCTGGTGGGCTGTTGTTCGGTGTACGCCACCATGGCGACGCGGTCAGCAGGCGAGAAACGATCCCAGCGCACGACCGCCTGAGGGGACTCGCGCCACTCTTCCACCTCAGTATATTGGGGCAGGGCATAGACAAAAGACGCCAGCACGATCACCCAACACAGGACATGGACCGCGAGCGGCACCCTCGCCGCAACGCGCTCCTCTGATGGCGGTCTCTTCCCTGCGTCAGGGGGATTTTGGCGCTGCGCGCACGGGACGATGAGAGCATCTCCCACCCGGGCCGCCGCTACCGAGAGCGCAAAGGTCAGCATTCCCAGCAGACGCCACGGGAACTGCACCAGACTGGCAAGGGGCAACATCTCCCACAATGCCTCGGATGCGGGCGACATCAACCAGATGATCGGCACGGCCACGATTAGCATGAAGAGCGCCATGATGCGCGACCAAGTCGTCCTTTGGTCCTCGATCCTCTCCGGATGCGACGCGTCGCGCTGACCGGAGCGGCCGCGGATCAGCTCACCGACCGTGAGCCAGCCACTCACGAGCGCCAATACCACCAATGCAACGCCCAGCTGAAACGACATTCCATCCTGCAAGCCAGGGCCAGAGTAACCATATCCCCACACCGGTGACAACAGCTGTGCGGGATAGACAAAATGTTGGCGATAGCCATAACTATATGCCGTCCATTGCTCCACTTTCACGTAGTGCAGCTCCACCACCAGAGGCACCACATAGATGGCTGCCAACCCCAGCCCCAACAGCGCCGCAGCCAGCGCACGGCCCAGTGGCAGCAGCCACACAGCGATGAACCGATGTCGGCCACCGCTGTGGGAATGGCGTTGCGTCCACCCGTTCAGTAACGCAAGGAAAAGGACATAGACGCCTATGAAAGGGGTCAACGTGAGCAAGGAAGCGTGGTGGGTCAATGCCAGCAAGCCGTAGGCGAGCCCAGCCCATGCTAGGCGCGTCCCGCTGGGATGTCGCACCAGACTGGTGAACGCCCACATCACCACGGGGAGCAGAGCCAGCGCAACGTATTCGGGGAATGCGCTGCGCACGTAGATTTCCAGCAGGTGGAAGGGTGCCCACATGTAGAGGACGGCACCCACAACCCCCGCTGACGACCCCATGAGCTGCGTCAGAAATCCGCACATCGCAATCCCACCGACCATGGTGGCAAGGATATACATCCCTTTGACTGCGTCCACGAAGCTCAACCCCATCAAATGCAGCAGCTCCGCGGCATAGAAAGCGAGCGGCGCATACAGGTTGAACAGGGGATAGCCGTAACCGAAGGCAAAATCGGGCGACCAGCGCGGCCACAGGTAACCGTCGCGCAATGTTTGATCGAATTCGACGAGGAAGAAGATACTGTGCGGCGCATCGTGCGCGTTGAAGAAATAGGCGGGCGAAAGCAATGGCAGCCAAATGAACACCGAGAAAAGCAGCACCATCGCATAAGGCACTAGTCGGAACCGGAACGATGCGCGCATAGGGTATTCTCGCCAAGACCTGCTCAGCACCTTACACTCTATAGTAGCACGGGTGCGGGGATGTCACAATCTTATGAACCTCGCTCCGTTCAGATCAGATAGGCCAGCAGCACAGTGAGGGTCACCATGCTGGCCAGGGTGCTCAACAGGATGGTCGCGGCGACAAACCGGGCATCGCCGCCGAAAAGTGTCGCCAACACGCTGCTCATTACACCGGTGGGCATAGCCGCTTGTAAGATGCTGACCTGACGCGCCGGACCGGAGACGCCCAACAAAGCGGCCAGACCGATGGCAACCAGCGGACCGACGACCAGGCGCACGATGACCGCCAGGGTCAAAGGGGTCAAATGGCGTGTGAGCGAGGTGCGCGAGAGCTGCAAGCCCATTACGATTAGCATAAAGGGCACCGTTGCCTGACTGAGGAGACCCACGGCGCGCTCCAACGGGAGCGGCAACGCGGTGCCCGTTGCGTTCAAGATAAATCCGATCACCATCGCGTAAATCAAGGGCGACTTGAACACGTTCCCAAGCGCCTGACGTGCGGTGCCGGTGCCGCGCGAGGCGACGTAAATGCCCACCGTATTGGTCCACACCGAGGAAGCCAAAAAGAAGATCACCGCCCGCTGGAGACCTTCCTTGCCGAAAGCGAAGTCGCTGACCGGCAATCCATAGTTGCCCGTGTTCAAGAGCGCGACCGTCAGGATGAAGCCAGTAGCCAGTTCGCGTTCGAAGCGCAATGCACGCGCGATGCCCATCCCGAGCAGGACCATCGTCAAGCTGTTCAGGAAGGCCATCGCCACGATTTGCCAGACCTCGCCCGCCTGCAATGTGGAGTGCGCAATGCTGTCCAGCACGAGGCTGGGGGTGAGCAGGTAAACGGCGATACCAGAAAGGGCCCGCGCATCGGGTCGAAAGTGGCGGTCAATCAGGGCGGATAGACCGGCGATAATGAAAACAGGTGCGATAATGTTGGCAGCGATGCTGAAGAAGGACGGCATAACCCCTTCCAGGCGCGTTGAATAGGAACATACATGTGACACGATGATTCGCTAAAGTCAAAGGCGAAAGCTTTGGTGCTGCTGCCTCACCAAACCTTTGTCAGGGGTGTGAAAGAAAGCGATTCAATCCGGTCACATCGCTCCCCGTTAGTGCAGATTCACGATGCCCTGGCAGTCATGGACACACCGGAGCACAACAAGGTCATAATTAACCCATAATGGATGGCGGCGGATGGATTGCCTGGCTCGCGCCGAAGCGTGCCCGGTCAGCGAAGCGGTCGGCGGGGTTGGCGTCAGTCCACCTGCTGATGCAATGTGTTGAGAAACTCTTCGTTGGTAGCGGTTCTGCGCAGGCGCTCCAAGATGAGCTCCAGCGCCTCGTTGCTGCCACCAACCGCCTGGATCATATGGCGCAGCGTCCAGATGCGATTGAGCGTCTTCTCGTCCAGCATCAGCTCTTCGCGGCGGGTGCCGGATCGCTCGATGTCGAAGGCGGGGAAGATGCGGCGCTCGGCCAGCTTGCGGTTGAGGTGCAACTCCATGTTGCCGGTGCCCTTGAACTCTTCATAGATGACGTCGTCCATACGGCTGCCGGTGTCGACCAGGCACGTGGCGATGATGGTCAAGCTGCCACCCTCCTCAATGTTGCGCGCCGCTCCGAAGAACCGCTTGGGCGGATAGAGCGCTGCCGGATCGATGCCTCCTGAGAGGGTACGACCACTGGGCGGTACCACCAGGTTGTAGGCGCGCGTCAGCCGCGTAATCGAGTCCAGGAGGATAACCACATCACGCCCGCACTCCACTAACCGCTTGGCGCGCTCGAGCGCCATTTCCGCCACCCGCGTGTGGTTCGTAACTGGCTCATCAAAAGTAGAGCTGATCACCTCCGCGCTCACCGAACGGTCCATGTCGGTCACCTCCTCCGGGCGCTCGCCGATCAACACCACCATGAGGTGAATGTCGCGGTAGTTCGCCGTGATGCCGTTGGCAATCTGCTTAAGCACCGTGGTCTTGCCCGCTTTGGGCGGTGAGACGATCAAGCCGCGCTGGCCACGCCCGATGGGCGCGAGCAAGTCGATCAAGCGTGTCGTGAGGTTGTGGCGGTCCGTCTCCAACTTCAGCTGGCGATTGGGGAAGATGGGGGTCAGCTTCTCAAACTCGGGGCGCTTCTTAGCCACCTCCGGGTCCATGCCATTGACCGCCTCGACGCGCAGCAGGCCATAGTACTTCTCGGTGTCCTTAGGCGGGCGCACATGACCGATCACCATGTCGCCAGTGCGCAAGCCGAAGCGGCGTATTTGGGACTGAGATACGTAAACATCGTCCGCGCCGGGCAACAAGTGGTCTGAACGCAAGAAACCAATGCCGTCTTGCACGATCTCCAGCACACCGCCGCCGAAAATGAGCCCCTGTTCTTCCGCGTAAGCTTTGAGGAGACGCAAAATGAGCTCATCCTTCTTCAGACGGCTGTACCCGGAGATCTCCTTGGTCTTTGCAATTTCTCTAAGTTCCTCAAGGGTCTTTGATTCAAGTTCTGATATGTTCACTTTGCTCTCCTAAAAGATGATCAATCAATATATGGAGATAGCGCACCAAAGATCTGGATATCCAGACAACCACTCCAGTGTGCTTGTTATAGTCCCGCGTTGAGCCTTATTGCGAGGTTTAGGGAACTGTGGCACAACTCACATCGCGGTGAAATGGCCATTATTGATGATCGTTGCGAATCGCATCAAAAATACAGGACTTATTTACCGTCAGCCAATATATCAGCTTCTGAACCAGGGTTTTTCGGGACGACGAGTCTAGAGAAAACTCAGCGACAATATGCAGAGATCCGATTCTTGGGGCGAATACCATTTCTATTATAGCATTATTTTAGTCCAGCGTCAACTCCTCGTGATCACTCACGCAAAATGTTACCCGCGTTTATGCTTCTTCCAAATGATAATGTTACCGGAGGTCGTGATGAACCCGGAGGAAAAAATGAACTCTGTCACCCTGCGCCGCCTCCTGGCGCGCATCCCGTTTGACAAACCGCGCCCGGCGACACGCCATCCCACTCGCCGCATCCCCCGCTGCCAACGCAAGCCGGGACACTTCGAACTCGACCTAGTACATCACTGCAGCCTCACTGCGACAGAGGAATATATCTGTACCCTCATCTCTCCACCTTGCCCAACAGCACCGGCCCCCAGGACGTCTTTCAGACCTTGGAAGTGCCTTCCACCTTACCTGAGGAGCTCTTGAGTTCGGTAACATTATCTTTTGATTTGCCAGGCTCCTTTGACCACGCTGAGCTGAAGGTGCTAAGATAGGAATGGTGGTAGATCTCCGAGCCATCTGACAGAACTGGAATACTTGCTATGCGCGTTGCCATAAACGGCTGGTTTTGGGATCAGCCGACCACCGGCAGCGGCCAGATGGTGCGTCAGCTGCTGCCGGCACTGCTCCAGGCGGATGATGCGCTGGAGATCGTGCTGGTACTGCCGCACTGGACGGCGGATCAGGTTACGGCGCCCTCACCGCGCATGCAGGTGGTGGCGGTGCCATGCCATCGCAGCCACCTTGGCAAAGTGTGGTTTGAGCAGATCACTTTCCCTCGCCTGTGCGCCCGAATGGGCGTTGATTTGGCCCATGTACCCTATTTTGCGCCGCCTCTGCAACCTCTGCAGAAGACGTTGGTCACCATCCACGACCTGATCCCATTGGTGCTGCCGGCGTATCGCGGCGGGCCGTTGGTGCGTTTGTACACCGCGTTGGTCGCAACGGCGGCACGTCGTGCCCATCTTATCCTGACCGATTCGCAGGCCAGCCGCCAGGATATACTGAAGCGTCTGCGCGTGCCGGAGGAGCGCGTGCGCGTCGTCCATTTGGCGGCGGCGCCCCACTATCGTCCGGTGCATGATGCCACCGCCCTGTGCAGTGTGCGCAAAAAGTATCAGCTCCCGGAACGCTTTGTCCTGTGGCTCTCCGGTTTTGATGTGCGCAAGAACGCCGCGGCACTGCTGCACGCCTATACGTGGGTGGCACACGCATTGGGCGATGCATATCCTTTGGTGATGGCAGGTAATCTGCCGGCACGGGATACCCCCCTGTTCCCTGATCCAAGGCGTATCGCCATGGAGCTGGATATTGCTGCCGCCGTGCTCTATCCCGGTTTCATCGCTGAGGAAGACAAGCCGGCGGTGTACAGCGCTGCGACCGTATTCGTCTACCCATCGCGCTACGAGGGCTTCGGCCTCCCTGTCTTGGAAGCGATGGCGTGTGGCACCCCTGTGGTCACCAGCAACGTCAGCTCACTCCCGGAGCTGGCCGGTGATGCTGCCTTCCAGGTGTCCCCGGAGGACACGCGCAGTATGGGGGCCGCCATTATTGCGCTCTGTGTTGACGAAGCGCTGCGTGAGGAGATGCGCCGTCGCGGGTTGGCGCGTGCTGCTGCCTTCACCTGGCAGCACACTGCCTCCGCAACGCTGGATGCATACCGGAAGACGCTACAGAGTTGACCTTGAAGGTAACAATGCTATCCTGAGGATGTCGTATGGCGAAAACGGTTGTCATTGTGGGTACGTTGGATACCAAAGGGGCTGACTTGCAGCTGCTGCGCGATCTGATCCGGGCACGTGGGCTGCAAACGCTGGTGGTGGATTTCGGAGTGCTGGATGATCCACCTTTTCCCCCTGATATCACCGCCGCGCAGGTGGCACGGGCAGGGGGCGAAGACCTGGCTACATTGCGCGCTGCGCGCGATAAGACACGCGCAATGCGCGCTATGGAACGCGGATTAAGCGCTGTGGTGCGTGAGCTCTGCGCTGCCGGTCGCCTGCACGGCATTGTGGGTGTTGGGGGTGGCAGCGGCACTTCTATCGCCACTGCAGCGATGCGTCAGCTGCCCATCGGCGTGCCCAAGCTGATGGTCTCCAGCGTGGTGGCAAGCGGCGATGTCGGTCAATTTGTGGGCACGCGTGACATCACGCTGATGCCCTCTGTGGTGGACATAGTGGGTGTCAACTCAATCAGCCGGCGCATCTATGCCAATGCGGCCGGCGCCATTGCCGGCATGGTCGAGCAGGCTATCCCTGCAGATCAGCCGGATCGTCCCATTATCGTCGCCAGTATGTTCGGCAACACGACACCTTGCGTCACCCGTGCACGTGAGCTGCTGGAAGCGGCAGGCTATGAGGTGCTCGTCTTCCACGCCACCGGCAATGGGGGTCGCACGATGGAAGCGCTTATCGAAGCCGGTTTCGTCACCGCATGTTTCGATGTTACCACCACCGAGCTGGCCGACGAGATATGTGGCGGAGTGATGAGCGCCGGCCCGGAGCGCCTGATGGCAGCAGGACGCGCCGGTATCCCCACCCTGATCGCGCCGGGTTGTGTGGACATGGTCAACTTCTGGGCACGCGATACGCTGCCGCCACGTTACCATAACCGCCATCTATACGAATGGAATCCCAATACCACCCTGATGCGCACCAATGTGGAGGAGAATCGCCGCATCGGCGCGTGGATTGCGCGGGCAGCCAACGCGGCACGCGGACCGGTGGCGGTGTTATTGCCATTGCGCGGGGTCTCTCAGCTGGACAGCCCAGGGGGCGCCTTCTGGGATCCCCAGGCAGACGCCGCTTGTTTTGAGACCATTCGTGCCCATCTGCGCCCGGACATCCCGCTGATCGAGATAGATGCTAACATCAATGATCAGGAGTTTGCCGAACGGGCGGTTGAAGTGCTGCTCGATATGATCACTGTAATGCGCAGCGGACCAACCCGTCAATAGCATCCAATTCTGGACAGCAAAAGGAGGTCTAACATGCCAGTGATACCCCGCAACGAGATCATACAACGACTCCATGCTCAGGTCGCTGCAGGACGACCGATCATCGGTTGTGGTGCTGGAACCGGCATCTCGGCCAAGTGTGCTGAGGCAGGCGGTGCTGACTTGATCATTATCTACAACTCGGGCCGCTTCCGTATGGCCGGTCGTGGCTCGATGGCCGGTCTGCTCCCCTATGGCGATGCCAACGCCATCGTGGTTGAAATGGCAGCGGAGGTTTTGCCCATCGTGCAACGCACACCGGTGCTGGCCGGGGTATGCGGCACCGACCCTTTTC
>Ga0123519_10004261_pt1 | contig 23347 bp, 23 predicted proteins | sample YelNatPaOPRAMG02_FD_87396 | JGI IMG/M metagenome (GOLD analysis project Ga0123519, IMG submission 87396) | Hot spring microbial communities from Yellowstone National Park - Yellowstone National Park OP-RAMG-02 (version 2) | ecosystem: Environmental > Aquatic > Thermal springs > Hot (42-90C) ...
AAAAAAAAATAATAAGAGAATGATTTAAAAGAATTTAAGAATATTTATTTTTTTTTTTTTTTTATACAAAAAATGAGAAATACTATTTTGAACAACAAATTGAAAGTTTTTCTGATTCTACATTAAGTAGAGCCAAATATGGCATTTCAGAATTGAATAAAATGAATTCAAATGAATATGCCACGTCAAAAGAAAATTTCGAAAAATATAGAAAACGTGTTTTGAACTGTGAAATAATAGGTCTCAATAAACGTTGTGTTTGGCAGATACCTGTTAAAAAATTTCGTTGTGAACATTTTGCAGTATTTCCGTATAATTTAGTTGAAATCCCAATTAAAGCAGGTTGTCCTGAATATATATGTAATAAATGTGGAAAGCCAAGAGAAAAGATAGTTGGTAAAATTGATTATACCAATTGTGATTGTAATGCTGGTTTCCATGCAGGAATAGTTTTGGACCCATTTGTTGGTAGTGGTACAATTGCAGTAGTTGCGAAAGAACTTGGCCGTAATTTTATTGGCATAGACCTAAATTCAAATTATGTCGAGATATGTAAAAAGAGATTAAACTCTTTGGGCGATGATTTATTTAATAAATAAAAAAAGATTTCACTTGACAAGAATAAAATTATTTTATAACTTTAACCTATGTACGAAGATCATGAAATAGAAAAAAACGAAGAGAATTATAGGGAAGCAAAAATAAATGTATATGAGAATGGCTTAAGAATAAATTTCTCAAAACCAAACTATAGCGAAGAAGAATTAAATAATAAAATTATTGAGTATTTTGATGTAACAAGTTTGCCAACATACACGGGACTTATTTTATATTTAGGTTTTTCAAGTAAGGGAGAATTTGAAGATTTAGCTAAAATTGATGAGAAGTATAAATACATAGTACAAAGGGCAAAACTTGCAATATCGAGTCTATATGAAAATAATTTATTAAGATATGGGAAGTCTCCAATATTAATGGCATTAAGATTATTTTTTGGTGAATCATTTTCTGATAACGAAGATGATTTTTTGAAAGTAATAAGATCGTTTCAAGTGGAACAAGTTGAAGATGAGGAAATAGAAAATAATAAAGAACTTGAATTATAGGAGGATAAAAAAAATGAAAAAGAGGAAAACAAGCACACTTGCTCAAAGACGGATGGCCAGAAAAAAATATGAGCAAATCCGTAAAACCACTAAACCTGGTTCTGGTAAAAGATTTGAAGCCCTTTCAGAAATAGCAAGATTAGGAGGGGCGGAAAATCCAGAGGCAGTTGCTGGAAAGATAATGTGGAAAACTTATGGAAAAGAAGGCGGTATAAAGTTAATTAAGATGGGTAAGCGTAGACAGAAAATGAGAAGTAAAAAGCAGAAGAAAAAATGAAATTAAATCAAAAAAATATTGTTCTACATCCAATACAAGATAAATTTGTATATGGTAACTGGAAATATGGTGGCTATTTTGGTGAATTTGGCAATGGTAAAACATTAGCTGGTATATTAAGATCGATTAGATTAAGTACAATTCCAAATAACACAGGTATTATACTACGTAAAATATTTGCAGATTTGCGAGATACTACTCTTGCTTCTTTTCATGAATATTTCCCAAATTTAAAGAAATTCTATAATGAGACTAAACATGCACATATTTTCCCTAATGGAGCAATTATACGTTGGAGAGGTATAGATAGGATTGGCACAATCGAAAGATTAAAAAATTATGATATTGGATGGTTCTGGATTGAACAAGCGGAAGAAGTACTTGAAGAAGCATGGCATATTCTGTGTGGAAGGTTAAAAAAAAATGTAAAATTGCAATCTGGGTGGATAACTGCAAATCCAGCTGGGCATAATTGGTGTTGGAAATTATTTATAGGACCTTATAAAAATAAAGAATATGAATATTTCCAACCACCAGCAAGGTGGAATGCACCAAATCTTCCTAAAGGTTATTATGAAGAGAAGGAAAGAATGTGGCCTAAAGCAATGGTGGATCGGTTTTTAAATGGATTGCATGAAGGTTATGAAGGATTGATTTATGATTGCTTTAGTACTGAAAAACATGTAAAGATAATTAATATGAATGGTAATGTCGATAAAGTATTTGAAGCACAAGATTATGGCATAAGTAATACAAGCCCTATGGTTTGGTTATGGGTTGCAAAGTTGAAAGATAATACATATTATGTTTTTGATGAATATTATAAATATAATGCAAAATTGCGTGAAGTATCATCTTTTATAAGTGCAAAAAGGTTAACAATGCAATTCCAGATTATGGCAACATATGGATGCCCAAGAACATTTCATAAAGAGAAAGATGGATTATCACCAGCAGATTATTTTAGGAAAAATTACGGTATAATTATAAGGCCATATTATGTTAACTTTGAAGTAAGATATCCTATTCTTTACAATTTATTTAAGGCAAATCGGTTATTTATTAGCCCAAAGTGCACAAACTTAATTAATGAAATATCAAAATACGTATGGGAAAATTATGAGAAAAATGATTTTCATGCAATTGAAGCGCTTGAAAGATTATGTGCAAAACTTGAAATAACACATGTTAATGAAAAAAAAGAAAAAGTCGAAACAAAAGAAGATAAAGAAATGTTTAATATACATAAAAAAGTTAATATAGAAGATGTAAGAAACGTTTTATTTAGAGGTTAAAAATGGCAAAGACAGATAATAATTTTGAATTGGCTGAAAAGATAAGAAAAAATTGGCAACTTGCAAAAGTTATCCATACAAAATGGGTTGAAAAAATAAAAGAAGCATATAAATATTATGAAGGGAAACAAGCGCCAGATTTATTGCCTTCTGGTATTAAAGTTTATGCACAGATAAATAGAATAGCGGAAACGCATGATGTGCAACTTGGGATTCTATCTACTTCCAAACCACAAATACAAGTTGTTGGGTGCGGTGAAGACGAAAATGATTTGGATAGAATTAATTTAATTCAGAGATTAATGAAATGGATTATTGAATATATTGCACTTGGTGATGAGTTAATTGGAGTATATTCAGATTTTATTCTTTGCGGACTCGGAACATGTAGAGTCAGATATGATCCATTTAGATTCTCGTCTACAAATTTAGGTTTTCCCGTTGTAGAAAGAATTCCCCCATTCAATATCATTCTTGATCCACAATGTCAAAAACCAGACGGAACGGATGCAAGATTTATAATTTATGAGACTTCCTTAAATAAAGAACAATTTTTTGATCAATTTTCACTTCTATTTTCCAATAATCCAAATCTTGATTTGGAAAGAATATGGGATTCAGCGCATAAAATAAATGGAATTGACTCAACTTCAAAAGATAAAATTACTGTTCTTGAATATGAATATGTACGAATAGTTAATAAGGAACTAATTAATCCTGTAACTTCAGAGCCAGTCATAAAAGATGGTAAAAAAATTGTATTGCCAGTAAAGGAATATCGTGTAGCAATTTATGCGGGAGATACGATTTTATCTGATACTGTAAGTGAACTAAATAACTTGCAAATGTGGAGAAAAGTCTTATTTCCTAATTTCCATTCTACTGAATATGCACCATATTCTATTGGATATTTTGAACGTGAAAAGCCAATCCAAGATTTAATTAACGTATTATTGTCTTTAACAATAAATCAACAAGCAAAAAATTTAACAGGGCCATGGCAATTTTTAAAAGGTTCTGTTGATGACCCATATAAATGGGTAGATGATGCGGATAATGGTAGGCCACTTGTATTTGATTATACAGAGGATATGCAAGCAATGGGAATTCCACCACAACTTGCAGTGCCACAAAAAATGATACCTCCTTCTGTTGATTATAGTGTATTTAGAATTCTTGATTGGTTATTCAATGTATATGAAACAGTTTCGGTAAAAGACGTAATTAGAGGAGAAGCACCAAGGAATATTAGGTCTGGATATGGAATAAGATTATTACAAACTTTTGGTATGCAACCAAATTATCTTTTGAAAGCAAGAATTACAAAGCCTTTAAGTTATGTCGGAAAGGCTTTATGGGAAATTGTAAGAAATAAATTGGCATACAATGTTGAAATTCCAATTTCACTAACTTCACAAGAATATAGCAATACAATTATAAATCGGATTGTATTACCAGAAGAAATAAAAGAATATGTACAGCAAGAGAATGTTGAAAAATTAAAAATGATAAGTGTACGCTTTAAAGATAAAAAGATTTCATTTAAAAAATTTGTGGAACAATATTCAGATTTATTTGCAAGTATAATTGAAAATGGAAACGCACTTAAAGATATTGATTTTATTGAAAATGATATACAATTTGGAAATTATGAAGTTTCAATTGTAATTGATCCACTTGAAGAGCAAAATAGGGAAGACAGAATAAATCGCATTCAAATTTTTATGCCACTTATGGCAAGATTAAATCCTGTTGTAGCTTTAAAATGGGGGCTCAAAGCAATGGGAGAACCGCAAACGGATGAATTAATTAATGAATTAACTGCGCAAATAAAAGAGAATATAGCTCAAAATGTTCCGGTTCCTAAAATCGAAGAGCAAGAACAACGGCCAGAAGCGTCAGATATTATAACTGGAGAACAGGCAACAAATATCGAAAATGTAATGAATGAAGAAAAAGAAGAAATTTAAATAGGAGGAAAAAATGAAAAAGAAAGAAATAACTAAAGTAATTTCAAAAAGTTCTCTGGGAACAAATTCATGGACTACATTTAATGACTGCAAATTAATCGATTTACAATACGTAATCACAAACGAATACGGTTGTTGTACTGTGAAAGGCACTTATTCTGCTTTACCTACGAATGGACTTCGAGTATATATTTATTCTGTCTTAATTATAGGCGGGACAGAATATACTGATACTGAACCTATAGGAAATTGGTGGTTTGAAGTACCAATACCAAGTTCAACGAATTTTCAATATACTTTCTCACTCGATATTCCTGAACTTACGTCAAAATTTATTAAAATTATAGTTTATAATCCTGATACTTCACAAAGCATTAGTAATTTGGAAGTTTATGTAACATTAACAAAAGAAATGTAATAGCTGTAATAGCAATGAAAAGAGGCGGTATAACTGCTAAAATAAAAGGTAAGGAAGCTGAAAAAATAGCAATATATGCATTAAATACAATTGGCATTAATATGGTTGAAAAAATTGGAACTCCTATACGAATAATTGATAAAATTATAATAAGAGGGAGATCATATTATTCTTTGATATGGGGTGACAAAGTAAGTGGTGATTTTCGGGGCATTATAAAAGGCAGTGGACGTTCAGTATTGGCTGAAGTAAAATTTCGTTCTGGAGAGAAATTGAAATTATCTGATTTAGAAAAACATCAAATTAATGCACTTGATTTACATAATGAATTAGGTGGTTTGTCATTATTGGTATGGGTTAATGATGATAATGTTTTTGTTTTAAGATGGCCAATTATTGAATTAAATAAAAAAGGTTCAATTACAAGAAAAGAAGCTGAAAATGAAAAACTTAAAAAAATTATACTTGACAATAAAAACAACTTTAATTAAATTATTAACGTCTCCCCAACATTTAAAAATGCGGGAGAAAAGGAGAGAATATGGAAGAACAGAAAAATCAACAAGTAGAAGAAAATGTTGAACAGCCAAAAGCAGAAGAGCAACAATCTGAAGTTTCGGCACAAGGTGAAGGCCAAGAAACATCTACTGAAGAGCAAAAATGGGAGGTTGTTTTTGAGGATGGGACAACACTTAATTTAACAAAGGATACTCTTCAGGAGATGTTCAAAGCACAAATGGAATATCAAAAATTGATGGAAGAGAATAAAAAATTAAAAGAACAATTTGGCCGTTTTACATCAAAAAAAGAAGAGACAATGCCTTCTGCTGTTCAACAAAATGAGATTCAACAAAAGATTTCTTCCCAACAATTGGATAAGTCTACAATTGAAACAATTGTGGAAGAAGTTTTATTCAAGGAAGAAGTTTCTAAGGCCGTAAGGCAACATCCCATTTTAAGTAAAATGGGAAATGCTGGTAATATTTTGGCATTAGAAGCAATCCAGTGGGGACTTGAACAGAATAAAAATTTTGCTTCATATGGGGAAGTAATTGATAATTATTTAAAAACAATTGGATTTACACAAAATGATACTTCCGCAAAGGTTGGAGAAAAAATTGTGGAAAAGATTGTTTCTAATATAAGGGAAAACACTCCAGCAGTTAGCGGAAGTAGTGGTTCAGTGGATATACTTAATAAATATCTGTCTCTGTCCCCGCAGGATAGGATTGAATTTGAAAAGACATTAACGCCAGAACAATCAAGGGAATTGGGTCTGGCGTTGCAAAAAATGGGAGGTTAAAAAATGGCAAATATTTCTGTAAATACTGATAATATTGTAACTCGTTATTCCAGTCGAGTGATTGCTCGAATGGAAGAGTTACGTGTATTTCAACCTTTAATTGGTAAAAAGGGAGATAAAAATTCGTTTATTTATATTCCACCGGACGAATATAAAGATAATAGTGGGAAATATTGTAATGTTCCCCTTCTGAAAGGATCGACAGCGAGTGCATTGGAAGATGGCGCAACTTATGAAAATGCTGGAACTGCTGTAATTTTGTCTACTTCTCAAATTGTAGCAAATGAGCGTGGGCAAGTTTGGCAAGGGCCTACTCACTATGAACGTATTCAGAGTGTTGTGGATTTTAGAGAAGAAATTACGAATGATGCGGCCTCTTGGTTCGCGGCAGATTTTGATAAGAATATCATTACAAAGATTTCTAAAAATCCAAGTTCATTTACATCACAGAATAATGTTTACTATTGCGGTGGTGTAGACAGCTGGGCTGACTTGGATCAATCTTGTGGGATTACACCAGAGGATATTAGCAAAGCTAAGAGATATTTTGCAAAAAGAGGAATTAGACCTGGGCTTGTTGGACCTAATAAATACGGATATATCCTTATTCTGCCAAGTGAAGCGATTGTTGACTTGAAATATAAAGAAAAATATTGGGATGCATTGATTTCTGCGCTCCCACGGAGTGAAGACAACACAATTTTTAAAGGTTCAGCCTTGAATCCGTTTGGATATTGGGATGGTGTGTATTTGGTTGAAGATTTAAGGCCTGTTTACGGGGGGGAAACTGGCACATTCCTTATTACAGAAGAAGTGTCAGAAAGTGGCATTCTAAAATATGAAGGTTTATTTTTGGGAGCTCAAGGCATTGCTTATGCTGAATGGTTACCAATTACTTGGTATGAACGTATTTACGATCATAACAGAAAATTTGAAATTTCTGTGCGGTCAATTTATGGTGTTGTGAAAACTGCGATTAATCTTGGTACATTAAATTCTGAATCGAAGAGAGATTATGGTATTGGATATTTCTGCGGAACAGCACCTTTACTTGCATAATATGAGATATGCAGTATGGGTTTCTGGTAAGAAAGAATAATAAATAGGGGTTTGTCGTTTCTGGCAAACCCCATAATTATAACATTAACTAAATTAAGGAGAAAAAAATGGATTCCGAAAAAAAAATTGGTTATGGGATTCTTGAATTTATTCCGCCGTCTATAGAGCTGGCAAATGATATTAAAAAAATTATCGAGACAGGTAAGAATCTTGATTCAAATTCCGCAAATGCAGAAAGAGTAAAGTTAATACGAAATTTATTAAAAAAGTGGGATGGAAAATTGCATAAAAATTTTGTTGAGACGCTTGAAAATATTATTGTAGTCGCAGAAAAAAATGAAATTCCACAACTTCCAGATGAAAATGCGTATGATTTTTCAGATAAAGAACAACTTAAAAATTATATATCCAATATTAAAAAAGCATGGGAAGAACTTAAAGACTATTATGAAAATAAGAGCATTAAGAATACCTTCGATGATAATTCATTACAGGGGGAATATAATAAAACTGTATTTATTACAAATGAACTTGTAAAACTATATGAAATGTTAATAAAAAAGCAAGATAAAAGAATTCAAAGTATAAAATCACAAATAATTTTATCTAAAAAAGAAGAATATGGCGGAGCAATTATTGCAATCGCTGAAAATAAAAGTGAACACGAAATAATGAAAAAGATTGGCATGAATCCCAATGATGAAAGACTGAAAATTGTTTCTTTACCCCGTTATATTTTTTATGAGAACATGAAAGTATTTAAAGAATTGAAAGGTTTAACATGACACTTGGAAATTTGATTGACAAATGGATGGTTGAGATAAAGAATTTGTCTCCAGAGAATGTAATTCCGAATAAACTTGCACTTGCAAAGGAGGCAGTAAGGTCAATTGTAAGAGCATGTGGTGGAATACATAAAAACATTGATATAAATCTTGTTTCAGGTACTTCTTTATATTCTCTCCCTGATGACTATTATAAATGTCATTATGCAACGTTGAATAACATTAGATTGAAAAATATAGACGTAACTAAAACAATAGATTCTACAACTGGTACACCTTCTGCATATTATTTGTATGGTAGTAAAGTCGGATTTTATCCTTGTCCAAATGATAGCTATACTGTAAAATTTTATTATTGGGGGCTTGGCGTAACAGATAATACTGGAAAGGATGATACAATATTGTCAGAAATCAATATGGAAGATAGTGATAGTTTTTGGAAGGCCGTTATTTTTTATATGGCAACAGAATATTTTAGATTAAATGATGAAATACAAAAGGCAGAATATTATAACATTTTACTTAAAAAAGCAAGATGGGAAGCGAGAAAATCGGTCACTTTCAATATGGAACATATTTATGATGAATCCCCTGCTGATTTATTGGATACGTTAAGTGGAAAAGTAATAAATGAACGATTTGGGAATGAAGGTGATACATTTAAAACGTGGTAAAAAATGTATAGTTATGCTATTTTGTTATCAAAGATTAAAAGACGGATAAGGCAAATTCATGCTTCAAATGTATCCACATCTGAAGTGGAAAGTGGTTTTTTATTTTCTGATAACAAAATAATTGATGCAGTCAATTCCGCAAGAAAACATTTAATTTTATTATTAAAAAACTCGCCGTTTTATTCTCTTGCCTATCAATCAATCACAACATCTTCTAATGTACAGGAATATACTTTAAATACAGATATAATTGATATTGATTTGGTTTTGTACAATAAATCATCAATAGGAAACCCAGTTGCTTTATATGATTCCTCGACAAGCCATACTACAGGCTCAATACAAGTTACTGGTTTTTCTGGTCTCGTTGAAGATGCATGGGTTAATGGACGTGTTCTTGTTACTTATAACAATGTGCTTTATATAAGTAGTAAAATTATTTCAAATAGTACATCTTCTGTTTATATTGAAGATGGGAATTCATTGCCTGGATATTCTGGGTATTTCACATATTTGTATAAAAATTCCAATACAATAACTGAAGACGATATTGAGATGAAGCAAATAAAATCTATAGCAAATGAACTATTTATTCTGAAAGATAATTATAGCGAGCCGTCAGAAACAAATCCGTATTATAGAACTGTAAGTAATAACATTAGAATAATAACATCAAAAAATGGGAATATTACAGCAAATGTCCCATTTCTTGTAAATTATATAAAAGAATTGCCAGTTTTTTCTGATTCTGGAAATTCTACTTTGTCTGATATACTTGATGAAATGACAATAGAATATGCTTTATATTTATTATTGATGAAAGATTATCCAGATATTGCTAATATACATAAAGAAAATTTTAACGCAATATTTTTTTTATATGAGGAAATATAGACAATGTATACAGTACAAACAATTGTAAAAATGATAAAAAGAAAAATTATGCAATTAGCTTCTTATAGTGGAAACCCTACGCAAGAAATTGAACGAGGTAATATTCTTTCAAATGATTTTATCATAGATGCAATTAATTCTGCAAGAAAAATTGTTTCAATGGTTGTAAAAAATACTTATTGTACAAAAACATTTACTTTTAGTACAATTAAAGATATACAAGAATATAATCTTCCAACAGATATTGCAAAAATTTTAGGCGTAATGTATGATGATACAGAATATAGTTCGAATAATGGGTGGGGATATACATGTTCACATGTTGCTGGGTCAACCTCTATAACAACGAGCGGATTAACATCTTCTTACTGGAACGGTGGAACGATTATGGGAATAATTAACAATATATTGTATTATGATTACATTGTAAGCAATACAACGACAACCATTACAATTTTAAATGGAAATTCATTTCCTGCTTTTACAAATATATTATGTATTTTAGTTAGATTTTCTTATGGTGCTGTGACAGGTCCTCTAATACAGATGGGTGAAATTAAAAGTGCAAAAGAAGAAATCATGGTTTTAAAAGATTCTTATCATGATTTAACTGTAAATCCTAAATATAGACTTTTAAATAATAAAATAAGATTAATTTTATCAAAAGATGGAACTGTACCCCTTGGCAAAAGAATAAAAATTGAATATATAAAGAATTTACCAGATTTAACGATAACTTCAAATTCAGATATGCCAGAATGGATTGATGAGATGGTAGTAGATTGGGCTTCTTTTATATTGACATTGCCAGTATTCCCTTCGATTGCGATGACTTGTAGAAATGATTTTTTTAGCAAAGTTAGAACAATTAAAGCAAAAGAATCGTTAAATGATATACTAACATAAGAAGGAGAACAATATGAGATCAAATGTAATTTGGAAGAATTATTTATATGAAATTTTACACGAAACAAATTTACTGGAAAGTACCTTTGAATTTCCAGAAAATTTAATTATTGATTGGGCATATCGTGATATTTGTGATACAATTTTGCAACTTGGCGAATCTATAATTGGCCCAATATATAGGACTTCTCAACTTTTTGGCATAGAAGGAAGTACTGCAATTTTATTGACTGCTTCTCATGAAGAAAATTCTAAAACTGTTACTGTATCTGGTGCTTCTTTAGAAGATGATTATTATATTGGTGCAACATTAATGACAACGGCAAGCGGAATTGGGGAGGAGAGCGTTATTTATTATGCAAGTGTTGTTGATAATACTAATACAACGATAACAATTTCAAACGGAAGTCTATTGCCAGAATTTACAAATAAAACAATTCTTTTGATTAAAGCTGGAGACGATTATTATGTGAATATGAGTGTTGTAAATAAAATATATTTTCCCAAATTATATTGGAAGGTAACAAGAGAAGATGGCACAAATATTCCTTACATTCCTCCGGATATGGCATTAAATATACAAGACAATGAAATATATGGAGATGAATGTTATTATTATGAAAAAGGCGAAAAAATTGTTATTGTTGGTGGCCCTTATGCTCAATATCCCTCTACAGTTTATGTTGGATATTATGAATTGCCTCATTATCCGGCTTCTATAGAAGAAGATTATGTTGACTTTCCAATTGAGTACCATTCATTATCGCAGTTAAAGACAATTATAAGGGTTTTAAAGAAAAAAGGATTGGTACAATTGGCACTTGAAAAAGAAAAGGAATTGGAATTACAATTTAAGTCAATAAAAAAGGAATAGAAGATGAAAATTACGTTTAATATTCAAAATAGCACAATATGGCATATTCCAGAACTCCCAAGTAGAAATAGTTATTTAACATTACGTGTTTATAAAACATGGATTAACAATTTAAATTATTCATTTTCACCATATTATTTTGAAATATATTTTGCAGTATCTTTTGGGGATGTAATATTTCCAAAAGTGGAATGGATAGGTTATGAAGAATATACAGATTATTTTGAATATAATTTTTTTATGTACATGAATACTCCACCAAAAAATTGTGTTAGTTCGAATTTAGTTGTTAAATATAATGATATTCCTCTATCTAAACCATTTAAAACACAGTTAAAAATGATTGATGGAAGACAAATTTTGTGTTCTGATGATCTTGAACGTATTCCGCCTATACCTGGTAATATCACAAATATAAAAATAATAAATGGAGTACGTGTGGAATATATGGAACCAAAAATTCCTATTACCAGCACAATTTATCCAATGTGTACTTTAGATGATGTATGGTCATATAGTGGTTGTAGGTATGTTTACTGGGAATGTGTTGAAAATGGAATTAAATATATAGCATCTGACAAAACTGTTTATGTGAAACCAAGGAATTATAAGCTGGGTACATTTTGGTTAGCACTGGGTGTTTGTATTAATTATTTATGTGGTGCAGATAAACGTGTCCCTTCACTTAAATATGGTATGGGAGTAAGAGTAAAATTATTAGATGGTGGCAATGTATTTTCACAGACAACTAACGCAACTTATGTTGTGCTTGGAGATAGTTATAGTAATGATCCACATGTAAGAGTTTATAATGGCAATATTTATTTTTGGCCTGGTAATATTAGCGGAGGCCCTGCTGGTGATGGATATTTGGAGGTTGGGTTTGAAATAAAACGGCCATCTAATAATTCACCAGGATGGTATGATATAGAATATTATTGTAATGGACGATATAAGGGGCGTTGGCAAAATTTATATAACTACGGAAAATTGACACATAGTGATATTAGGATAATGGTTTCAGGAACTGGGCCGTCTTTAAAGACAAATTGTGACCAGCTCAATTGTTTTACAAATTTTTTACATATAGTAGATATTCTGATGTATAAAACACCTTCTCATATTTATCAAGATAATTTTAATCCTGAAATAGAGGTTGGAGCAGATTTTGTACCAATTATAAATAGTTCAACTGTACCAGTAAATATTGAATTTAAAAATTCATCAAGTGGAGTAGAGAGATTTGAATGGGATTTTGGAGATGGCACAACGTCTACAGAAGAAAATCCAACACATACTTATACGGAACCAGGAATATATACCCCAATATTAAAAGCATGGGATTCTGAACAAAATTTATATACATATGAAGGAAATCCAATATATGTAATGTGTTATAATTTAAGAAGGTATATAAATGAATGCAGAACAAAAACGGGATATATAAATAAAGATTATCGAATTCCATTTAATTTACTCGCACAATATGTGAATCAAGATTTATCTGAATGTGCAGTAGATTTAATGAATAATGGATATATAACAAGCTTTTTTAAAGAAAAGCGTATAGTAACTGGAGATAATGTGAATGCCACATTTATAAATAATGTTTCCAAATCGCAAAGTTCAGATACAATTACTGGATTTACTGAAACAAAAGATTATTGGACAAATGTTTTATATATTGATTCTAACAATAAAATATATGAGAGTGAAATTGTTGAAATTGGAAGTAATTATATTAAAATATCCAATAAATCAAATTTGTATAATATTGCAATAGAAAATGGGACAATATTTATTATGTTTTCGATTACTGGAGAAAGTTACATAAATTTGGAAAATCAAGATATATTGTGGCTTGATAATAATAAAACAATATGGTGCGTTAAGGTTGATGATAAAGTTATACCGCAATTGCCTGGATACATGAGCTATGGGCAAAAATTGAATAGCGAATATGATAACTTTTATTGGGTTTTGAGTGATAAAAGATTGTATATTTTGTGTATGAATAATAAAAAATATTCAGGTAAAATTGAAATTGGGATATATAGAAAACCGAGGAATGTAACAGACCAGTTTCATTGTATTGATTTTCCAATTGATTTAATTCATATACCACAACATTTAACATGTAAAAAAATGCATGAAGCAATGGGAAATTTTCAATTTGCAGAATTGGAATATGTAGAATATAAAAAATTATTAAATAGTTTGAGGTAATAAATGCGTATAGAAAATTTTACATATATGGACAGGGAATCGGATGAAAGTTCTGTTGTAACGAAGCTTTTAGTTAATGGAATGATAGGCGGGGAAGAGAAAAGTTATCTTTATAAAATAAAAGGTTGCGAATCGCTAAACATATCAACATCAATATCCGGTGGTGGAAATATTGATTTTGAAAATGCAAAGTTTTTTATGTTTAAACATCCATTACATCATTACGCAATTACTGAAACATTATTTTGTATTTACATGAATAATTTGTATTGGTATAATGGAGAAAAATGGATTAGAATTGAAACAGACGATGCTATAAATATTGATGGCAAAAATATACTATATCAAGGGGATGGGTTATACTTTTCTGGTGATATTCCAGCAATATATAAACACCTTGATTTTGATATGGAAGTTGGTAATGGATATTTTAATAATAATAATAGTTTTGTTGGATTTTATTTGAGCAGAGCAAACATACAAAATATTGTTTTAAATACAAATAATATAAACATTATAAATATTGATGCAGATGGGAAATATTTGGTAGAAAATATACCACATTATATTTTATTTCTATATATGGACGATAAAGGGCAAGTATCAATCCCTAAAGCAAATTCTTCGTACAAAATACATTATACTGGTGAAGGAAGCAATTTTATTTCAGTCATTAGATTAAAATTGAATTTAAATGATTTTAATTGGAGAATAAGAGGTTTATATTGTTTTGGTTCTGTGGAATACAAAGAAGAATATAAAAAAAGGAAACGCAAAATTACTGGAGTATATGATACTGAATTTTATGAAAAAGATTGGCGTTTTTTGAAATATATTGACATTAATGAGCCACTTATAATTTATCGAGTAAATGCAGTGGCGTCTGATGATAATACATTTAATTATAAACTGACAGATGATATAAATGGCCATTTCCCGACTGGAGTATTGAATAATAGATTTTGGGTAAGATATAAAAAATTTGATCAAGATGAATGGACATATTCAAGGATTAAAGGAAATCTTTTAGTTAGTGGCAATCCAAGCGATGAGTTTATCATAATAGAAAATGAAGATTTAGTAACAAACGAAAAATATATCGTACAGGTTTGTAGTGTTTGGCAGTCGAAATCTGAAACTGGTGCGTATGCCGAAGGCTATATTGATGTAAAATCCACAACTGATCTTACTGGGAAATATATACAAATAGGAGATGTAACTTTAAATGAGGGGACACATTGGTATAAGAAAAGTAATACTCTTTTAACTGCTATAAGTATCATGCTTTCGATTTATATAAATTGTAGTGATGTTGTACCTGAAGATATGGATAATATTGGAGGAGATGACTATAGAATTTATATACATTCAAGGGAAAAGGGGAGCATTTATAATACTATTACATTGTCTACAAATGCACCTTCTGGCAGTATTGAATTAAGTGGATCAACGTTAGTAAATGGAGAAGACCCCGGTGAAGATGATAATATAAAAGAAATTTCTATTTTGTGGAGGTATGATGGATTAAATACAGGTTACGAGTCATATACGGAGTTTGGAGATTCCATTGAAGATATTATACCATATTCATTATTAAATGAAAGAGAACCGGAGTATAAATTGACTGCAATACAGAATAATAGACAATTTTATATTGGAGATGTGGATGGTGATAATATAATAAGATGGAGCGAATATGAAAATTATCAAGTAACACCAATGGTAAATAGGGTTGAATTAAATACATATCCTGGGGAAAGATGTATGGGATGTATCCCAATGATTGATAGACTTTTTTTATTATATGAAAAATCTGCACATGTTTTGAGAACACAAACTGAACCATTTACATATGATGGCGAAACGGATCGTTTTGAAACAACATGTATAAGTGGTAAAATTTTACAAAAGAATAATTTACCAGTATGGCTTTCCGTTGATGGAATAAAGATGTATACTGGTAATAACGTTATTTCATTAACAGAAAAAAATTTAAGAAAAGATTATATTGGAATAATAAGTAGCGAATATCAAAATAAAATGAATTATGATTCGATTTGTGCAATATATTCACCAAAGTATGATTTAGCAATATGGAGTTTTCCAAATTCTACATATTCCATTAGTATAAGCGGTGGAGATACTTTGACTGCAAGAGTTTTATGTTTTGATTTTAAGAGAGGCGGATTTTTCTTCATGGAAACTGAACATATATTTATTGATTTTTATTTGGGCGAAGATGGAACAATCTATGGTGTAACTTCAAATGGCATTGTAAAGTTATTTTCGGATAATTATGATGAAGATATAAGATTTATATGGCAAACTGGATGGTTACAAATAAATAATTGCTTTTTAGAGAAAATACAATTAAATTATAAAGGTAGTACTGCTATAATAGATATATATGCGGATAGGAATGAATATCCGTCATATGGCATGACAGTTAGTGAGAGCAGTGTATATAATTTGTTTAAAGATTATACAATGATTTCTGGAAATGAATTTAAATTTGAAATAAAAACAAATGAAGACAATAATGATTTTGAATTTACAAAAATTGAAACATATGAGAAAGTTGGGTTATATAAATAAAAAGGAGGTAAATATGAAAAAGATTTTATTAAGTTTACTGCTATTAATTTGTGCTCAATTGTATGCTGGTCAATTGAATGTTAGTTATACTGGCAGGGCATATTTAGGGGATGGATTATTTTATACATTTACATTTATAAACACAAATGCAACTGACAGCGCATTTATAAAAGGGTCAGGAAATGGATTTTTAGTTACAAATATGAATGACAGGCAAATTACGATTGAGATTTATACTTCAATAACAGATACCAATTCAATGCGATGGACTGCTGAAGTATGGGGTAGTCATCAAGCCGTTGAATCTATAACATATTTTAGAAGGGTATGTTCCCCAAAAGATTTTCCACATAGACGATATGCACCAGTAACATTTACAGCAGAAGAGATTGGGAATTATCCGTATTTAATTTTTCTAATTCGTGGTACAAGTGGAAATGCTGCATCTCAATCTGTTACAGTGAGAATTTACTTTGACTATGACGAAAAATATATAGGGAAAGAATAATGTCAAATGAATTTGAGAAAATAAAATACAATTTAAATGAAATAAAAAGGGAAATTGCAAAAGTTAAACATTCAATACCTAAACAGAATAGTGTTCCTATTTTGAAAAAATCAAGTATTGCTAATTTAAAAGTATCCGATATTAGTAGAAATACATTTTTAATTGTGGAAGAAGAAAGTGGAGAAGCATATTTGGCAGTAAATATAAATGGGAAAATAAAAAAAGTTAAAATTGAATAAAGGGAGGATAATTTATGTTACCAGCATGGTTACCATGGGCAGTCGTTGGTGCAGGAACTATTAAATCTTTATTTGAAAAAGACCCGTATAAGGAGCGGGAAAAAGAATTAAAGAAATTAATTAATAAACAGACAGAGGAGTATTTGAAAGGCTTATATGCGAGAACGTCTTCGCAATTAGCCCAATTGAAAGGTGAAATATGGAGACGTGGGCTTGCATTAGGTTTGCCGAGAGAGAGAATATTGGCACAAATTGCAACGGCAGAAAAAGATGCAAGAGATAGATTACAATCTGCAATTAGCGAAATGTTATCGAGAAGGTCAGGATATAATTTACAGTTATTATCTTCATTGCCAATACGTGGAGGCAGTGGTAGTTCCCTGACAAGTCTTGGTATGAGCTGGGCGCTTTCAAGGCCAGAATCGCAAAAGTGGATGGAAAACTTATTAGAAAAAGTTTTTTAGGGAGGCAAAATGGCACTTAACATTGATGAGGCGATAAGAGGCATTGTAAGTGGTGCGCAAGTACCATTATCCAATTATATAAGAAGGCAAGAACAGGAAAAGGCAAGGGAAGATGCCTTAAAATGGGCAATAAAGCAAGCACTTGCAGAGAAAAAGTTGAAAGAGCAAGCTGAACGTGAAGAAATTGTAAAAAGGTTTAGACGATATAGCTTTTTACCTGAAGACACTGCAAGGAAAATGGCTTTAGGTATTGTAAGAACTCCATGGGAAGAAGAAAGTGAAAAATTAAATATTGAATACAAAAAAGCATTACTTGATAGATTACGTGGAGCCGGGCAAGGGGAAAGGCCAAGTGCAAGGGAAAGCGAATTATGGTGGCAAATCAAAAAGTTTGAAATGCAGACAGATTTTAAAGAAATTGACAAATTAAGGAATGAACTTGAAAAAGTTGGGAAGCCTACAATATTGACCTCTGAAGGTGAAAAATATAATCCTAATTATAATCCAGAACTTGCAAAAGTGTATAAAATGAGATTGGAAACATTGTATAATAAATACAATATACCAACAGAGGAATTAGAACATCTTACTAAACGAGAAATCAAGATGCCTCCTGTACGTACAGAAGAGATAGAAATTCCGAAGGGAAAATCACTTCCTGAAAGTATAAATTTGGGCGCATTTGTGATTAAAAAAGGCAAAGCAATTGAACCTGGTGTAGCAGAACGAGCAGTGAGAAGTCCATATTTTGTTCCATTGTTGAATAGACTTATGGCAGAAGGCAAACCAAAAAATGAAGCAATAAAACAGCTTTTGCAGAATTGGGATACAATTCAAGGGCAAATTGAAACTAAAATACAGGAAATGAAAGGAGAAATGGGAATACCAATGGAATTTGAATCTGGAAGAGATGAGAGTGAGAAATTAGAAGCTTTAAGGAATTTATTGGATTTCTTATCCAGAGGTAAAGAACCAGCAATCCAAGAAGAGTATGAATATGAAAGTGAAGAAGATCCATTAGGTATATTGCCATTTTTGAATGAATAATTATGATTGAATTAAAAGAAATATTTCCACAATACAAGGATTTTTCTGAAGAGAAGATAATATCTGCTTTGAAACGAAAATATCCGCAATATGAAAAATATTCCAATGAAGATATCAAAAAAGCTTTACTCTTAAAAGCGAAATCTATAAGTGCCTCTACGAAAGAAGAAATTGAGCCCGCCATTGAAATTAAACCACAGGAAGATATATCAAAAGAAATCAAAATTAAGGAATACAAGCCTGAACCATTGTATTACGGTGGTACTCCAGCTACAGGATTGATTAAATCAATAAGTGAAATTTCTAAAAAGTTATTAGGTGGAAAGTCAAAATATTTAGAGCCACCACCAAGGAAAAAGCTTACTTTTATAGATAAAGTTAGAGATATAGCAAAAAGGCCTGGCGAACTTGTTCCTTATGTAAATTCTATTGATGATTTAAATGATATAATTAATTTAAAAACCGCCGTTGAAAATATAAAAAATGGTACTGCGACTGAAGAGCAAAAAGAATTTGTAAGAAATTACATTGAATGGCAAAAGACAGATAAAAGTGCAGGATATCATATAGCAAGTATGATAGCCGAAATGATTCCATTTGCGATATCTTATGGTTTTACGCAACCAATTTATAAAGGCGTAACGAAGATGTCGGAAAAATCATTGAGGGATTTCTTTTTAAAATATGCTGGGAAAAAGGGAGCAGAGGAATTAGAAAAAGAATTGGGTTTCAAGCTTTTGACTAAAGTTCCTTCTAAATTAATTGGGGGTACTGCACAAGCCGTTACAATGGGGGCAGTGGATATACCAAAAGAGACAATTAAGAAGACAATACCTGAAGTAGAGGTTGATAATGCTGGCACAATAAAAATTAATACAGAAGGTACTCCATTACCAAAGGCTTTGATACAATCAATAATAGAACAGACAATTGAGACATTATCTGAACGTGGAGGTGAAGGGTTAAATTACATAAATGATTTGCTTAAAAACACAAAGATATTCAAGAGTTTATCTGCACCAATCAAATCTGCAATTTTAAAGGCTTCTCTTATAAGAAATATTGCAAAATTAAATAAAGTGTCAAATCTTGATAAAATAAATAAAGTTTTGTCAAAATTTGGTTATCATAATGTATTTAACGAAATTCTTGAAGAACGTATGGCAGAAGTTGCACATGGTGTAGCAAATGAATTAGGCTTGTCGAGTCAAGAATTTAGATTGCCAACATTAAAAGAGATAGGTTTAGAAGCAGTTGCATTTTCGATTCCAATGTTAGCTGGGCATGTAGTAGCTTCTGCTTTACCGGAAGAGAAAAAAGTCAAAGAGATACAACGAGAGCCAAGCGTTAAAGAAATAAAAGAATTGCCTGAAGAGAAAAAAGTCAAAGAGATACAACGAGAGCCAAGCGTTAAAGAAATAAAAGAATTACCGGAAGAGAGTGAAGAAAAAATATTAAAAGAAATACATGATGTGCAAAGGACAGATTTAGGAAAACTTCCATTTTCAAAAAACATAATGGATACATTAAATAAAGAAAATGTAGTATATGATCATAGTGAAATTATTGATTATCAAAAGGATAGAAAAATTATTCACCATTTCATTTCTAAAGCGAACAATGTACGTTTTTCCATTTCTGAAGATGAGTTATCTACTGGAAATCTTGGTGAAGTAGTAAAGTCAAAAATGAGAACAATTCAATTAATAAAGCCAGATGATAAGTTTGTTATTTATAGAACAAATATTGGGGAAGTAGCCGGAATATTGAGTGGTGGAAAGGCATTTGATTTATATAAAACAAGAAAAATTTTGGGCAGTATAGTGAAGGAATTTGGTGCAGAAGAGCCAATTGATATGAGTTATTATCCATTTTTCAAGGAAAAGATGGATTCTTACTTTGATTTGTACAGAAAAACTGGACGTACTTTAGATAATCTTACTGCGGATGTTTTGAAGCAATACGGAACAAAAGTTGTCCCTTATTTAAAGAAATACATATCCGAAAATCCAGTTTACAAGATTGTTTACATTTCTAAAAGGCTTCCTCCACTATTGAAAAAGCAGAAAGAGTTAATAAAGCGTGAAAAGGCAAAGAGATTTAAAAAAGGCGAACAAATTTTAGAAAAAGAGAAAGGGCTTGTTGCAAGCATAAAAGCGATTGGTGTATTAAAAGGTGAATATGAAAAAGTAGCATTAGATAAGGGTACTATTTCAAAATACATAAGTCAAGACGATATTTACAATTTATTTGAAATGATAAATAAGAGTCCACTATTGAATTTTCCGAAAAAAGTCATGGCCAGTAGAGGCTTAATGAAATTATTGGGTATATGGGGAGAAAATGGTGTTTCTTTAAAGGAAGAGAAAGACATAAAAAAAGAATATCTTGGTCTTCCTTATAAAAGTGAATTAGAGCAGTTACAGAAAGTGTTTGGAAGAGAATTTGTTGAATCTTTTGAACAAGCAGATTGGCGTGAAATGGCCATATCTGCATTGAATATATTTAGATTATTTAAATCGTCTTTTGATTTAAGTGCACCGTTCAACCAAGGAGTATTCTTTATTGGCAATCCGAGACCATTTTTTAGGTCTTTTATTAAGATGTTTGGTAGTGCATTTTCGGAAGCAGATTATTATAGGTTACGTGAACAGATTGTGAATCATCCATTATATTCATTGGCATTAAAGAATGGATTGTCAATATCTGAAGAATTGGGTAATCTCGAAAATAGAGAGGTTTATTTTATTGGAAATCTATTTTTCGACAATATTTATCAAAAAAGTCCTGCTATTGTGCATAAAATGCTAAAAGTTCCTGCTACAGGTATCAAGATGAGTGAAAGAGCATATATGGCATTTTTGAATTATCTGCGCATGGAATTATTTGAGAATTTTTATAGAAAAGGACAGAAGTTAAATATTGAAAATGATCCGAATTTTCTTAAAAGTATATGTAAGATTATTAATTCTGGTACAGGTAGAGGAGAGATGGGAGCATGGCAGAGTGCAATGCCATTACTAAACAAATGGCTATATTCTGCAAGATTATTGAAATCGAGGCTAAATATATTAATGGATTTAACTTTTGTGACTAAATTGCATCCTACAGCGAGGAAAATTTTATGGACAAATGCATGTGCTTTTTTGGGGTTAGGCATTGGGTTATTAACGCTTTTAGCGATGGCAGGTGCGAAAGTTGGGCGTTATATTGGTTCTGCGGATTTTGGTAAAGTCATTGTAGGTAGAGTTCATTACAATATTTGGGATGGGTTTCAACCTATAATTGTTTTACTCGGTCGTATGCTTGCGGGGGAAATGGAAAGTACTATAACAGGCAAGAGGAGGAAATTGGAAGACCGTACACAAGCAATTAGTATCTTTTTTAGAAGCAAGGAAGATCCATTATTTGGATTTTTGCATAATTTATTAACTGGTAGATCGCCATTTACTGGGAAATTTAAGCTTAATAGGGAAGTTATCAATTTATTTATTCCAATGTTTATAGACGATTTAATTTCCATTTATACAACACATAGAGCAAAAGGTTTGCCATTGGCTATTCCTTCCTTATTTGGCGTAGGTACACAAGTTTATACTGGTGCTGATATAGATTCATATATTGCGAGTAGGATAAAAAAATACATAACTACAAATGATAAAAAATTGAGGAAAGAGATTGCGGAAGAGTTAAAAAATAAATATCAAGTTGACAAAAAGGATTATAATTATTATCTTTCGATATTAAAGAAAGAAAATAAGAAATTTAAACTTAATAAAAGGAACATAAAATATCTAAAAGAGTTAAAAGAGAAAAAGATTATTGGTATAAGAGAGGTCAAATAATATGAATATAACTCCATACGATTTAGCAAAAAGGTTTATTGGATTAAAAGAAATTGTGGGAGATAAACATAATCCGTTTATACAGTGGTGTTTAACTTTATGTGGTTTTGATAATGATGTTCCAGATGAAGTGCCATGGTGTAGTGCATTTGTTAATGGGATATGTTGGATGTTAAATTTAGAGAGGTCTAAATCTGCATTGGCAAGGTCATGGTTAAATGTTGGTGATCCGATAGGAATAGCTTCAGCACAGAGAGGTTTTGATATTGCAATATTGAAAGTACATTACGATGATCCTGGTATTGAGAATGTCAATTTTAGGGGGCATGTTGGTTTTATTCATGAGATACAATGGAGAAGTGGTGTTATTATGCTTTTAGGTGGGAACCAAGGCAATAAGGTTTCAATTAAGGGATATCCATTGAAAAAATTACTTTGTTGTAGAAGATTAAAGCCAATATTGAGGACGTGACATGGAGAATAGATTTAATTTGAATATTAAATCTGGGGTTATAATTGGAGTTATAGTTTTCATTATGACAAATTTTGCAAATTGGATATATAGTTTTGGGCAGAAAAATCTTATATTGCAAAGTGTTAATAAGAAAATTGAATGTATAGAAAATGAAACAAAGACGCTTAATGATAAAGTAATTTTACACGAACAGAATATAAAAGAATTGCAAGAAAGTGATAAAGTTTTGAAGGATATTTCTGAAAGACTTACAAGAATTGAGACGGATATACAATGGATAAAGTGGAGGATTTTAAAGAATAATAATTTACCAAATAATAATTAAATTAATGATGTGCGCACATTATTTTGATGTATTTTATTCTGGATTAAGGTTTAATACCAGAA
>Ga0123519_10004263_pt1 | contig 23342 bp, 26 predicted proteins | sample YelNatPaOPRAMG02_FD_87396 | JGI IMG/M metagenome (GOLD analysis project Ga0123519, IMG submission 87396) | Hot spring microbial communities from Yellowstone National Park - Yellowstone National Park OP-RAMG-02 (version 2) | ecosystem: Environmental > Aquatic > Thermal springs > Hot (42-90C) ...
CGACTTCGCCGTGGATCCGCTGCTGATGGTGCTCGGCGACACCAAGTCCGGCAAGACGACATTGCTGCGCCACATCATCCGCACTATCCGGGAGAACTCCAGCTGCGAACGTGTCGCGTTCACCGTGCTAGATCGTCGGCTGCACCTGGTCGACGAGCCGCTATTCCCCGACAACGAATACATCGCGAACCTAGACCGCGTCATCCCGGCGATGCTCGGCCTGTCGGCACTGATCGAGAAGCGGCAACCGCCGGTGGGACTGTCGCCATCCGAGCTTTCCGGGTGGTCGTATACCGGTCACATCCACTACCTGATCATCGACGACGTCGACCAGATCCCGGACACGCCGGCGATGATCGGGCCCTTCGTCGGACAGCGGCCGTGGACCCCTCTGATCGGACTGTTGGGGCAGGCCGGTGATCTGGGCCTGCGGGTGGTCGTCACGGCGCGGGCAAGCGGATCTGCGCACGCGCTGATGACCAGCCCGCTGCTGCGCCGGATGAACGATTTGCAGGCGACCACGTTGATGCTGTCCGGCAACCCTGCCGACGGCGGCAAGATCCGAGGCCGGCGATTCGACCGGTTGCCACCCGGACGGGCAATTCTGTTGGGCGACAGCGGCAGCCCGACGTATGTGCAGTTGGTCAATCCGTTGGTCGACGAGAGAGTGACTGTCGATGGTCGATGAGATTCGGCGAAAGGAGTATCTGCAATGACGCTGCGAGTTGTTCCCGAAGGCCTGGCTGCGACCGCCGCTGCGGTGGAGGCGATCACCGCGCGGCTGGCGGCTGCGCATGCCCAAGCGGCTCCGTTGATCACGGCGGTGGTGCCGCCGGCGGCCGACCCGGTCTCGCTGCAGACCGCGGCCGGATTCAGCGCCCAGGGCAGCGAGCATGCCGCTGTAGCCGCTGAGGGTGTCGAGGAGCTCGGCCGCTCCGGCGTCGGGGTCGCCGAAGCCGGCACCAGTTACGCCGCCGGTGACGCGGCTGCGGCGTCGGCCTACCTGGTCGTCGGCAGCTAACGATAAATCGAGTGGGAAGGAGACAGGGATGAGTTTGCTGGATGCCCATATCGCGCAGTTGGTGGCTGCGCAGTCGGCCTTTGCGGCCAAGGCGGGGCTGTTGCGCTCCACGATCAACCAGGCCGAGCAGGAAGCGGTCTCGGCGCAGGCTTTTCACGTTGGGGAGTCGGCGGCGGCGTTTCAGGCGGCGCATGCGCGGTTCGTGGAGGTGGCCAACCGGATCAACACGTTGCTCGACATCGCCCAGGCCAATCTGGGTGAGGCCGCCGGCACGTATGTGGCCGCCGATGCGGCCGCCGCGTCAGGCTACACCGGGTTTTAACGCACGAGAGGAGTCGGTGATGTCAGAGATTTTGTACAACTACCCGGCGATGCTGGCCCACGCCGGGGATATGAGCGGGTATGCGGCGACCATGCAGGGACTGGGTGCCGATATCGCCAGCGAGCAGGCGGCACTGTCGGGGGCCTGGCAGGGTGACACCGGGATGACCTATCAGGCCTGGCAGACCCAGTGGAACCAGGCGATGAGCGATCTGGTGCGCGCCTATCAGGCGATGGCGGGCACCCACGAGAACAACACGGTGTCGATGCTGGCCCGCGACCAAGCCGAAGCCGCCAAGTGGGGCGGCTGATGCCGGTGGTGCGTTGAATGGTCGCCGAGCCCAATGCCGTCGAGCTGACCGTCGACCAGGCGTGGTTTATCGCCGAAGCTGTCGGCGCCGGGACGTTCCCGTGGGTACTGGCCATCACCATGCCCTATACCGATGCCCGGCAGCGCGGCGTATTCGTCGAGCGGCAAACCGCCGAGCTCACCACGATGGGCCTGATGTCGGCGGGAGGCGCGATCAACCCCGCGGTGGCCGACTGGGTGCGCGTGGTGTGCTTCCCGGAGCGCTGGCTGGACCTGCGCTATGTCGGGCCCACACTGGCGTCCGGCGCCGCCGAGATGCTGCGCGGCATCGTGGCGCGGCGCGGCGAGAAAACCGTCGTCGCGCTGCGCAACGCGCAGCTGGTGACCTTTACCGCGATGGATATCGATGACCCGCGGGCGCTGGTGCCGGTGCTCGGTGTCGGCCTGGCGGGGCGGCCGCCGGCGCAGTTCGAGGAGTTCAGCATGCCCGCGCGAGTCGGTGCCAGGGCCGACGAGCGGCTGCGCGCCGGCACGCCACTCACCGAAGTCTGTGATTACCTAGGGATTCCGCGATCAGCCCGACCCGTCGTGGAGTCGGTTTTCACCGGTGCGCGCAGCTACGTCGAAATTGTCGCCGGCTGCCGTCACGATGGTCGGCAGATGACCACCGAAGTCGGGATGAGCATTGTGGACAGCGCCGCCGGCCGGGTGCTGGTCAACCCGTCCCGCGCCTTTGACGGTGAATGGGTTTCGACGTTCCGTCCGGGAACGCCGTTCGCGATCGCCGTCGCCGTCGAACAGCTGACCGCGACCCTGCCCGACGGCCAATGGTTCCCCGGAAGACGGCTGTCCCGAGATTTCAGTGCTGATTTAAGCCGGTTTGAGCCGGTTTGAGCCAACGAGCACCTGCCCACGAGGAGAAAAGAGAACCCATGTCGAGCCAGAGGACTCGCTGATGTCCAGCGCCGTCGTGCCAATCGTACGAGTAGCCGTCCTCGCCGCGAGTCGGCTGACCGAGATGGCTCTGCCCGCCGACCTCCCGCTGCGCGAGATCCTGCCCGCGGTCCAGCAATTGGCGGTTCCCGCCGGCGGAGACGACGCTACCCAAGCCGGTGACGGGAGCGATAGCGGCGCCCCCGTGCGGTTCAGCCTTGCGCCGATCGGTGGAGCGCCGTTCAGCCTGGACGCCAGCCTGGACACCGTCGGGGTCGTCGACGGTGACCTGCTCGCCTTGCAGCCCGTCCCCGCCGGGCCGGCCGCGCCCGGCATCGTCGAGGACATCGCCGATGCCGCGGTGATCTTCTCGGCATCCCGGTTAAAGCCTTGGGGGATCTCGCACGTCCAGCGTGGGGCGCTGGCCGGGGCCATCGGATTGGTCCTCGCCGCAACCGGTTTGGCGATCACCTACCGGGTAGTAATCGGTGCGTCGGCCGGGCTGTTTGCGATCGGTGCGCTGGCGGTACTCGTCGCAATGGCCGGGCTGGCGGCCCGCTCCGCGGGCGTAGGTCTGGCATTGTCGATCACCGCGCTGGTGCCGATCGGCGCCGCGTTGAGTTTGGCGGTACCCGGCGGCAACGGAGCGGCCCGGGTGATGCTGGGTGCCGCCGGCGTCACGGCGTGGTCGCTGGTCAGCCTCATCCTGGCCCGCGGCGAACGTTATCGTGCTGTCGGATTCTTCACCGCCACAGGGGTTTGCGGAGCAGGTGTGCTGCTGGCCGCGGCCATCGACTCGCTGTGGCAGCTGCCGATGCGCACGGTGGGCTGCGCACTGATCGCCGTGGCGTTGCTGGTGACCGTTGCGGCGGCGCCGTTATCGGCCTTGGCGGCACGGTTCCCGTTGCCGGTCATCCCCGCACCGGGCGACCCTACCCCGTCGCCGCCGGCGTTGCGGGTGCTGGCAGATCTGCCGCGGCGGGTGCGGATCAGTGAAGCACACCAAAGCGGATTCATCGCGGCCGCCGTGCTGCTCAGTGTGCTCGGCTCGGTGGCGATCGCGGCGCGGCCCGAAACGCTTTCGCCGTGGGGCTGGTACGTGGTGGGTGCCCTCGCGGTGGCGGCGGCTTTGCGGGCCCGGCTGTGGGACGCGGCCTCCTGCAAGGCATGGCTGTTGGCGCAGCCTTCTCTGACGGCCGGTGCGCTGTCGGTGCTCTATGCCGCGACCGGACGTCATCTCGCGGCGTCGGTCGCGCTGCTGGTGCTCGCCGTGATAGTAGCGGCCTGGGTGGTGGCGGCGTTGAATCCGCCGATCGCCGACCCGCAGCGTTATTCGCTGCCGCTGCGCCGGCTACTGGGTTTCGTCGCGTCGGGCATCGACGCATCGCTGATCCCGGTGATGGCCTACCTGGTAGGGCTCTTCGCCTGGGTGCTCGATCGATGATGCGTGCCGGGGGCGCGGGTACATCGGCTTGCCTGGCAGCCGTTGTGGCAGCCGCCATGTGGGTCGCTGCGCCGGTCGCGGCGATCAACCCCCCGTCGGTGAATCCCGGCGTCGAGCCGCCGGACGGCGCCCCGGGACCGGTGCGGCCGATGGAGCAGACCGCCGAGTGCACCACCTCGGGCATCATCGCCGGCACCGATCCCGCCAAGCCGACACCCGACCAGTTGGCGATGGATCTGCCCGCGGCGTGGCGGACTTCCCGCGGCGACGGCCAGCTGGTGGCGGTCCTCGACACCGGGGTGAAGCCGGGACCGCTGCTGCCCGACGTGGCGCCGGGCGGCGACTACGTGGAATCGACCGACGGACTGACCGACTGCGACGGGCACGGAACCCTGGTCGCCGGCATTATCGCCGGTCAGCCCGGCGACGGAGGGTTCGCGGGGGTCGCCCCGGGGGCGCGGCTGTTGTCGTTGCGCGTCACGTCCGCGAAGTTCTCGCCCCGAATGCCCGGTGGTGACCCAACATTGGCGCGTGCGTCCACCGAGGTGACGGCACTGGCCCGGGCGATCGTGCACGCCGCCGACCTGGGCGCGCGGGTGATCAACATCTCGGTGGTGACCTGCCTGCCCGCCGACCGAACCGTCGATCAGGCCGCGCTGGGGGCAGCGCTGCGCTACGCCGCCGTCGACAAAGACGCGGTGATCGTCGCCGCCGCCGGCGACAGCGGGTCCACCGGCGCAGCGTCGTGCGAGTCCAACCCGCTCACCGATCTGAGTCGTCCCAGCGATCCCCGGAACTGGGCCGGTGTCACGTCGGTGTCCATCCCGTCGTGGTGGCAGCCGTATGTGCTCTCGGTGGCCTCGCTGGCGCCCGACGGCCAACCGTCGAGGTTCGACATGGCCGGCCCCTGGGTGGGCATCGCCGCGCCCGGCGAGAGCATCGTGTCGGTGAGCAACCGCGACGACGGCGGGCTGGCCGACGGGCTGCCCAACGAGCGCCAGCACCTGGTCGCGTTGAACGGCACCGGCTACGCGGCCGGGTACGTGTCGGGCGCCGCGGCGCTGGTGCGAAGCAAATATCCCGAGTTGACCGCCGAACAGGTGGTGCGTCGTCTCACCGCGACCGCCCGCGCCGGCGCGCGGGTGCCGTCCAACGTCGTCGGCGCCGGCACGCTCGATGACATCGCGGCGCTGACATGGGAACTGCCCGCCGCCGGCACACCTGCTGCGGCACCGGCGAAACCGGTTGCCGCCCCGCCGGAACCGACCGCAAAAGACCACACTCCGCAGCTCGTCGCGTTCGGCGGGACCGCGGCCCTGCTCGGTGCGGTTGCGGTCGTGGCAGCGATCCGGGTGCGCCGAGGAAAGGAACCCACCTCATGAAGTCGCACCGCGCGTTGGGGCTGCCGGCCGGACGAGCCACGCTGGTGCTGCTCGCCGTCCTCCCGGCGGCCATGGCCTACCCCTGGCATTCCCCGCGCGAGCGTTGGGTGCTCGGCATCGCCGTCGCCGTGATCAGCCTGTCGCTGGCCCGGTGGCGGGGACTTTTTGTGACAACAATTTTGCGTCGCCGGATGGCGATGGTGTACCGCAACCGGCTTGGGCGCCCGGCCCACCGCTCCGGTATCGACGTGCGCACCACCGCACTGCTAGCCATCACCCCGCCTGACAACCAGCCCGACCTGCTGCCGCTGCCGTTGATCGCGCGCTACCTGAACCGCTACGGCATTCACGCCTATGCCCTGCGCGTCACCAGTCGAGACACCGACTCCACCAGCGAGCGGCAGACCTGGATCGGCATCACCCTGTCGGCCGTGGACAACCTCGCGGCGCTGCGGGCTCGCGCGCCCCGGATGCCGTTGCAGGAGACCGCGGAAGTCGCGGCGCGTCGTCTTGCCGACCACCTGCGCGAAACCGGTTGGAGCGCCACCCTGGTCGGGCCCGACGACGTGCCACAGGTCGGGCAGGGCCGGGAATTATGGAGTGGCATTCGCCTTGGAAGCGACGATCACTGGGCGACATATCGGGTTAGCGTCGATGCGGGATTGCCCGAGACGCTGTCGGCTCTCGAGTCGTACCCGGCACGGGCCACGTGGACGGTGTTGGAGATCGCCGACGACGGGGCCGGCCCGACCCTGGCCGTCGGATGTGCGTTCCGCACCGCGACCCCTCCGCCCGGTGGTATCGCTGCACTGGCCGGGTTGACCCCGCACTCGGGAAACCATGGCCCGGCGCTGACGGCGTTGCATCCGTTGTCTGCTCGGCGACTCGACGGCCACACCGCTTTACCCGCCGACCTGTTGGCGCGGCTGCGCTGGGCCAGCGCGGCCCGGCAGTCGCATCCGGCAGTCGTGACTTCGGTCTAGCCGACACTCCACGGTCAGCTGACGCGGCCGGTCAGCGTCGACTGTGCTTGCCCGGCGACGACCCGCCGAAGTGACGCGCTCTGAGTGCACACTCAAATCCATAGGCGCACAAGCGACGCTGCAGGTGCACAGTGGCCGGCAGGCTGACCGGTAGCGGCGAGCAGCACGCTGCCCGGCCTCAACGAGTGCCACCAGGTGGATGCTCGACCGGGGCACCGGAGGTTGTGAGGTGGGCCCTTCGTCATGGTCCAGTCGTTGTGCGACCCTGATGCCCGAGTGTTCGGGTAGGAAGAATCGACGACGACATGGCAGCGAACAAGCGCCGGCGGCATACGCCGGATCAGATCCTCCGCAAGCTCGCTCCTCGGAACGGCGGGATGAAGGCCAGCGACGCCAAGCGCCTCAAAGAACTCGAGGCCGAGAACGCCCGGCTCAAGAAACTGGTCGCCAACCAGGCCCTTGACATCGACATGCTCAAGGAGATCTCGGCGGGAAAGTTCTGGCTCCGAACCGCAAGCGCAGCGCCGTCGAGACGCTGCGTGAGCGGTTCGGGGTCTCCGAGCGGCGGGCGTGTGCGGTGGTCTGCATGCACCGTTGCACCATGCGTCTGCAACCACCGCCGATCAGCAATGAGGAGGCCGAGTTGCGGGTCTAGCTGCGCATGTTCTGCACCGAGCGGCCCCGTTGGGGATGGCGCCGCACCGCGATCGCGGCACGGCGTGCTGGTTGGAAGGTCAACAACAAGCGCATCCGCGGCCTGTGGCGCGAGGAGGGCTTGCGGGTTCCGCAGCGCCGCAGGAAGAAGCGCTTGACCGGTATCGGTGCGCCGGCCGGGGCGATGTGCCCGATCCGGCCGAACGTGATCTGGGCGATGGACTTCCAGTTCGACACCACCGCCGACGGCCGAACGTTGAAGACGCGCAACGTGATTGACGAGTTCACCCGCGAGGCCCTGGCGATCGAAGTCGACCGGGCCATCAACGCCGACGGCGTTGTTGGCGTTCTCGACCGCCTGGCCCTGATGCATGGAGCGCCGGCCTACGTGTGCGGTTCGACAACGGACCCGAGTTCATCGCGCACGCTGTCAACGACTGGTGCCGGTTCAACGGCACCGGCTCGCTGTTCATCGATCCAGGATCCCCGTGGCAGAACGCCTGGATCGAGTCGTTCAACGGCCGACTGGGCGACGAACTGCTCAACTCCTGGCGCTTCGACTCCCGACGAGAAGCCCGGGTCATCATCGAAGGTTGGAGGACCGACTACAACGCCAACCAGCCCCACTCCGCCCACCGCGGGCTCACCCCAGCCGAGTTCGCCCTACAGTGGACCACGACCCACCAACCCCAAGCCGGCTTGATGGCCTTGCGCTGGGTCACCGAGAACAGAAAACGACGTCGACCTGGTTGAGCTACGACGACCATCGTCGGCAATGTCACTCAGCTATCTGATCATAGGCGTCGACTCGCCACCTCCCGTCGACCAGACTCAGTTGATTCCAGCATGCCGTCCGCTGCCGGACCCGGACCAGCGACGGATCCAGTTGCTCTAGCAAGGTCTGATTGAACGCGTCATGAGACACCATGACAATGGGCCCAGGTGCGAGTTCGGCGACGAGCTCAAAAAAAGCTCGCTTCGCGCGTTCCGCTATCGCAGAACGAGGCTCCACGCCTGGTGCGGCATCTACGCTTCCGTACTGTTTTTCGACCTCCGCACGTGGTCGGCCGGTCATCGGTCCGTAGTCCCGGTCGTTGAGTCGCATGTCGATGCTCATCGGGACGCCGGCCCCGTTGGCGATTGCCTCGGCAGTCGATACCGCTCGCTGCAGCGGGCTGGACACTACCATCGTGACACCTTTGGTCGCGAGCACTTTGGCCAACCGCGCTACCTCAGCCAGGCCCACTTCGTCTAGGGGTGGATCACTCAACCCACGTAGTCGCCCCTCGGCATTCAACGTGGTACGGCCGTGACGAGTGAGGTAAACCCGCGACATCTCTGCAGTCATTTCTCTCTTTCGCTAGCAAATTTGGATGCAACCTGTTTTCACCAAAGGGTCGAGGCCTGGCATAAGGGTTTCTTTTGGAACCGGGACCCGAACATCAGGACTTGTCTCCCTTCTGATCTACTTGCTCGGTGGGGGAACGACGGAAGACGAGGACGGGGCAGGCGGCGTGTTGCACACAGTGTTGGCTGACCGAACCCAGCAACATTCCGGCGAACCCGCCGCGTCCCCGGCTCCCTACCACAAGCAGGTCAGCTGATCGCGAGGCCGCGGTGAGCACCTCCGCTGGTTGGCCCTTGACCACGCGGAGAGTCACGGGTGCCGATGGTGGCTCGCCCAAGACCTTGGTGACCAATTCTTCCAGTGTCTTACGCGCATCCGCAGCCGCATCGGCGTCGGAATAGTCGACGTAATATCCGTAAGACGATGGCGGTTGCCACGTAATCACGGCCTGCACTTCCCCGGCAGTGAGTACGGCTTGCTTGGCCGCCCATCGCAGGGCGTCCGCACTGACCTGGGACCCGTCTACTCCGACCACGATGACTGGGTGAGCTTCGGTCATTGCTGGGCTCCGGTGTGTTGAAGCTCGCGAAGGAAGCGATCCGTGACCTCTGGCCCGGTGGAATGCAGCCGGATGGAGAGCTCCATCAGTTTGTCTTTCGCTTGCTTGGGCAGCAATTCGATCGAGTGCGTGGTGGCGGAGTCGTACTTTGCGCCGGCGAAGCGTTGGAGCAGCAGATTTTTCTGTTCCTCGGTGGTGTAAATGGAAAGACGTTTCATCCCGGCGAAAGCGTCCTCCGCGCATTCGCCCATACCGGCCTTCTCTAACGCATCCAGGCGTTCGGGATTGATCCAGATGTTGATCTTGATGGTGCCATCTGTGGTACTCATCGTCGCAGTCCTTCCAGTTGGTTCAGGGTAAAGATCGGGCGCCTATCTTTGAGGTAGCCTTCGGTGACGAAGGGTGAGCCTTTGCCGTGCTGTTGGGCGGCGGCCATGACGACGTCGAAAACTTCGTGCCGCATGACCTGCTGGGTCGGCTTGACTTCGTCGGTCAGAATGCTTCGGATCAAGCTGCCGCTGAAGCTCTGCGACTGCGCATCGTGGCCGCACAGGGCTGAGTTGGCGACATCCTGGCATTTCGGGCAATACCAGTTCTCCTTGAGGAACACCGGTTTGATCGACAATTTCTCCCGGTACCGTGTGAGCAGATTCTGTGCGTCGTAGGGCTGGTAGAAGTCGCCGACTCCTGCGTGGTCTCGACCGAACATGTGATGGGTGCAGCCGAGGTTAGCACGCAGGATCGCGTGGAAGATCGCCTCTCTAGGGCCGGCATAGCGCATGTCCCACAGCGTAAAAGACACCATGTGCACCTCGTCGCGGAAGTAGCCCCCGGTGTGCAGGGCGTTTTGGGCCAAGAGGATCGCTTCGTCGATATAGTCGCCGACCCGTTTTTGGCCGATGATCGCGTTGACCAGCACCCCTGTCTTCAGGGTGTCCACCGGAAGGTCCTCGTTAGCGGCGAACCAGGCTTGCTTCATCAGCGCCTCGTGACCGGTGTGCGGGACGTTCCTGGTCTGGTGGGCCACCACGTGCTGCCAGCCTTTCTTGTGCAGCGCTTGCCGGTATTGCTTGGGCGTAAGCCAGAAATCCTTGAACGGCTCGTTGAAGATCGGCTCGTTGATGAGGGTGATGTCCCCGCCGACGAACCTGTTCTGATAGGACATCGTCTTCTTCACGCCCGGATGGCGGGTATCGCTGGTGCCGTAGGTCTTTTCTGCCATGCGTTGCAGGTCGTACTCGTAGATCTCGTTGACGTCGAAGACCGCCATCGGCGCCCCGAGATACTCCAGAACGACGCTGCCGCCCTCTCGGATACCGAAGTTCTTGATGTCGTCGTTCGAGATGTCGAACACGATGGGAATGCTCCACAGCGTCCCGTCTGGCAACTGCATATTGTCCAAGGTTTCATCAACCTCTCGACGACCCATAAAGCCTGTCAAAGGAGTGAAAAAACCATACGAGAGGCTGATTACCTCGTGCGCCATCGCCTTCGAAATCGGCAGGCGGTGAAAACCTTTCGATCGATCGACGGCGTCCTCGGTCGCCACCCTCTCCACGATCCGCTTACTGTTATGACCAAGGTAATCCATCGCCAATCAACTCTTTCCTCGATAGCTTCTCGTTGATGCCGGGAGGCTGGGTGCACGCGAGAATTCAGCGTCATTGTCCGCGTCGCCGCTACACGGCGCTTTACAGCCGCCCAATTGCTAGTCGTCCGTACCGTTCTCCAGCCACTGGGCGCACTTCTTGCCCAGCTTGTCCAAAGCTTTGCGGTCGAAGCGTTCGATCTGCTCGAGGGTCAGCTCTGTGCGGAAGTCGCGCTTGGGTCCTTTGTCGAAGAAGGCCTTGGCGCTCGACATGTGCTCACCGCCGAAGGGCGCCATCTTGTCGGCTCGGCCGCTCATGTACTCGAACGAGCAGTGCTCGACGATTGCGTCCATCCGCAACAACTCGGGATCGACGGACAAGAACGTGGCGATCCGCGCGATCTGGCCAGGGAGATCGTCTTTGAGGTTCTTATAGTGCACGAGCAGGATATTCGGCTCGTCTTTGAGCTTCCACCAGGAGGCCATGATGTCGAATAGGTCGCAGCACTGGTAGCCGTCGGTATCGAGCCACAGGTCGAAAAACTGCTGCATGTCCTCGGGAATCACCAGCGGGGTCGGGTCACCGGACCATTCGGAGTGAATCCGATTGATCTCGGTCATCGTCGACTCCGCGAAGTGGTGCAAATAGTTGTGGAAGCTGATTCCTAGGTCTTTGCCGTTGCGGCCGATGAACACATAACGAGCCGCCCGGGCTATCGGAAGGGCATCGGCGGGCACATGGGACTTGATGACCCGCCGCGTCCCGGCTTCGCGCTGCTCCTTGAGCGTCGCGAGCATCTCGGCGTGCTTGCCCCAGCTGGAGTCCAGCCACGGCGAGGTGTCCGAAAGGCCGGCGTCGTGCTCTTCGCCGTTGCTCAGGATCTGCTGCAGGATCCGTTGGGTCCAGGTGGTGCCGGCCTTGAACGGGTCGGCGACGACGATGTCTCCGTCGACAAAGCTGCCCTGGACCAAAAAGTCCTCCCACACCAGGGAATTAGACAGGTAGTCTCGACAAATCCGGGTCGGGGCGATTAGTTGATTCGTCACGGCATGGTCGCCTTTCTCATTGCAGTCGCCCGCAGGAACGGCTGTCCTGCGGATAATGGGTCTAAACTCCGGTATCGCTTTACCGCGAACTCCCGCTGCGCATCATGGCCGGGACGTCGCCGACTTTCTCGAGGTAACCGACCACCTCCTCGGCCAACGCGTCGGCATCCTGCACCCCGCCGTCGAGTCGAAGGTGCGGCTTCAGCGGAGGCTCGTATGGGTCGTCAATCCCGGTGAAGCCCTTGATCTGACCGGCTCTGACCCTCTTGTAGAGCCCTTTCGGATCCCGCTGTTCGCATATCTCGATGGGGGTGTCGACGAAGACTTCGATGAAGTCTCCCGGGTGCAACGCCGCACGAACGCGGTCGCGGTCACGACGATAGGGGCTGATGAATGCCGTCAACGTGATGATGCCGGCGTCGCAGAAAAGTTGCGCCACCGCGCCGATGCGGCGGATGTTCTCCTCCCGGTCGTTGGCCGAGAATCCCAACCCGAAGCGCTCAGCGAATTCCCTTCCGTGACGTTCTTCGAGGATGTCGGGACCGGCGTTGAGGCCATAACGCACGTTGTCGCCGTCGAGCAGATAGCTTCGGATGCCCCGCTCGTAGAGCTTACGATCCACCAGATTTGCCACCGTGCTCTTACCACTGGCACTTAGCCCGGTGAACCAGATGACACATCCGCGGTGACCGTTGAGTTTCTCCCGCTCACCGCGACTCACGTTGTACTCGTGCCACGTGATGTTGTTGTCCACCTTGAAAACCTTCCTTCTCCCGCACTCTCCGACAGATGTTTGGCTGGGCGCGTTCACATGAACCCGATGACGAAACTGCCATTCTTCAACGAGGGCTTGTTGTACGTGAGCGACGTACGCCGCTGGCCCGTGCGGCCTGAGTTGCGGTAGATGCAATCTCCTGCCGCCACATCCCATTCCATCGTCGGACCCATGCGCGGGTAGATGTCGGCACGCCCCTCTGCCACCAAACAGAATTTCAGCGAGCTCCCCGCCGAAATCCGTTGCCGGACCGGCAGATCCTTGAGATAGTTCTCCAACTCTTCTGATGGGTGAGACGCACTTTCCACAACCGTCAGACCCTTGGACAAATCGGGGATCGAAGAAAATATCTGCACGGCGGGCTTGTCGCCGTCGCGTTTCCAGCTGCCGCGTCCCTTCTCAGCGTAGTAGAGTAGATTTTTCGCGGGTAGATAAATCACGCCCAGCACAGGCTCCAGCTCGTCGACAAGAGCGATGTTGACGGTAAATTCATCAATGCCTTTCACGAATTCCTTGGTACCGTCCAGCGGATCAACTACCCAGAATCGCCGCCAGTGTTTTCTCGTCTCGTAACCGGCCGACTTGGTTTCCTCGGAGATGATCGGAAGGTGCCGATCCAACAACGGAAGCTGTGCGGTGATGTATTGGTTCGACGCCAGGTCGGCGTCGGTGACAGGTGACGTGTCGGCACCGTGGTCGCCTTTTTCTCGCATATGGAAATTTTTACGGTGCTCTAGGATTCGATTCCCCGCCTCAACCGCGATGGCGATCACCTCGTCAAGATATGGAGCGGTGGTGGCAGCGTTGCCTTGTTCACTCATTGCGTCTGACGATCCTTTCTGCTTCGGCTCTATGGCCTCTCGGACTTGCTTGCTGTTACTGCCGACGTTGCCGCTGGTCCGTGCGAACCGGTCACCTTGAGATCAGCCGACGCGGAATTCACGGGCCGGGCGTCTGGTTGGCCCACCTGGCCTGGGCGCGCGTAACGCGCCCAGGCCAGGATCGCGGCGATGACGTAGCACGCCAAAAAGATCCACATGGCGGGGGTAGCGGTGCCCGCACTCTGGTAGGACTGCCGCAATGCCATATTGATTCCCACTCCGCCGAGCGCACCGAACGCACCCGCGAATCCGATCAGCGCCGATGACCTGACACGCGCCCAGTCACGACGATCATCGTCGCTGAGATCTACCCTGCGGCTGCGCGCCTCGAAGACCGCGGGGATGAGCTGGTAGACGGGTCCCTTACCCGCGCCGCAAAAGATGAACAGCATGATGAAGCTGACGACGTAAGCGACCATCGTCAGTCCCGTAGCTGGCGCACCGCGGCCGTGGACCATGTCGTCGTGGGTGCTGATGCCGACCAACACCGCACTGGCCGCGATCGCACCGATGAAGACAAACAAAGCGACCCGCCCGCCGCCGATGCGGTCGCTAACCTTACCGCCATAGATCCGGGCCAACGACCCCAACAGCGGTCCCACGAAGGCGATCTCTGCGGCGTGCAGCGATGCCTGCGCGTGACTCTGCCCCCCGGCGAGGAAGTTGTGTTGCAGCACCTGGCCGAACGCGAAGGCAAACCCGAGGAATGAACCCGAGGCGCACAGGTAGAGAAACGACAGTGCCCACGTATCGGGCACCGGGATGATCGCACGTACATTCCTCAACGAGAGGCCGGCGCGGTGGGCGACGACGTTGTCCATGCGCAGCGCCGCACCAACACCACCGATGGCCAGTAATACGAGGTAGATCGCGCACACCCAGTAGGGTGCTTGATGACCCGCCGTTGCCAACACGATGAGCCCTACCACCTGGATCGTAGCCGACCCCAGATTGGCCAGCCCGCCGGTCAATCCCAGCGCGTAACCCTTGAGGTGCTGAGGAAACAGACCATCAGCCTTGGCCAGTGACGACGAATAGTTTCCGCCACCCAACCCGGTCAGCGCGGCGCAAACCAGATAAGGCCATAGCGGCAGACCTGGGTGAGCCAGCAACACGATCGCCCCTCCGGTCGGGATCAGCAGCACCAGCGATGAGAACGTCGTCCAGTTCCTGCCGCCAAACCAGTTGGCTGCCATCGCATACGGGATACGCGCCAACGCGCCCACCAAAGATGCCACCGCGTCTATGAGCAACTTGTCCCCGTTGGAGAATCCATAGACGGACTGCGGCATGAACAGCACCATCACCGACCACAGGTACCAGATCGAAAACGTGACATGGACATTGACGATCAGCCAGAACAGATTTCGGCGCGCGACCATCCTGTTACCGGCGTCCCAGGCAGCGGTATCGTCTGGGTTCCAATCGGTGATGCGCGAACGTACCATGCGCTTCCCTACTTTCCGTAAACTGTGTTGAGCAACCGGTCAACAACCCCTCGCCAACATCAGACTCACGTTGAACCTGTGCATGTTTCGGAGATTGTCGCCGCTACATTGACCTATTCAGGACTTTTCGGTCGTCTCATTCGACGCGTACCCGCGCCGGGGCGGCGAATCTGCTCGGTGTCTCGTATGCTGGCACATTCAGCGACCTGTACCGCGCATCCGGCCCCGTCTGCAAACCCGGGTTCAGATACGGCTCGATGGGAAAAGATCGTGGCCCACGGCGTCGCGACCGCGTTAGGCACAGGCGCTTCGAGAGCGTGCCGATTTCCGAACAAGCGGCTCCTGGACAGTACGTACGTGTGTCTGCCCAGCAATCGGATAATCTCACATGCGGGTACAGAGAAAAATGCCGAACCGCCACGTTGGTCTCCTCGACGTCACGCTCGACTTCACAATTGACCGCCGAGCACTGATCTATGTCGCAGGAACCATTGGCCGCCGATGAACGACGTGCGATTGTGGCGGGTCCCACCGCCGTGGTGCGTCGGCAAACTGCCTACGCGGTCTTAAAAATTACGATGAACCAATTCCTTGACAATAACACGAGATTATGGCGGCTACGCAAGTAGACCTGGTTGGTACACAGGAGACACACAGGAAGTCACCGGGCTGTGTAGGCCGCCCCGACCCGTCATCCACTGCCATCACCGGATCGGCCGATCGCGACGGTTACGGCCCCACCGCCTGGTGGGCTGCTGAGGAGTCCCGTTCGGTAGCCGGATGATGCGGGCGGGTCGTCACCGATCATCGCCACCGGGCTGGCCGCACCGATTTCAGCGCCGACCGCCACGTCCATATCGGCCTGTCCGTCGGCGACGGGCCGGCAGGTCGCGACGAGACCCGCGGGAGCCCGCTGCGGGAAGCTCGGCACAGCAACGGAGGTTGTCACGCTCGCGGTGGGATTCGTTGCGGCGCAGCGCAGTATCCATACCAGCGGTGTCATGGTCGCAGCCGGCGACGTCAGGGGCGCTGGTCCAACAGTGCCACTGCGTTGTGGTAGAACACGGCCCGCAGCCAATCATCGTCGATGCCCGGCAATCGGGTGAGCACGCCCATCGCGTCGGCGTACCGGTGGGGAATGTTGGGGAAGTCGCTCCCAAACAGGATCCGGTGCCCCAACCTCCGGAGCCGGGCAAGCTGCGAAGGCGGGAAGGGCATCACCGCCTCGGTGAACGGCGTGAAGGCCATCGTGGTGTCCAGCCGCACTTCCGCTGAGTTCTCGCAGATGTCGAGAAACTCGGCGTACTCCGGCATCCCCAGGTGCGCCACGATCAACCGGAGGCGCGGAAACCGGCGCAGCAGAGTATGTATCGGTTCGGGTCCGGTGTATTCGCCGGGAACCGGACCCGACCCGCAGTGGATCACAATCGGTAGGGCGGCGTCTTGAAGAATTCCCCAAACACGATCGAGCAGCGGGTCATTAGGTTCGTAGCGACCCACCTGGACGTGTGCCTTGAAGACTCGTGCCCCGTCACGGATTGCCGCCTCGACGTAATCGCCGGCGTCAGGTTCGGGATAAAATGTTGCGGTGGCCAGGCAATCCGGGTTCGTTCTGGCGAACTGGGCCGACCACTGGTTGAGCCACGCCGCCATCTGCGGCTTGTGTGGGTATACCAACGCGGTGAAACCGAGAACGCCGAACTGCCGCAGCATCTGCAGCCGCCGGGATTCCTCAGCACGGTAGGTGATCGGCCAGCGGCGGCCGACCAGGGGCCCGCCGGAGTCGAAGTATTGCCACACCTTGTCCAGCACCGATTTGGGCATGAAATGGGTGTGGACGTCGATCACGCCGGGCAACCCGAGCGCAGACCAGATCTGTCGGACCGCCGCGATCTCGTCCGCATCGCCCTGTGCCGTGTTGTCGTCGGCCATCGACCATCCTTGTAGTCGTCCGGTAACCACCCAATACGGTTTTGTCTATATCAGCCTCGCCGATTGTTGATCACAGGAGCAGCATGTGGGATCCGGACGGCTACCTGCAATTCGCCGAACAGCGCGTGCATCCATTTTACGAGCTGCTGTCGCGGATCTTTGTGGAGTGGCCACGCCGCGTGGTCGACCTGGGCTGCGGTCCGGGCAATCTGACCGCACAGCTCGCCCGGCGCTGGCCGGGTGCCGTGATCGAGGCGTTGGATAGTTCACCGCAGATGGTCGCCGCGGCCCGCGAGCGCGGCGTCGACGCCACCCTCGGTGATCTGCGGAACTGGAGGCCGCGAAGCGACACCGACGTGGTGCTCAGCAACGCCGCGATGCAGTGGGTGCCCGAGCACGCCGAGCTGCTGGTGCGGTGGGCCGGTCAGCTAGCTGACGGAGCGTGGATCGGCGTGCAGATGCCTGGCGCCTTCGACGCACCGTCGCATGCCGCGGTGCGGGCCCTGGCGCGCCGGCAACCCTACGCCAAACCGTTGCGCGATCTTGTGTTGCGGGAGGGGACAGTGGTCGATGCACCGGTGCGGTACGCCGAGCTGCTCCTCGACGCCGGCTGCAGCGCCGACGTCTGGGAGACCACGTATCTTCATCAGCTCACCGGCGAACATCCGGTGCTGGATTGGATCAGCGGAACCGCGTTGTTGCCGGTGCGGGAGCATCTCGACGACCCAACGTGGCAGCGGTTCCGCCAAGAACTGATCCCGCTGCTGGCGGGCGCCTACCCGGCCCGGCCGGACGGGACCACACTATTCCCGTTCCGGCGGGTGTTCGTCGTTGCGAAGGTGGGCAAGTCGAGCTGAGCTCAGCGGGCCGGGTTGCTCGACGGCTGTGCCTCCCAGCCGTTCTCCGCGACGAACTCGGCGAGGGGCCGGGCGAACGCCCAGCCGTCCAATTCCAGCGCCGGGCGGTCGGGAAAATCGGGTACCGGACCCAGGCACAGGATCGCCACCGGCTCGGCGTCACCGGGCATGGACAGCAGGCCGGCCAGCTGTTGCGGGTCGAACAGCGATACCCACCCCATGCCGAGCCCTTCGGATCGCGCTGCAAGCCAGAGATTTTGGATCGCACACGATACCGACGCCAGATCCATCTGCGGTAGGGTGCGCCGCCCGAAGACGTGTGCGTCGCGGCCGTCGCACAGCGCGACAACCAGCAGTTCCGCGCAATCGAGAATGCCTTCGACTTTCAGCGCGAGAAATTCCTGGGCCCGCCGGCCGAGGGCATGCGCGGTGAGCTGACGTTCCGCATCGACCAAGGCATGGATGCGCCGACGTAGCGCGTCGTCGGTGATGCGAATAAAGCGCCAGGGCTGCATCAGGCCCACACTGGGTGCCGCATGCGCGGCCTGCAGCAGGCGCGCCAGCACGTCGGCGGGCACCGTGCTGCCCGGTATGAACCGGCGGATGTCGCGGCGTTCGCTGATGACGCGGTAGACGGCCTCCCGCTCCTGCGGGCTGAACGCGGTCACAGGGCCATCGTAGAAGCGGGGACTGTCACCGGGTGTGGGTGTGCACGCGCAACCGCAGCCGGAAGCGGACGAAGGCGGTGGTCACCGCGCCCTGCAGTACCAGCATTGCCATGTCCAGCAGCCAATAGCGCGGCGCATGCAGCCAGAACCGGTCGCCGGGCGCCAGCGGATAGACGGCCCGCAGGTCGACCGTCGATGCCGAAGCCGCAAAACCCCACCGCGCCGGCAGCAGCCAGGAGACCTGGTCGAGGCCGATGCGTCCGGTCACCTGGATCAAACCGCCGGCCAAGACCATCGAGGCCATGATCGTCACCACCAGCATCGGCAGGATCTGCTCGGTGGAGCGGGCCATCGACGACAACGCCAGCCCCACCATCGCCGACACGATCGCGGTCAGCGCCAGCGTCGCATAAAGTTCGGCGGTGGCCGGCGCGGTACCTCCGCCGAACAGCACCGAACCGTGGGTCGGCGGGCCTTTTCCGAGGGCCACGATCGCGGTGAGGATGCCGGTTTGAATCAGTGCCGCGACACCGTAGACGACGACCTTGGTGAGCAGATAGGCCGACGCGGACAGGCCCACAGCCCGCTCGCGACGGAAGATGGCGCGTTCGCCGACCAGGTCGCGGATGGTCAGCGCGGTCCCCATGAACACCGTGGCGAGGTTGAGCAGGACCAGGATCGAGTTGGGTTCATCCGGCTCCGCCCCTTGCGGGTTGGCGTACCCGAGCCCGGTATTGCCGGGGACGGCCATCGACAGCACGCCCAGCACGAAGGGGAGTGCCGCCAAGAACGCGAAGTAGCCGCGGTCGGCGACGATGAGCCGGATTTGCCGCCGCGTGAGCGTGCGGATCTGCCGCCACAGGCTGGTGCGGGGCGGGGTGCCCAGCGGTGCCGCGCCGGCTGTCGGCGAGATCCGCGGGGCGGCCGGGTGCCTGGCCAGAAAGGCCCGGTGCGCGCCGTCCGGGTCGGTGCTGACCCGGGTGAAGATGTCGGCCCACTCGGTGGTCCCCATCGCGGACCCGATTTCGGCGGGCGGGTCGGCGAACGCGATCTTGCCGCCGGGCGCCAGCAGCAGAATCTGGTCGCAGATGTCGACGAAACTCAGCGAGTGCGTGACCACGATCACCACCCGGCCGGCGTCAGCGAGCCGACGCAGCATCATCATCACCTGCCGGTCCAGCGCCGGGTCCAGTCCCGACGTCGGTTCGTCGAGGATCAGCAGCGACGGGCCGGTCAGTAGTTCCATCGCCACCGACGCGCGCTTGCGCTGCCCGCCGGAGAGCTTGTCGACACGGGTTTTCCGGTGCGGGGTCAGCTCCAGCTCGTCGAGGACCCGCGCAACGACCGTACGGTGGTCGTCAGCGTTGGTGTCGGGTGGCAACCGCAACTCGGCGGCGTAGCCCAAGGCTTGTTCGACGGTGAGCTGATGGTGCACGACGTCGTCCTGGGGCACCATCCCGATCCGGGAGCGCATCGAGGCGTACGCGGCGTGCACGTCGTGGCCGTCGAAGTTCACCACGCCGTCGGTCGGCGATGTCAACCCGGCGATCACCTGGACCAGCGTGGATTTGCCTGCACCCGACGGACCGATCACCGCGGTCAGCGTGCCGGGCTTGGCCGATAACGAGACGTCCTGCAACAGCTGATGACCGTCGATGGTCAGCGCCAGGCCTTGCGCGGTGAGCCCGCTGGTCATCGCCGACACGGTTCGAGGCACCAGGGTATGGTCCGTCATCACCAGGTCGGTGTTGCCGACCGTGACGATGTCGCCGTCGTGCAGCAGCGCGGTGGTGACCAGTGTGCCGTTGACGAACGTGCCGTTGCTGCTGTTGTTGTCGCGGATCTCGGGTCCTGCCGGGGTGGATCGCAGCGTCGCGTGCACCCGGGACACCAGTGGGTCCGCGACGACGATGCCGTTGGTCTTTGCGCGGCCCACCGTTGTCGAATCCGAGACGGGCGCCGGTTGTCGCAGCACCCGTGTCGTGTTGGCGAGGCGTTGCTCGGAAGCCGTTCGGGCGCAAGCTTGCTGTGGTGGCCACGACGGGTGCGTCGTTGGGGCTCCCGGTGGTCGGAACCGGGTTGTTGCGCTGTCTTCGCCCCGGGGCGAGTCCGGCACGGTGCGCGGATTGCGCGGTTGCTGTCGTGCCGTGGATTCGGCGACGCGGAATGTTAACTGCGGTCCGTGCGGGCTGCCCAGCGCGATGCTTCGCCGGTCGTGGATGGGCAACACGGCGGCGCGGGCACCGTCGGCGAAGACACCGTTCTGGCTTTTGTCGACGACGACCCAGTGGGTGTCGTCGAACCGCAGGATCGCGTGCAGGCGTGAGATCAACGCGAGGTCGGCGGGCCTCCCGTCATGCAGACAGATGTCGCAGTCACGGTCCCGACCGACGGTCACGTCACGCCCGGGAGGAAAGGTGTACATCGCCGAGCCGAGCCAGACCGTCAACGGCGGCGCGCCCGCGACGGCGAGCCTGTGCGGTTGGCCTTCTTCAGACGTCATCGGTTGCTCTCGGGTAGCCGTGAGGGGCTTTAGGGAAACGAAAATTCCGGCAAAATTACGGATTCGCCGGACGATATCCGGTCACGATCATATCGGTCGTTTCTGCGCCAGGCAGTCAGCAAAGGCCGGGAAGGCTGGGTTGGAGCCCCGCGTTGACCGGATCGAGGCTAAACCTTTACTTGACGCTGTGATCGCGCGGCCTCGACGATGAAAGAGTGCGCCGACTGCTGGGCCTGCTGTGCGCTGCGCTGTGCGCAGCTGTTGTGACGCTGGCAGGCGCACCGCGGGGGGCTGCGGCTGGCCCGTGGTTCGCGAGATCGGTTGGCAACGCCGCCCAAGTGGTTTCCGTCGTGGGAACTGGTGGCTCCAACGCCAAGATGGACGTCTACCAGCGCTCCGCGGCGGGCTGGCAGCCGATCGGGGTGGGCATCCCGACGCATATCGGGTCGGCGGGACTGGCGCCCAAGGCTAAGAGCGGCTATCCGGCCACTCCGATGGGCATCTATTCCCTTGACTCCGCCTTCGGCACCGCGCCCAATCCCGGCGGCGGACTGCCCTACGTCCAGGTCGGGCCCAACCATTGGTGGAACGGTGACGACACCAGCCCCACCTTCAACACCATGCAGGTGTGTCAGAAAGACCAGTGCCCCTTCGACACCTCCGCGAGCGAGAACCTGCAGATCCCGCAGTACAAGCACGCGGTGGTGATGGGCGTCAACAAGGAGCGTGTTCCCGGTGACGGCGCCGCGTTTTTCTTCCACACCACCGACGGCGGGCCGACCGCCGGCTGCGTGGCGATCGACGACGGCACGCTGGTGCAGATCATCCGATGGCTGCGGCCCGGTGCGGTGATCGCGATTACGCAGTCGACTAGCAACCCTCGACTGTGAACTATGCGTCGCGTCGTTCGGCGTGTCGCGTCGCGTCTTGCACACTCGGGGCGCTTAGGCCAGTGCGCGACCGGGCTTCACCTTGAAATCCATCCCCGCCAACGACATCGTCGCCTCGTAGGTGCGGTCGTATCCGGTCGCGCTGATCTTCCATCCGTCGGCGGTGCGTCGGTAGCGGTCGCGGTAAAACGCCGCTCCGATCAGCATGAAGTTGAACTCGGGCACGATGACGCGGTCTTGCAGATACCAGCTGCCCGTCGCCTCGGCGCCGTTCACCGTGATCTGCGGATGGGTAACCCGATGCTCGGTGATGATGTCCGGGCCCAGCGCCGAGCGCATGTAGTCCACCAGCTCGGCGCGGTTGGTGAAGTGCAGCTCCGCACCGAGCGACGAGCCGTAATCGCCGACGACGTCATCGGTGAGGGTGTCGGCGAACTGGTCCCAGTGCTTGGTATCCAGGCCGCGCAGGTAGCGGTATTTGACCTGTTCGATCGCGGCGATCTCGGCGAGGTGGTGCGCGTCGTTGTGAGGACTCATCACGTCATTGCAGCACACCGGGTATGTCCCGGCGGCTGCGACCGGCGTGGCGGATGACCAAGGCTGGTGGGCAAAGATTGGCTGATCCGAGGCGATGGGAGCACAGCTGGCGAAATTGTCGGTGATCTACTCCTCGGCCACCGGGCATGGTACGGCGGTGGCCCAGTGCGTCGCCGCTGCCGGCCCGCAGGTCCGGTTACGTCATACCGCCGAGACCCGGGATCCGGAGTCGTTCGCGCAGAGTCTTCCGGCAGGGTGACGATATGGTGTGGGCTGATCCCGCAGCGCAATTCCGCACGTTCATCGATTCGCTCAGCGGCCTGTGGGCGCACGGCAAGTTCGCTGACAAGGCATACGCGGCGTTCACGTCGTCGCAGACGCTGCATGGCGGCCAGGAGACAACTCTTCTCGCGCTGTACATTTCGCTGATAAATTTCGGCGGCATCCTGGGTCCGCCCGGCTACAGCGACCCGCTGAAGTTCGTCGACGGCAACCCATACGACGTCGGACATGTCACCGGACTCGACAATAAGACGCCGATCGGCGATGCGACCGCAGCCGCTCTCGATCACCTGACCCCGACCGATGCGTGCACCGCGTCAAAGGTGCGACAAGCACGGGGCAACCGTTTTTGTGCGATCTATCCACCGACTGGTGTGCGGCCGGTGAGGGCCCTGGTGGGCAGGTCACGGTTAGAGGTCGAGCTTGCCTCGTAATTTCCGGTTCTATGAGTCATGCGCGCTGGGGCAAGGCGTGGCATGCCCGTGGTCAGGATAGGGCTGGGCATGTGGGCAGTGGCTTGCGCGGTTACCGGGGAATTGACGGTTTGGGCCAGGGGGGCGGTGGCGGTCCAGCCGGGTGGCACCGACAGCGGCCCGACCAGGTCGGCTCCGCCGATATTGGCGTGAGCGCCGGCGAGGATTGCTTTGCCGACGGGTGGAGCCGTCATTGGCCCGAGGGCCATGGGCTCGATGCTGTGTGCGGCCGCCATGTTTGCCATCTGACCCAGGATCCCGGGGTCGGCTCCGCCCGAGGTCATCAGGGCGTTTTGCACGAAGTCTTGAACCGCGTAGATCACGAGGAAGTCAAACGCGTGGAAGTCGCCGAGGAAGATCTCCGGGGTAAGCGCCCCATTGGACAATAGCGAGCCCATCCAGTTCGAATTGACAAAGTCCGATACCGCTGAATTGTTTTGGCCGGCGACGACATTGTTCAAGAACCCGGCGAGCCCGTTACCCCCGGTGGCGTTAGCCGGACTGAA
>Ga0123519_10004265_pt1 | contig 23340 bp, 16 predicted proteins | sample YelNatPaOPRAMG02_FD_87396 | JGI IMG/M metagenome (GOLD analysis project Ga0123519, IMG submission 87396) | Hot spring microbial communities from Yellowstone National Park - Yellowstone National Park OP-RAMG-02 (version 2) | ecosystem: Environmental > Aquatic > Thermal springs > Hot (42-90C) ...
AAAAAAAAAAAAAAAAAAAAAAAAAAAAAAAAAAAAATAAAAAAAAAAAAAAAAAAAAAAAAAAAAAAAAAAAAAAAAAAAAAAACAAAAAAAACAAAAAAAAAAAAAAAAAAAAAAAAAAAAAAAAAAAAAAAAAAATCAATACAAGTCTGAAATGGCGAAGTTCAATCCGAGATGTTTCAGTTTCTCCTTTTTGGGTTTTCCGTTCTTATCCCAACCCCGCAGTCTATAATAGTCGTCAAGCATCCTGTTCACATTCTCTTTGCTCTGCAACATTCCTTTCGTTGCGCCGTTAGGAACAGGCTCCTTCATCGCCCGCTCATAAGGCAAATCCCAATCCCTGCCGAACCCTTCTACTTCTCTGAACCAGTAACACCTCGTCAAATTAAAGACGCGCTCGGACGCCAAAAGCAAGTCATCTAACCTCCATTTCCAGCCCGTAACAGCATTAAACGCCCTCACATAGTTATTCAAGTCAATCCCAAACTCAACCCATGCAAGACGACAGAGTCCCAACATATCAAACATCGGGCGCATATGCTGAAGTTTGATTACCCATTCCGCTTTTCCTTCAAGCACATCGCGTCCGACGGAAATATCACGCGTAATAGACCAAGAGCGGTTATGATGTGCGCCGACATCGCAAGTAAGATAAGAAAGAAGCATAGAAGGCGCACCACGGCTCTCGTAACCGCTCTGCTCCATTCCTTTAACCTGAATAGCGAACTCCTTCCCACCAACCTTCTCTGAAACCGCTTTCACTCCTTCTGCAAGCAAGTTGCCTATTCCATCACGCTTAGCAATCTTTTTGATGAGTTCAAACATCCCTCGTGCGTCACCGAACTTGACTTCATTCATCAGTCCTTTCTCGGTCGCCTCCATCACAAACGCTATGATGTTACCTGTCGAGATTGTATCAATCCCGAGCTCATCACATAGGTAGTTCGCATAGAGAACATCTTCAATCGATTCGAGTGCGCAGTTTGCACCTAACAGAGCGGTCGTCTCGTATTCCGCACCTTCGCAATAAACCTCGTATTTGCGGCTGTATGAATATTTACCGCAGACCATTGGGCAGGCGAAACAAGCCTTGTCCAATTTGACAAGTTCCTTGCGCATATGTTTATGGTCAAGTTTCTCGGCGTTCTCGTATGTACCTGTCTGGAAATTCCTCGTTGGTAGTGCGCCAATCTCGCTCGCCCACGGAACGACCTGTGATGTTCCATACATCTGCCATTCGGTAAACGCCGGATGCTTACGCGATTTCTCAAAAATCTCCTTCGATATTTCCTCCATCGCCTTCAAGTCTGCAATGGGAATATCCTTGTTTCCACGAATACAGACCGCTTTAACTTTTTTGTGCCCCAAGACCGCCCCGATACCCGCACGTCCCGCTTCTCTTCCATAGTCGTGATTGATACAAGCGAATTTAACGAGATTCTCACCACCAGGGCCAATAGTCGCAATCTGGAAGTCTTCACCGAGTTCCTTTTTCAGCTCGAGTTCCGTTTCAATAGCGCCTTTACCCCAGTATTTTTTGCCGTCACGCAACTCGATTCTGTCATTGTCAATGACGATTATACAGGGCTCCTCGGAAACCCCTTCAATGATAATGGCATCGTAGCCTGCATAACGCATCTCAGGTGCGAACAGTCCGCCCATATTCGAATCGCCATAGCCTCCTGTAAGCGGAGACTTCGCATGAAACGATGTCTTCGCACCCTGCGGACAGAGAGTTCCTGCTAATGGTCCTGTGGCAATGATGACTTTGTTGTCCTCCGACAAAGGTTCAGCCTTCTTAACCTCATCATAAAGAATCTTCGCTCCGAAGCCCCGGCCTCCAACCCAGAGTTTTGCGAACTCTTCCGTAACAGGCTCAATCTTGTGCTTCTTCTTCCCAACGCAGATTCGCAAAATACCTCCCGCGTAACCTTGCAACGCCATTCCCGTCTCTCCTCAACAGACCTACTCCTTTAATAATACCAACCACTTTCCGAAGAGGCAAGACAGAACCGAATTTCTTCTCTTCGACCGTCTCGTTCGATGAAGAGTTATACAAAAAAGAGGTACTTCTCCGCGCACAAAGTCTATCAGTAGAGTTCTATAAAGACTATAAGCCAAGCGGAGGTTTTGACATTGAGGATGAGCACAGCGATGGCTTTTCCGTCAGGTCGCCAGCAGTTATCCGCGCATATCGTATGTCCTATATACTCGGGATGTCCCTTCTCGTTAAAGTATGTCAGACGCCTCTTATTTTTGCCATCCGCATCCATCATCCACAAATCCGTATGGACATCGGTCTCTTTTGAAACAGATTTTAGAGAATCCGCTGTGAACTTATAGCCTGCGGAGCACATCCAGACAATCCGCTTACCATCAGGAGAAAAATGCGCATGTTCATCCCAGTCAAAGAAACTGTCAGTTAGGTTTTCTAATTTACCAGTTTCAAGTTCGAGTGTGCAGATGTCAATCCCTGTACAGTGCTGACCTTTTTTGATGTTAGAACAAAATATGATTTTCCTACTGTCAGGTGAGAAGCCGTGAGTTTCGAGAAATGCAGGTTGCTCAGCAGGTTGGAAGGTTTTGATGTTTTCAAGATGAGGGTTCTGGTCTTTGTCGAAGATGAGGTCAGCGACTTTGAGCGCCCATTCACCCCAGTCTTGTTTTGCGCCTTTCAGATTCCCGACCCGTTCAGCCCATAAGATTCTTTTACCGTCAGGCGAAAAATGCGGATGGAGTACGCCTCTACCCTCCCCGCCCGACGAATAATCGGTCAGTTTCCAAAACTTTTTCCCGTCCGATGTCATTAAATAAAGATTGCACCACAAACCCGAGCCCGGCTCGCTGAATTTAGAAGATCCAATATGCGATTCCATCTCGCTTTGAAAGAGTATATATTCACCTGACGGATGCCAGGCAGGATTGCCATTATGTTTTTGCGTCAAATCCTTCACACCAGCCGTCAAAGAACGAAGATTCGTCTTATCAGGACTGATTGTATAAATATCAAAGAATCCATCCTCACAGCGCTTGTCGAAAACAATCAGATTATTCTTGGCACACCAATCGAGTCTGCCGCCATTCATTAAGAATGTGCTGATGCGCTTGATGGGCTGTTCCTCGAGTTCAATCAGCGCTATTTTTAAATGGTAGTCAGCCTTCTCCTTTGTTCCGTAGTCGTGCCCGAGCAGCGCGACAAGGCGTTTGCCGTCAGGCGACCAAGACTGCTTACAGACGATTGTCGGCTTACCTTGATATTCCGCGTAGTTTTCGTCGTTAAAATGGGTGAGTTGTGCAGTCCACGAACCGTCGGTCCTTACCATCCAGAGTTCACGAATATGTTTCTGGAAAAACCAGTTTTTGTCTTTGAAGTCAAGCGGTTTGGCGTTACGCATAAAAACGACCCATTCTCCATCAGGAGAGAAAGAAGAACCTTCTTCCCAGAGGTCGGGCGTGTTGGTAAGGTTAGTCAATCTGCCTGTTTCGAGGTTAAGAATATATTCGTCCATACCGTATTCGTTATGTTCTTTGCCGCTCAAATTGCCTGCAATCAAGAGACTTTTACCGTCTTTTGAAAAATCCATAGCCGTGCAGTAAGCACCCATATTTTCGGTCGGCATAAACAACGGCTTCACATTTTTAAGAGAAGGCTCGTCATTCTCAACAACGAAATCGGCACCGATGATTCTCCATTTCCCCCATCTTCCTCCGTCGGCATACCGTTCAGTCCAGACAATCCGCTTGCCATCTGGAGCAAATCGCACGTTAACGACCGCTTGCACGACTTTTCCATCTGTGAGACTCACTTTCGGTTGGTAACTCGTCAGTTTGAAAACCTTGTTATCTCTGATTCGGAACGCCCAAAGGTTGTGATAACAGCCTATCCCAGGGTCGGTCACCCAAGTATCCGCCATATTATAGTGCTCCATCTCCTCGGCTTGAAATACGAGGAATTCTCCTGATGGATGCCAGACAGGATTACCGATATGGCGTTGAGGAAGTTCTTTAACATCCTTCGTGAGACACCACTCCTGTTTGACATTTGACGAATCGTCAAGTTCCATCAGATAGATATCATAGAATCCATCATCTCCTTTTTTGTCAAACGCTATTATGTTCCCTTTCGGAGACCAATCTGCTCGTGCACCGTTCTCCTGCAAGATTCGGCACGACTTCACTCGAAACGGCGGAAATCTTATATCGAGATTTTCAAGTTTCTTCAAGATTCCATAACTCCGCACAAGCTCGCTAAACTTATGGTAAGTCTTAGTTCGCTCGCCTTTAAGAACAGCTTCCACAACGGCGAGATTATAATCTCTGCTCAATGCGTCGCCATCTTTCTCGACATATTTGAAGAAAGTCTGAATCCAGAACGGAGTAACCGCTTCCATCTGCCAGACGGCAGCATATACTGCGATTGCTTCAAGCCACAAACAATCAAGTTCTTCGAATTCTTTTAAACCGACTCCTTTTCCCATTATGGTGTCGAGGTTGTCGCCGGGTTGAGGCGTATAGAAAGGCGGACGCCAAGTCTCCTCAATATAACATTTCTTGTTCGATTTTTTGGCATCCTCAACCATCTTGTTGATTTCTTTTAATCCTACGAGATTGTACACATCAAACGAGATGGTCTCCAACTCTGAGCATTTGACAAACTCTTTAAAGAATTCCCATTCGTTGTGTAGAACTCCGGCACCGCATCTTGTGTTTTGAGAAATCTCTTTGACTTTCTGCACCATCTCCTTAACGAATTTTGTCCACTCCGCAGGCGGAGTATCGAACCCCATACGCATATTTTGTGTAGTCGGCTCGTGCGCTACAACGAAAATGTCAGGCTTATAGCGCCTCACGATTTCAGCATAGACAACCTTTGCCTTATTTGACCAATCGTCAAACGATGTGACCTTGTGATAAACGACGGAATAGGCAGGATTGATAACGAGTTCAAGGTCGTTCTTACGAATGTGTTCGATGAGCGCATCGTATTTTGAAATTGTTTCCTTGTCATCGTCAAGCCAGGGGAACAGCCCCATATTGATGTCAACACCGATTGCACCTGCCTCTTTGAGGGCGTCCACTTGCAGTTTGAGAACATCTAATGGAACCGTTTTTATGCAGACCTCGTGAGCAAAAAAAAGGTTCGCACGAAATTTAAGTCTGCCGATAGCCAACGGCTTGAATTTCACAATGATGGATTTGAGAGCGTCCGTCAAAAGCGCATTGTACTGCTCTTTGGTTATTTTCTCGCCGTCCGCTTTTGCATTATGGCGAACAAGCAAACACGAAAGAATAGCGCAGAGAATCGCGCATAACACCAAAAAAGAAAGAAGTTTCCTCATAAAAACTCCCTCCTCAATAAAGCAGATATTATCGTTTATGCTCTGCCCAGAATCCTCGCTTTGAGTTTCTTGCTTCTTCTTCCGCCTGTTTAAGAATATCAGGGTAATTACTTCTCTGGTAATCTGCGCTCAAGATGGCAAGCCCTGCACGCAAGAGTTCTGCTGCAGCGAGTCTCTGCTCCGTATCGCTCCACCGTATGAAGACATCCGCAACATAAGTCTCGTTTGCAGGAATCACTCCTGACACCTCTGGCTCACATCTAACGAGATGCCCCTCAAGAATCCTCTTGTTGAAAGCGTATGCTTCTTCCGCAATCCTGCCGGGTTTCAAAATACCTTCTTGCGGAACGACGATTCCACGATAGCGAACGCGCCCAACACCTTGAATCCTGATTGTGCAACCGTCAATCACTTTATCAGTAGCGAACCAAGTAACGGTTCTGTGCACGATTCTGCCGCTTGAGACGCTCACACACCCATAGACGAAAACAAGAAAAGTAAATAGCACGCGCATAGTCACTAACTCAAAACAGGACGACGATATTATAGCACCGACTCCATTCAAGCACCAATCGAAAAACCACACAGAACAGGTCTTTTCTGGATGCTTGACAAATAGAGGAGTATTAGGTTAGAATAACAACATAATAGTTAAAGGAGGCTTCTGATAATGCGTTGGATTGTAGTTCTAATCGGACTACTTTTCGCGAGTTTGTGCGGTTGTTCGGGCGGGTCATATTATTTCGCAGTGCCTTCTAACGAATGCGATGTATTCATCAACAACGACGGTTCGATTGATGTTGAATACCGTATCAATTTCTTAAACAAAGGAAAGCCAATTGACATCGTAGATGTAGGATTGCCGCATCCTGAATATCGGCTCGAAACTGCGAAAGCCGAATTGCGCACTTCTGATGGACGAGCGTTTCAACTTACGAAGATTTTTCCTTCAACATACATCGAAGTCGGCGTCGAAGTACTGCTTCGAGACTGTGAAATACAGAAAGGAGAACAGGCGGAATTCTATTTCAGAATCAATGTGCCGGATATGGTTTTCAAAGATGATGCTGACCCCGATTATGCGAGCGTGAATTTCGTTCCCACCTGGTTTGCGCCGGAATTGGTAACAGGGAAAACACATCTTGTTGTAAAATTTCATTTCCCGCAGGGAGTAAGCAAAGACGAGCCACGGTACCACGGTGTCGAAAACGCGCCGCAGAAAATGGGATTTGAGAACAACAGGTTCACATATACCTGGGTAATAGAGGAAGCAGAGCAGAAACCGTATAAGTTTGGAGCGAGTTTCCCGAAAAAATTCGTGGGAAAGACGACAGAGAGTTGGCGGTATAATCCGAAATGGTTAACAGGCGAAAAAAGAAGTGGTGGCTCGTCCTCGAAGCCATCGCTTGGTTCAGGTCCCATCATCTTCACTTTTGTGGTTTTGCTCTACGCTGCTCTTTCGATTCTTACAACATATATCAATAGGAACAAATATAAGCGCCAATATATACCGCCGAGCATCGGAATTGAGAGTGCAGGCGCAAGAAAGGGGCTGAAACCTTGTGAAGCGGCAGTTGTGTTACAATTACCCCCAGAGCAAATCATAGGAATCGCCATTCTTGAACTCGTTGAGGAAGGAGTAATAAGAGTAGATTCTATAAGTCCACTCGATATCAAACCGCTTAGAAGGACGGAGAGGCTTGAACCTTATCAGCAAAGCCTCGTTGAGGCGCTGACCGCTAATGTTTCAGATAAGGTGAGACAACTTAAAATAGAGGGTGCATTCGTAGCGCTTGTGAAGAAGGTTAAAAGTGCGATGACAGGTTATAGTTTCAAGGATACCAAAGAATATTATCGGGATATGGTGAAATACGCATCCGAAAAGTTAGGTTCTGGAGATCTGAAATATATAACTTGGGGGTTGCTTGAAAACGAGAAAGACCTTGAAGATTCTATACGAGATAAAGTAGTAAGTCAGAGGCGCGCAAGGTATCCGTTTCTGGTCTACGATAATTACTGGTGGTCGCCATTCCACAGACGCTTCCTCTTCAGAGAAGATTCCTACAAGAATGTGTTGATGAGTACAAATCCGCGAGCATATCAAGCATTGACGAGCACAGGAAGAGGCGGTAGAGGTGGTTTTGGTGGATGTGCGTGTGCTTGTGCTGGGTGTGCCTGTGCCTGTGCAGGAGGAGGGCGTTGAAAATGGGGCTGTTCGGCAAAAAGAGCAAGTTCGAGCCGCTTAAAGCAGGTGTTTATCATACAGCCTGGCAGAAAGAAGGAAAGAGTTACAGGCTCCATTTGAGAGTTGACAACGACTTAAGCGGAGTAATGATAATAAATGCAGCGAAGGTGCTTCACCTGAACAAGACGGCTGCGGAATATGCGCGTCTTTTGATTGAGGGTGCGAATGAGAAAGACATAGTCGGTTACATAAAGTCACAGTATCGCGTAAACAAGTCAAGAATAGCTGGGGATTATAGAAAGATAAAAGAGACGGTAGAAACGCTCGCAGAACGCGAAGACATATGTCCTGTGAGTTTCTTGGGCTTAGAACGCATAGAGCCACTCAAAAAGGAATTAAGCGCTCCGTATCGGATAGATTTTGCGATGACCTACGAGTGCAACAATAGATGCCTTCATTGTTATGTGGAAGAGGGAAGAAAAAGAGTGAGTATGTCGCTTGATAGATGGAAAGAGGCTATTAAGAAATGCTGGGAAATAGGCGTTCCCCATATATGTTTCACAGGAGGAGAACCGACGGTCTATGAGCATCTGCCTGAGTTGGTTGAGACTGCGGAGGATATCGGGATAGTAACAGGTGTACTTACAAATGGAAGGCGACTATCTGATGAGAACTACATTTCGCGACTCATAGGTGCTGGGGTTGACCATTTTCAAATCACGCTTGAGTCCCACAACGAGGAAATACACGATAAGATGGTAGGAGTCTGCGGGGCATTTAAGGAGACGGTGAAAGGAATCGAGAATGCTGTAAAAGCGGGAGTTTACACGCTTACGAATACGACTCTCACCCGATTGAATGTCGAAGGAATAGAAGAGACTGTAAAGTTCATCGCAGATAAGGGGATAAAGGTGTTTGCGATGAACGGATTGATATATTCAGGTAAAGCACCTGAGAGCGGATTGGGGATTCCTGAAGATAAGTTGGAGGAAATCATAAATCGGATAATGAGTGCGGCAGAAGGGGCTGGAATGAAGTTTATTTGGTATACTCCGACGAGGTATTGTCAGTTTGACCCAATAGCGCTTGGGCTCGGTATCAAGCAGTGCAGCGCGGCGCGATATAATATGTGTGTAGAGCCTGATGGGATGTTGATTCCGTGCCAGTCGTATTATGAGCCGCTTGGCAACTTCTTGGACGAGAAATGGGAGAAATTATGGAATGCCCCACTATGTGTTTCTTTGCGAAAGAGAGATTGGGTATCAGACGAGTGCAGGAGTTGCGCACGCTTTTCGGAGTGCGGAGGAGGTTGTCCCATTTACGCTAAGGTGAACAAGATATTCTGTATGGATGCGACTTCTGCGGCGGCGGTGTAGAAAATCGTGAAAAATAGGTTATATTTAGTTGGGAGGTGAAGATGAGGGCAGCTGTGGTTCTGGTTTCCGGTGGACTTGACAGCGCAGTTTGTCTTAAAAAGGCGGTAGACGAGGGGATTGCGCGGCTTGCGTTGACATTTGACTATGGGCAGAAAGCGGCGGAACGAGAGATAGAGGCGGCAAAAAAAATCTGCGGTTTGTATGATGTAACGCATAGGGTAATCAAATTAGAATGGCTTAAGAAATTAACGAGCACAGCGCTTGTAAATCCCGATAAGGATGTTCCAACAGTCGGGTATATGGCAGGTGTAAAGCGCCTTAAGCAGGCGGCTAAAATGGTTTGGGTGCCAAATAGGAATGCGTTGTTTGTAAACATAGCAGCCTGTTTCGCGGAGGCGCTCGGCTATGATGTGGTAGTCGCAGGATTTAACAGAGAAGAGGCGTTGTTCTTCCCTGACAACTCTATTCAATTCATCGCTTCAATTAACTCTTGCCTCCAACTCTCTACCCTGCGTGGAATAGTCCTGCACTCCTACACGGCGCATCTGACGAAGAAAGAAGTGGGAAACTTGGCAAAACGAATCGGAGTACCGCTTGATATGCTATGGAGTTGCTATCTTGGCGGGCCTAATCCTTGCGGCAGGTGTCAGTCCTGCGTAAACTTTGAGATTGCGGTTGGCAGAATCTTATGAGATTAGAGAGCGACAGTTTAATGCAGGATTTGATAGTTGCTGCTCACAAGTTCATTGGTGGGCGGTTCTCAACAGTGATTCTTATACTGATTCTCCTGCACATCGGATTTTTCGTCTACGGATTCGGACAGCGAACGCCTGATGAACCGTTAAATCTGGTTAATCATTTATCGCTTACCTCCGCCAGAGCGCTTGATGAGCCGCACAGAATAATCTCTTCTGTTTTTGTATACACTTCGTTCTGGCAACTCGTTTTCACCGTTTTTGCGCTTTACCTATGCGGATGGTTTGTATTGCGCAGACTCGGGATATGGCTATTTCTTTTGGCGTATTTTTTAAGTGCAGCGGTCACGAATGTTACAACACACGAGTTAGTTGGAGTAGAACACAAGGTGGCAGGTGCAAGCGGCGGCGCAATCGGTCTGATATTCCTATGCGCAGCCTATTTCCCGTATCTTCGCTTCTTCAATGTAATACCTGCAAAGTACCTCGCACCTGCCCTAATATGCATAGGAGCGTTCGCAGGCGCTCCTTATATCGGTGCCATAGTAGTCGTGGCTCAACTTGCCGGTGTCTCCGTTACGCTGTTTGTGTTTCTATTAGAGCCGCGAATCCGAACGGGGATAAGAAAATGGTGGCTGCACAAACAGGTTGAAAGCGCAATCAACGAAGCACAAGAGGAAGAAAAACTGGACATCCTTCTTAAGAAGGTGAGTACCACAGGAATGGCAGGACTTTCACGAAAAGAGCGGAACTTCCTTATCCAGATGAGCAAGAGATACCACAAAAAAGCAACAGAAAGAAAGGAATAAAATGGCGCAATTCATCCATACCGCGGATTTGCACTTAAGAAAAGACAGACAGGAAAGGCTTCTGGTTTTTGAGTATCTCGTGAAACTCGCAAAGGAAAACAACGCTCATCTTCTTATATGCGGAGACCTATTCGACAGCGATTCTGATGCGAATGCGTTGCGAGCGTCAGTTCGTTCGATACAGGAAAATCTCTCCCCACAAAAAGCATTCTTAATACCGGGCAACCACGACTCAGGTTCTTACGATGAGAGTTTCGACTACGGAGAGAACATCATCATTATGAACCAAAAACCATTTTCCTCTCTTCAGATTGACGGTGTCAGGGTTCTTGGAATACCGTTTGCTCATTCAACGAAGATGGGGGACATACTCGAGGAAGGCGGAGTCCCGTTTTCTGATGTGATTCTTGCCCACGGAACACTCTTTTGGGAAACTCATCCTCAACTTTACATAGAGATAACTGAAAGAAAGGAAGACTATTTCCCGATTTATGTACACGAAGTTTCACTTCTTAAGACACGGTATCTCGCAATGGGGCACGCTCATTCGGAGTTCTTCAACGAAAGGATAAACGGGACGGTTGTCTGTTATCCTGGCAGTCCGCTTCCTGTAACGATTTCGGAGATGGGAAGGAGGTATTGTGCAAAGGTAACGGTTGAAGACGACCGGATTGCTGTTGAACGGGTTCCGATTGATGTACTGCCATATATAGACAGGCTTGAGTTCTCTGTCCTCATAGGAAATGAGTTAAACGGGCAGGCTGAATTACGGAGGATACTAAAGGAGCGGGCGAGTCTTCAGTCAAAGATGGTTGTAGAATTGAAAGGTTACATCGGAATTTCGGAACACGATATGAATGACATAGTGCAGGGGTTGCTGATAGAGTTTGCCTCCGAGTATGCGGAATTGCACATAAACAACAGAACCACGAGTTACAGACACTTAATCGAAAACAACCCTCTCATAAGGGAATTCACTCGCAGGCTCGAAACTTCAAGCGAAGACGCTTCGGTAAAACAGCGGGCGCTTGAGTTGGTGTTACAAGTGTTCGACGAACTTTCAAGGAGAGGATAATCTTATGCGGATAAAGAAAATAGATGTTGAAAAATATTTTCTTCTCGAAGATGTGCACATAGAACCGTCCGATTTTACAGTCGTATTCGGAGACAATGAATCGGGCAAGACGATGCTTCTTGACGCGGTGTTAGACGCTCTTTTTCATATGAGAGCAAGGGAAAAGGCGGTAAAGGCGCTATTTCCGTCTTTTGCAAACCGATACCAAGAGATTGAGGTGCCACAGGTCAGTGTCGTCGTTAGCGGAGAAGAAGGAGAGAGAGTTTATCCTTCTGATGAACCGCTTGACAAAGTAATCGGTTTTGAGATGCTGTACTGGCGGAATCTCTTGGTCGTTCGTGAGAGTGAAACGGATTTCGTCTCACGGAAATCGGGTGCTTGGAAGAGATGGCTGGACATATTAAGGGAGAATTTAAGCGGAATAGAGGGAGGACTACATCGTATACAGGCAAAGATATACGACAAAGTTGGGCTCACGCCGAAAGGCGAAGACTGGACGAACAGAGAGGGGCGCAAATTAAAGGATGAAGTCGAACGGATGCGTTCAGAGCTACGCTACCTCATAGCATTAAGCGGGCAAATACTCGAGCATGAGAAGTTGGCTCATAAGCGTAAGAAACTGCAATTGGAGGAAGGGACTTTATTAGCAGAATTGGACAGACAGAGAAAATTAAAGAATAAAAGAACATATATACGAGCGAAGCAGGAGATGGAACTCCTATTGCAGTTAAAGGAAGAAGAAAAGAAGTATGGTATGCTTGACAGGAAAGATTTTGAGAGGTGGCGTGAAGTGGAGGCGCGCATAGCTTCTCTTATGGACAGTTTGAACCAGTTGATGCAGCAGTATCAAGGTGCGGAACGGGAACTGAAGCGCAAGGAGGAGATGGCAGTCCAGTTGCGGATGCAGGCAACAGAATGGGAGAAGCGTGAGATGGAGATTGTTCCAGAGATAGAGAAAAGATTGAAGAATCTGCGTGCACTTCATATAAAGAAACAGTCAGCGACGAAATGGCAGCCTCTTACTTCTGCAGGTTTCTTTGTTTCAACCGCGGTCGCATTGCTATTTCTTGCAGTTACTATACTCCGTTCCACACCGTTGTTCTTGATAGGAACGGTCATAGCAGGAGTTTGCGCCGTTTGTCTCTACTTATACTGGCTCTCCATACGCGCGATAAACTCACAAATGGACAGCGCGAAATCCGAACTCTTCTCATTCTTCGAGAAGATAGGCGAAGTAGTAAAAGATGTTGAAGAAGCCGAAAAATGGCTTGATGTAGGGAGATCAAACGCAAGAGAAAATAGAGCAAAGGCAGAACTCATCTTTATGGAAGCGGCGAGGGAAAGAGCACAGTTTGAGCAATTAGGAGACACGATTGCGAGTAAGAAGGTCCTGCTTGAAGAAGTGCGTTCAGAGTTAGATGGCTTGAGACGGAAGACAGGAGTATCTTCTTTTCGGGAGTTCCAATCGCAATTAGAGGCGCTTACCCAAGTGCGCGAAAAGATAGAAGCGCGCAAAAGGTTATTATATGAATACCTCGACACAAAGAATGAAGCGGAGTTTTACACCAAACTCGCACAGTTGGAAGAATATAAAGATGTAGAAGGAGAATACGATGAAGTAAGACATCAAGAATTGGAGAAGAGGTTGCAAGCGGTTAGAAGCGAGAAGGATGAAGTCGTAAAGCAGTTTTCTGAATTAGAGAAGCAGTTTGCGAGGTTTGGTTTAAGCACCTCAGAAGAGTTGTGGACAAAAAAGCAGAGATTAGAAAGCCGTCTGGAAGAACTCGAAAGAGAAAAGAAGGCTGCGGTGCTTGCGGCGAAAATCGTCAACGAATTAGCGGAAAGCCAAGATGCGTTAATCAACTCGATTATGGGAGGTTCAACGAATTCTGCGAGTGCCATCTTCACAGAATTGACCGATGGCACATATAGCGGAGTCTTTTGGAAACAAGATACAGTCTATGTAGAAAGACCTTCAGGGACATCTTTTCCTTCAGACTTACTTAGTTCAGGGACAAAAGTCCAACTCTATTTCACCCTCCGCTTAGCACTTTTGCACAGACTCCTTTCAGGCAGAAAGATATTCCTGTTACTTGACGACCCATTCCTTCCATCCGACCCAAAAAGGTTGAGACTTCTCCTTGAATCGCTTCTGAATCTTTCGCGTTTAGGATGGCAAATACTATATTTCACTGTTGACAGAGATGTGGCTGACTGGGCACTCGAACACCATCTTGAAGGGGTTACTCTTCAACATCTTCCCCATCTGTTTCGCTAACGGTTATGTCAGGATCTTCTGAACCATCATCAAAACTGTTGTTGGAACCGTTTGTTGATTCATCTATATCGCTTGAGATATTCAACTCCTTCAAGATTCGGGAAATTCTGTCCGAATGCTCAATAGATGGGTCAGTGACGAAGAAAAGCACCGGAGTGAACTTCATACGGAGACGAACAGCAACAAGATGCTGAATATAGCCGCTTGCATGTCTCAACGAACGAATGGTCTCTTCTTGTTCTTCCTTTGTTCCATAAACCGAGACACACACACGAGCGGAACGCAGGTCTCGTGCTGGCAGCACCTTCGTCAGAGTACAAAAATGTATGCGAGGGTCTTTCAGTTCAAGGAGGATACTGCTTACCTCGCGTTGAAGGAGTTGCGCCACTCTTCTTACTCTCCGCGACATTGAATGGAGATGTTCGTCAACCATATTAGAACCTGCCTATCAATAGTATTCGCACTCGAGAGTGCTAATGGATAGATGAGGTTGCCCTTCAAGAAAAATCTTAACTCCCTGTACAGTTTTTTCTACAACCGCTCGGTCGCTTGCAACCGTTGCTATGCCTAATCCTGCAAACTGATGCTCGTCCTGATGCTTTACCTCGCCGACCGCGACATTGAATTTAGCGCGCAATTTTTCTTTAAGCGAATTCAGTATCTGTCTCTTGTCTTTCAAAGAGCGCGAAGAGCGAATGAACAACCTTGCGTTAATTACACCGACTACCATTTACTATCCACACCTAACTTATTGTTGCTTTATGGACTCGTAAGTCTTCTTGCGACTTTTTCAATCTCATAAACCTCAATAAGGTCTCCTTCCTGAACATCATCATAATCTTTGATTCCGACTCCACATTCGAATCCTTCACCAATCTCTCTTACATCGTCCTTGAACCGTTTAAGGCTCTCTATCTGGTTTTCAAGAATCAGTTTACCGCCCCGCAATACTCTGCATATGGCACTACGAGTCACACGTCCTTTCTCAACATAGCAACCGGCAATAGTTCCCACCTTCGGTATTTTAAAGACCTGACGGACAACAAGCCGCCCTATCTGCGTCTTTTTCTCTTCTGGTTCAAGCATTCCTTCGAGAGCAGCTTTTAAGTCTCGCTCCATCTCGTAAATTATATCATAAGTGCGCACCTGGACACCGCGCTCACGCATCAGTTTGGTAGCAGGCTCGCTCTTTCCGACATTGAAACCTACAACGACAGCATCAGAGGCATCCGCAAGCAGTATGTCAGAGTCAGAAATATTGCCTATACCTGTATGAAGTATTCTTATGCGCACCTCTTCTGTACTCATCGGCGAAAGAATTTTCTCAATGGCTTCAAGTGAGCCTTCAGTGTCGGCTTTGAGTATTATTCGTAACTCCTTCACCTTTTTTTGTTTTATCAGGTCATACAGGTTCTCAAAAGTGATATGAGTAGGAGTTCCCGCCTTCTTCCTGCGCTCTTCAAGTTCCAGCGCCAGCTCTCGTGCCCTTTGAAGGTCATCCATAACATAGAATTTTTCACCTGCCTCAGGCACTTCGGAAAGCCCTGTAACTTGGACAGGTGTTCCAGGAGGCGCATCTTTCAGGAGTGCCCCATCAGTGCTGTAAAGTGCTCGCACTCTGCCGACTTGCGTACCGCATAGAACCACATCGCCGACTTTAAGCGTTCCGTTACGCACAATGAGCGTAGCTATGACGCCTACTCCCTCAGTCAGTTTTGCCTCAATCACATAGCCCGATGCAGGACGGGTCGGGTCGGCTTGGAGTTCTAACATCTCCGCAACAATGAAAATCATCTCAAGAAGGTTGTCTACTCCCTCACCCGTGACAGCAGAGCATTCAACAACAACCGTATCTCCACCCCATTCTTCGGTCATAAGTCCTAATTTGCTCAACTGCTGCTTGACGCGGAGTCTATCTGCATTCGGCTTGTCTATCTTGTTTAGGGCAACTATAATAGGAACATCAGCAGCCCGAGCATGGCTTATCGCTTCTTCGGTCTGCGGCATCACACCATCATCAGCAGCAACAACGAGCACCACAATGTCCGTCGTCTTCGCTCCCCTCGCACGGAGCGCCGTAAACGCTTCATGCCCCGGCGTATCTATAAATGTCACCTCTCCATGCGATGTTTTCACTTTATATGCACTAATGCATTGTGTTATGCCTCCCGCCTCGAGTTCGTGAACATTGCTTTTCCGTATGTAGTCGAGAAGACTCGTTTTGCCATGGTCAACATGTCCTAAGAACGCAACAATGGGCGGCCGAGGTCTCAGATTCTCCTTCTTCCCCTCTTCTGCCTCCAACTTCGCCAATATGTCCTCGACAGGAGCTTCTCGCTTGAGATTGAGTCTGACTCCGTATTTTTGAGCAATCTCGAACGCTTTTTCGTCAGGTAGATTATCGTTGATAGAAAACCTCGCTCCTTCACGCATCAGTGTCAAAATAATCTCTCCCGCTTTTACTCCGATAGCAGCGCTCAAATCACGCACGGAAATAGGAGGCTCTAATGAGACTTCCTCAGGCCGCTTGAACTCTCTGACGATTTTGGGTTTTTCAACAGGAGGTTTCTCTTCAACAGGTCGCACAGGAGTAAAATCCCTCTCTTCAGAGAGTTCCTCCTCCACTATATCATCCCACTCTTCTCGGCGCTGTTTGAGAAGCCGCTTCTGGGCGCGGATTATTCGCTGTTCATCCCTTGATACATCTCGTTTATCTTCCACCCGCCGTTTGGAAACAACCTTTTGCAAAGGGATTTCTTCTGTCTTCTCCAAGACTACATCTGAAAATATTTTTCTTTCCTCGAGTCTTCGTTTTTGCGGTGGAAACGGAGCAATAGGGCGGGGACCAAACTTACGCTCAGGAGAAAGCGTTTCCTTTTCTTTTTCCGTTTCTTTTTCCGTTTCTTTCGTAACAACCTTTTTTTCTTCTACTACTATGTTCTCCCCGCCGGATACTTCGGAAACAGGCAGACGCTTAACAGGGGGCTGTTCGACAACCAATCGTGCAGGTTCTCTGCGCTCGATGAAAGTAGGCTTTTCTTCCCGTTCCTTCCGTGGTTCTGAGACCTTGCTATGTTCTGCGCGTGCTTTAAATGGCCGAGCCATAATTATTCGCCGTTTTATGAATACCTCTTTCGCCATCTCGACCATTTCAGGCGTAAGTCTCAAAAAAGTGTAGTTCTTCTCGGGAATATCAACCTTTCTTGAAACAAAGAATGAACGCAAATTCTTTGGCTTGATTCCCAACTCCCTTGCCAAGTGGAGTAACTGAACTTTGTCCTTAGAATCGACTTTGGCATCACTTTCAGGTTTACCCTTTTTCTCGACATCGTGTTTGGGCGTTTCCATTAGGCGACTTTCAGTCTTAAAAGGGTTCTTAGACGACCTCTTCGGCTCGTCTTTCGACTCTTTTCTCAAACTCTCCTGTGGCTTTCCTCTTCCTTTACCCTGTAACTTGTCTTCTTTCGGTTTGTCCTGCGATTTTTCTTTGCGCACCTGTCCACTCATTACTCTCTATCCCCCTGCGCACCCTCTTCTTCGCCGAATACGAGTTTCTCTTCCATCTTGACTATAAACTCTTTTATCCTTTTAGCAATCCTCTCATCAACTCCCTCAACCTCGCAAAGTTCCTCAATTGAAGCGGCTTTAAGGTCATTAAGCGTGTTGTAGCCTTCATTCTGAAGACGGTTAATAACTTCAGCAGGCACACCTTCTATATCAAGAACCACCTCCTCAGGCGCAATCTCTATCTGCCATTTGGTCAGACGGCTCGCAAGATTGACATTCTGCCCGTGTTTGCCTATTGCGATAGAAAGTTTATCGCTCGGAACGGTCACATATGCAATCTTATGCTCCCTGTCAGTGGTTATACCGACTGCCTCATCGAGTTTGAGCGCCCATGCTATAAACTCCTCCGGCGTATCACTGTATGCAACTATATCAATGCGCTCCCCATTCAGTTCTTCCACGATTGAGCGAATACGCGCACCTTTTACTCCCACACAAGCACCAACAGGGTCAACCCGCGGGTCTTTTGAGCGCACTGCCACCTTCGACCTATGGCCTGCATCTCGCGCAACCCCAACAATCTCGACGATCCCCTCCTGAATATCAGGAACTTCACTCTCAAACAGAAGTCTCAGAAAATCCTCGCTCGCTCGGTCTAACTCCACACGCACTTTCTGCCCCTGTTTCACGACATTAACCACTAAGAATCTCATCCTTGCACCAACTTTATAAACCTCGCCGGCAACGCGTCCCTTCTGAGGAAGGAATCCTTCTGTCCGTTCCATATCAACAATCACATTCCCGCGTTCTATCCTCTGCACAGTACCTGGAATGACACGCCCCACCAACTCGCGGTATTCCTTATAAACAACTTCCGCCTCTGCCTCGTGAATCTTCTGCATAATCAACTGTTTCGCCAAATGGGCTGCTATTCGCCCCAATTCCGTCGGATGTAACTTCTCTCCTTCAAGGGTCGCAATTACCTCACCTGTCTCTCTATTTATTTCTACGCTAACCTCCTTATTCTGTCCAAACCGCTTCTGGATTGTCGTCCTAAGAGCGTTCTCTATTCCCACAAAAATAATCTCTTTGTCTATCTCCTTCTCTTTATGCAGCGCCTCGACAATATGCAACAACTCACCGTTCATATCTATAAAGCCTCAAATCTTCAATAAAAAAGCGCCCCTTAAAAGCGCTTCTTATCTTAAAAAACGCTAACCAATTTTACTGTCTAATTATCCTTATGTCAACAAAAAGAGCGGGTGATGGGGTTCGGACCCACGACCTTCACGTTGGCAACGTGACGCTCTACCCGCTGAGCTACACCCGCTTCCCAACAATTAAAAATACCATAAAGGACCCCTCTTGTCAAGTCCCCTGACAGAGTTTTCTTCAACACAAACCGAATAATGGTTTGACAGACGACAAAATAAAGAGATAAAATTTCAACCCTGATATTCGGAGGAAAATAGGATGCGTCGGCTGTTATTTTCCCTGATGTTGCTTTCTCTGCTCATTCTCTCCGTGCAAGCATACGGACAGTCCTGAAGCGCCTCTTCCTGAGGTTCAGGTGGAACATCAGGAGGCAGCGGTCAGCTGTTCGGAGAAGACCTTTCTCCACCTCAACAGAAAAAACTGCCTTTGACTATCGCCTTTTCCTGCTCGTATTCGTCGAACCATCCTGTCTATTTCGGAACATTCTCGACCGACTTGCGCTATTCACTCTCAAACAGTTTTGCGCTTTCTCTAAACATCCCTTATAGGTATGTAGAAGGCGAATACAATTCAATATCGCTCAAAATTTACGGATTGAGTGACCTCATATTCAACATGCAGTGGGATGTTTATCCGTATTTATTCGGAAGGCAGGAACCTCAAACTCAGGAGAATGCGAACAAGACACGGTATTCTCTCTGGACGATGGTAGGACTACGGCTCGGAACTGCTGATGCGGACAAAAAAGATGTTTTGGGTTACTACATCCCCGCAAGATACCAATTAGGAACAGGTACTACAGACCCTATCTTGGGTCTCCGTTTTCAAGCGACGCGCCTTAATGGTATTTCCCCAGGATTTATGCTTATATACACTTTCAACTCCGAGAACAAGACAGGATATGAACGCTCTGACACCGTCTACATAAAAGCCGATTTAACCTATCTTGCTTTTGAGAAGTTTCGCTTAAACCCAGGTGTAAGTTTCATCGTCGTCCCGCGACACGACAGACAAGACGGAGTAATTCAAGCAGGCACACGAGGCGAAAACTACTACCTCGAGTTCGACACCTATTATCTTTTAAGCGCAACCGTCAACCCTTACATATTCATCAAATACCTATACCATACCGAAGATGTCAGTTCTAAAAATTCACTCAGACTGACAGCCGGCATCGGTATTATGCTCCGCTTCTGACAAGAACCATAGTCATCGGTTAGAGAAGAAATCTCTCGTAAGGCATCGTTAGTTATTTACTCGATGCCCCTTCGTTTCAGTATGTAGCTTGAGTAACTCAACAAGACTACCTATGTTAGCACAGGTAATGTCTAACAAGCGCGAGAACGAGTTTTAAACTATTTTCGAGGTCTTCGCTCGAAATCATCTCGACTGTCGAGTGAGTGTATCTAACAGGAAAGCAGATGGGAAGCGATTTTGGACCGCGCGTTTCGACCGCCGCTGCGTCGGTTGAGCCTCCTGTAAAGATTAGTTGCGTCGGGATGCCGTTCTCTTCCGCTACTCTGCGGACTTCTTTCACAAACCGTTCATCCGATATGTGACGATTGTCAACCGCCCGTAGTGCTGGTCCTTTTCCTAATACAGCAGGCGCAAAATCCTTTCTCGCTTGCGGAATATCGCCACAAGAGGCGGTATCTATTGCGAACGCATAGTCGGCGGTAACTTCCGCACCCACAAGTTCAGCTCCTCGCAGCCCCCTCTCCTCCTGCACCGTAAAAGCAAAGTGGACCGTTCCCTTCAGTTTCTCTCCTGAAAGAGTCTCGATTGCCTTCAGCATAACCGCGCAGCCGGCTCTATCGTCGAGCCCTCTTGAAACAATGTATTTCTTATTCAGCACTTCAAAACTCTTATCAAATGTGACAGGGTTCAAAATAGAGACTCCCATCGAGTAAACCTCTTCCGCACTCGACGCCCCTATATCAAGATACAAATCCTCAATTGGAATGACAGCGCCCATCTCTTTTGCTCTCTCTTCTCCCATAAGATGGGGTGGCTTGATTCCAACGACTCCTCTCACTTCCCCCTTTTCAGTCTTGATTCTTAAAATCTTACCAGGCATAATCCGCGGGTCAATCCCACCAAGAGACTTTATCTTAATGAACCCGTCATTCCTGACCTCCGAAACAACAAACCCCAACTCATCCATATGAGCGAGAAATAACAGTCCTGCTATACGCTTTTTAGTTCCGACTTTTGTCTCCGCTCCAACCGTAACTATCAGATTGCCGAGATTGTCCACGGAATACTTCGTCTTCTCCGGAAGAAGCGAAATTATGAGTTCACGAATACTGTGTTCATAACCTGAAACCCCATGTTCGGCGACGAGAGTCTTTACAAGTTCAAGCACCAGATAGCCTCCTACATCTTCCCGTAAAACGAAGAAATATCGAAGAAGAACGAGCGTTTCTTACTACACTTCTTACAAATCACATCAATCTTATCGTATAACTTGCCCCCACCGAGTTGCAAAAACTGCTGCGTCTCAACATTATACTCTCCGCCACAAGAGCACCTTTCTCCTGCTATGTGCGCATATTCCATTCCAACACCTGTTACCTCATCACTTGCTATAATCACTATCGCATCCTTTATCGTCTCTCCTCTCATAACTCGTCTCCTACCCAATCGTCCACATCCGCTGCCATTGTTATCATACCATTCGCAAGCAGCACTTTCAGCAAAAAATGGTTCCTCTGAATTTTGTCCCTCTTTTCTCCCTTTCACCATTTACTCCGCCACCAGTTCCTAATGCCACAAAAAGCAAATCGCCATACTCCTTCATAAATCCACACAAGATTACTCTACAACAAACGGAGCGTTAAATTGCGAACCAATCCGTCTTCTTGATTTTACCCCCGCATTGTCTACTGACCATTGTCCGTCAGGACATTCTCAACCGAAATCTATCGGCGGCTGACAAGTTCGCAAAGCCTGTCAGTGCAAACTGACCAAGGCGCTTGCCTGTTTGTTAGGGTTGGTACTCATAGGGACCGAGGTCAACTTTGCCGTTATAGATTCGCGGTTTGCCGTCCAAATCCGTCGTTATTCCGCTCGGAATATACGAATTATTGCCTATGTCTATGCACGGCGAAGTACTCTTCAAGCGATAATTTTTGTTCGTAGGGTCTACAAACTGCGGGTCAGAGTTTATACAGTTATCTGCGTTTACAGTTCCATAGCCAGCGATGTTGTTCGGGTCAAGCGAGTTATCAGCGTAATCGCAGTAACTAAGCGTAACCGTGCAGCCAGCGTCATAAGTGTATATTTGATGTCCACTTGTTGTAGCGGTATTACCCCAAATGATGCAGTTTTTGAAAGTAGGATTGCTGGAGTTATAGTAGCAGGCAACTCCGCCACCATAGGATGCCGTATTTTTAGAAATGGTGCAGTTAATGAAACTCGGACTGCTTTTGTTGTAGCAGCGAACGCTGCCACCGTAGCCATTGTAAGCCGAATTATCCGATATATTGCAATTATTGAAAGTCGGACTGCTGAAGTTTTCACAATAAACACCACCACCGTGGTAGCTACCACTCACCCTATTGGTAGAAATGACGCAGTTGTTGAAAGCCGGACTGCTGGAGTCGCGGCAGTAGGCTCCGCCACCGTAGTGTACCGCCGTATTGTAAGAAATAATGCAGTTATTGAAAATCGGATTACTGTTGATGTAGCAGCAAACGCCGCCACCGTAGCCTGCTTTGTTGCTTGAAATAATGCAATTGTTGAAAGTCGGACTACTTCCGTTGTAGCAGTAAACGCCGCCACCGTTGCCTGTTCCAACATCCCCGTTCTGAATCGTGAACCCTTCGACGATAGATTCTGCCGTTTCGCTCGTATGGAAATAAAAACCACGCCCTGAATTCTCACAATCAATAATGCAGGCTGATGGATTGAGACTCGCAGAGCGAACCCAGATTTTCTTTCCTTTAAAATCGAGGTCTTTGTTTCCGGTGCCTGTGTATGAGCCATCGGTAACAGTAACGACATCGCCGTCTACCGCCGCATCTATCGCCGCCTGAATCGTCCCATAAGCGCTCGGCACAAGCAACCAACCGCCTTCATAACAACCAAGGTCAACTTTCGTTCCGCTGATTCTGGCTCTGTTATCGAGGTCGGTAGTTACTCCTGATATGTAAGAGTTGTTTCCCCACTCAATGCACTGTGAGCCCTTTTTCAGATGGAAGTTATCAATTGCAGTGTCAACAAACTGCGGGTCGGAAGTGATACAATTGCTTGCGACTACAGTACCAACAACATCAGAAAACCCATCCGCATAATCGCAGTTCCTCAAAGCCAACGAACTACCGCTCACAACATAGATTTGGTTGCCGGAACTTGCGGTGTTGCCCCAGAAAATAGAGTTATTTGCGGTCGGGCTACAGTTGCCAGTACAATAGATACCTCCGCCGTATCTGTCGGTAACCGTATTGTTCGCTATTGTGCAGTTCGTAATTATTGGATTCGAAGAGGAACAGTAGATTCCACCTCCGTAGTCACGGGACTGATTCTTTATTATTAGGCAGTTTATTATTATCGCATTTGAGGAATTAGTGCAGGCGATCCCACCTCCTCCATATCCCGGCAGAAACACAATCTCGACCTTGCAATTCTTAATTATGCAGTTTTTGATTGTCGGTGAACTCCCATTGTCACAATGGATTCCACCACCGTTCTGGTTTGACAGAAAACCATTTTTAATTGTAAAGCCTTCTACGGTCGCTGAACTCGTCTCTCCGCTATGGAAATAAAATCCACGCCCTGAATTCTCACAATCAATAATACATTTATCAGCGCCGCCTACACTCTTTACCGTGATTGCTCTACCACCAAAATCCAAGTCCTT
>Ga0123519_10004267_pt1 | contig 23329 bp, 19 predicted proteins | sample YelNatPaOPRAMG02_FD_87396 | JGI IMG/M metagenome (GOLD analysis project Ga0123519, IMG submission 87396) | Hot spring microbial communities from Yellowstone National Park - Yellowstone National Park OP-RAMG-02 (version 2) | ecosystem: Environmental > Aquatic > Thermal springs > Hot (42-90C) ...
ACGATGGCCTCCATCTGTGGCGAGGGCTTGCCAAGCGAGATGAACTGAAAGACATCGCGCAAAATGCCAATGGTGGCCGGGATGAGAGCATAGGCCATCTGGCGGTTGAACGAGTTCTGGGCGCGGGTGCGGGCGGCGAAGAGACCGTAGGTGATGGTCTGGGCGTAAAGGTCGGCGAACTGATCTTCGGTCAGGCCGGCGATGAGATACTTCTGGAAGGCCTGATAGAAACCGTGAACGGGTCCCTGTCCCTGCGCCAGTTCCGGGCGGATGACTTCGTCGCGCAGGAAGCGCGTGCGCCGCGCCAGGTCGCGGGCCAGGTCTTCGGCGGTGAAGGAGGGCGGCAGAGCGAACGAGAAAAAGGTCTCGAAGAGATGCGTCAGCGCCTCCACCTGCTCGGCGGGCGGCTTCGCCTTCAGTTTTTGGGCAACGAATGGGCGGGCTAGCAGAGCGCGCTCCAGCAACAGGCCGTTGCGGTAGAGGTGGAATTCGTAGAAATCGGTCAGGATGACGTTGGGGAAGGTATGCAGGTAACGCTGGAGTTGCTCGGAGGTCTCCACCTGGTCGAGGTTCGCGCCGGGGGCTTTGGCCTCAATGTAACCGATGACCTGATGCGAGCCGTCCCAAACGCGGAAATCGGGGTTGCCGGCTTCGGTCGGCTTGGGCAGTACGGTGACCTGGATGGTGCGTCCCTGCGCCTGGGCGAGGGCGTTCAGCAGGTTGTCCAGGGCGGGATAATGACTCTCCTCGCGGGCGTCGCCGCGCTGGGCGAGCTCGGCAATGGAATCAAGATAGGCGTTCAACGATTTTCTCATACTTTACTATCTCACTATTGCAGTCGTAGAGCATGTGACGAAAGTCATTCGGGCATGAGTAACCATAGATAGATCGTTCGAATCGTTTGCCCCTAGACTTGGCCAAAAACGCTTAAGCGCGCCCTCGTATTTGCTCGATGCAGCGATCCAAATTCCGCTCCGGCGACCGGTTATGCCCAAGGTCACTCGGCAAACATCTCAGCAAGAACGTTGAGGACTGCCCTCTGCGTCGGTCTATCGAGTCTGCCCAGCCTCTTAGCCAATCGTGCCTTGTCAACCGTGCGGATTTGATCCAACACAATCTGGCCATCCTTGCCCTCGAACTGGCATGAGACACGGCTTGGGTAGCTGCGTCCCTTCGTCGTCATCGGAGCTACGATGACCGTTGCGATGTGCCGATTCATCTCATCGGGAGATATGATGACGCACGGTCTTATCTTCTTGATCTCTTTACCGATCGTTGGTTCGAGGTTGACCAGATAGACATCAAAGCGTCTCATTGCCATTCCCATTCATCCGCATCCCAGCCGGTGAGGTCCGTCGTTTCGGCATCGAGAAGCCGATCATCACCAGATTCGGACATTCTCCTGAACTGCTCATCCCAACCATAACGGGGGGGCCGAGATGGAAGAATCACCAGATGCCCATCCTCCACCTTTAGCTCTACTTCCTCGCCGAGATCCACCTGATCGAGGAGCACTTTTGGAATGCGGATACCTTGTGAGTTCCCTATCCTGACAATGCGTGCCTTTATGCCATTCCCCATGATCACGTCCTCCACTGCGTTACCCGGCAGGATGTAATCACATAGTAAATCCACCGAAGTTGCCTGTCAAGATAGCCGGCCTCAACCTTCGAATCAGCCCTACATGTATAATGGTCGCGCTCATCGCATCGCCGAAGGCGCTCCCGGCTCGCGACCTAAGGTCAGGCCGCCCGCTGCGATGATCAAATCTCCTCGTCCTCGGCAAAGTCCCGCGGCCGCTCATATATATCCCCAAAAACGACGATTTAAGAAGAGAGTGCAAAGGTTCCTCTTTCGGGGGGATTGGGAATGCCCCCAAGAAACCCTTTGGGCGGGTGGGATCGAAGAAGCCGGATCGTTCATGGGGGTGGGGGAATTCCGGGGCATGGTCCCGAATGAGATAATCAAGGTGATTCACGCGGAGAGTGAAGGCTACAAAGCGGGATCGCTGTTTTGGGGATGAGTTTTCACGCTCTTCAAAAAACGGCCGTCGTGGTCTATAATGCAACTACACGGAGGGATCGCATAGTGGTCTAGTGCGGGCGCCTGCTAAGCGCTTACCGGGGGAAACTTCGGTCGTGGGTTCGAATCCCACTCCCTCCGCCAATCTATCGAAGGGTGAATCCCTAATAGATCGCGATCTTGTAAGCTCCCCGTGGCTCCCATGAATTTCCTTACCCTGTTTTCCCTCTTCGGATGGCGGGCATCCCGCGAAGGTTGTGCTTCCCAATCGAGTCTCTCCCCGGCAATGCTCTTTATTTCGTTTGACTTACAGAATGGAGGTTTCGCATGAGACGAGCAAGCATATTCTTGATAAGCCTTTTTCTCGTTGTGGCGCTGATCCTCCCGGGATGCGATTCCGGGGAAGAAGGTCCGTCGTCCCCGGGTATCGTCCCCCCGCCGCAGACCACCTACGCCCCTCCCGTGCTCCAGAGCTTTAACTCCAATGGGGATCTCATTCAGGGGTGGTACTGGCTGCGGGACCGAGCGCTCAACCACTATGCGGAATGGACGTTCACCGGAGTCCCCTCGGGGAGCGAGGATCTTTCTCTGGAGATCACCGCGCTGGCCACCAATACCTACAGCGGGGGCCGCGGGTACAATGCCGATTTCCTTCTCCTCTACGGGAGCGGCCCCGATGCTTCCCTGAACTCCATGAAGGTGACCCTCCCCAACGTCTCCCCGCCTTCCGATCCGGTGGGCTACACATGCAAAGGCACGGTAGTGCTCCCTCGGAGTGCCCTCGGTGGGGGAACGACCCTCTTCCTCCGCGTGAAGCGCCAATCGCCTTCCGGAAATCACGTTGCCTTCAATGCCGAGAGCATGGGGGGCCTTACGCTTTCGGATGCGACCGCCTCCAATGATGAGGAGGCTCAGGGGTGGGGATCGTCCACCGCCGATGCCGATGGCGACGGCGTTTCCGACGAGATGGAAGCGTTCTTCGGGATGAATCCCAACACTGCCGATACCGATGGCGATGGTGTTTCCGACGGCGAGGATATCTCACCCCTCATCAATCCCACCGAGCCCCAGTGGCGGGAGATTCAAGAAGTGGGAATGATCCGGATCGAACAACCGATCGAAGCCTATGGCCTCGACGGATGGGCCGAGAAATACGATCTGGATCTTACGCTCACCGGCTTCGAGCTGAAGTTCGATGCCCGCTATGAATCGAGCGGTACTAAGAAGAGCGAGATGACCGAGAGCGCGTATAAAAAGGCGCTGAACCGAGTATTCGAGGCCGATCACTTCACCGCTTATGATGTCAAGAATATCGCCCCGGCGGATATCGGGGTGCAGAGCGAGGAATTGACGCATGACAAAGATCCCGAGAAATCGGTCATCTTCGAAGCGGATGTGCTTCACCCGAACGAGTACCGCTTCTACTATGACTATCTCACGGATTTTCAGATGGCCTATCTCAAGAATACCCTGGCCATGCGGTATCCGAACGATACGAATTTCTTCCGCTATCTCCTGTACCGAGTCCAACTCAAATCGGGATACGAGTCGGCGATCTCGTTCGAATTCAAAGACCCCGGCATGTACCAATGGTTGAGCTATACGGATGATTCTCACTATACGATCCCCGGATTCCTCTTCGCCTTCTACGCATCGAACGATTTCAACGCCGATTCCAATGTGCCCTACCATGAAGGTCTGGCTCTGGCCTTGATCAAGAGCGAGGGGGCCTTCCGGGTCAATATCCGCATCCCCAAGGAGAAAGCCACCCGCTCGTCGGCTTATCTGAAGATCACGCCTGTGCGGATCGAGCGGAAGGGGTTCAAGGTGCAGTACACGCCCATGGTTCCCTCATGGGATCTGACGGGCATCGTCCGGGAGACCATCTATCTTCAGGATGCGGCCGGCAACAGCAAAACGATCACCGAGGAAATGCTCAACTTCGATGGCCTCGGCACGGCTCCCGTGGCCATCAGCGTTCTGGCCTCGCCGTCCTCTTCATCGGGGGTGCAAACGAAGACCGGATGGATGGGGATCATCCGGAAAGATCCGAGGGAGGAAGAGGATTCGATCACCGTAATGGATGTGGCCCAGACCGTAGCCACTCTGGTGGATCGGAGCACGGGGCTCGTGGAGAAGGCGGTCACGTACACGGAGAACTTCGTTCAAGCGGTGAACAAAGTGGACGATCTCGATGATCTGCCGGAGACCCACTGGGCGCGTTCCCCCAAATATACGAACGCCACCACCGCTCTTTCGGCCGTCACCGGCATCATCTCCATCGTGACCGATGGCAAGGAGGTGTGGACCGCCTATCAAGAAGGGAGCGCGGTCAAAGTGGTCTATTACTCCATCAAGACGGTCTCATCGGCCGCGGGGGCCGCCCCCACGATGGTGAAGATTGCCGAGAAGACGCTGGGCTATACCGGCAAGGCGACCAAGCTCAAGGTGCTCTCTTCCAACAAGGCGTCGGTGGGGATTGCGATCGCCATAGGGGTGGTGGATGTGGCTTATCACTCGTATGAACTAGCCACCACCGATGATCCGATCTTGCAGACGGCTCATGCGGAGAGCATCGCCGCCGGTGTGATCGATACGGGGCTCTCGGTGGCGGCGGTGTTCTCGCCGCACGTTCTGGTCTTTCAACTGACGTGGACCCTCGAGGCGGAGATCTATTCGTGGATCTTCGGGGAGGACTTTGCCTACAAGGTGGCTCAATCTCCGGGCAGTGCGGTGGTGTTCCTCGCGGAATACTTCTTCTCGGATGTGATCCCCTCACAGATCGCCGAAGAGGCCTATCTGAGCGTTCGGGAGGATATCATCCGTCAGATCGAGAACATCAACTCCGTGGATCTGCCGTACCTTTGTATCTTCATTGACCCGGACCTCTAGGGCGGCGGCAAAGGGAGGTCCCTTTTGCTTCACCGGGGCTTCCGTTGGGATCGGCTTTCGCGAGTGGGCCGCGGCGGATAGGCGATGGCTTTCAGCAACCGCTGCCCCGCCTCCGAGAGGCCGTACTGCGCGATCTCCTTGGTGAACGTTTCGATCGTGCCGTATCCGCCGACGTGCCCGTTCACCCGCGCCAGAGCCGTGGAATCGGTGAAGCTCGTGGGATCGGGATACATCCGCCGGAACTCCATCTCGATAGGAGGAACGAGCCGCACGTAATATTTCTGATGGTAAGGCTCGGCTCGATAGAAGCGTTCGAACGGCATGATCCGGGTGAGGACCGGCCGGCCGGCCGCAGCCTCGAGCCGCTGTTTGCTTTCCATCGCCAAGCGCCGCTGTTCTTCGGTATGGTAGAAGATGATCGAGCGATACTGGCCTGAAGGTGCGGGCGTAAAGGGATCATGCCCGTGCCAAAAATGGTCCAGAAGCTCGGCATAGGTGAGCCTCCGGGGATCGTAATCGATTTGAATCGTCTCGGCATGATCGCCGATGGATTGGTACGTCGGCGAATCCGTGGTTCCTCCGGCGTACCCGACCCGTGTTCGGATCACGCCCTCGAGACTCCCGAACCGGGAGTCCGGACCCCAAAATCAGCCCATGGCGAAGGTAGCCGTCTCCATTTCCTCCGGTGGGGAAAGGTCCATGGGGGGGTGGGGGAGAGGATCGACCCCGAATGAAAGGTTGGCCGGGCGGTAACGGGCCTCATGTGCCAGAGTCTCTCCCATGGGTTTCCCTCCTCTCGAAGTCAAGGGCGGCGGAGTTGATGCAATACCGCATTCCTGTGGGTGGAGGGCCATCGGGGAACATGTGCCCGAGATGTGCCCCGCAGGCGGCGCACCGCACCTCGATCCGCTCCATGCCGAAACTCCGGTCCTCTTCCATGATGATTGCATCTTCGGATACGGGCTTCCAGAAGCTCGGCCAGCCCGTTCCGGAATCGAACTTGGTATCGGAGATGAATAGCTCCACGCCACAACACACGCACCGATAGGTTCCTTCTTCCTTGAGGTTCCAATAGCTTCCGGAAAAAGGCGGCTCGGTGGCCTTCTCCTGAGTAACCTTGTATTGCAACGGGGTCAGGGCCCCGAGCCGCTTCTTAGTGCGCCGGCCGACCATCGCTTCCCCCTTCAGTTGAGTATGATCCGTCCCACCATCTGAAGCGTATCGAAATCCGAACGCGGGAGCGGGTCCACCACCTTGTGGCAACAGTCCTTGCAGACCCCCTCGAACCAGAGGTAAAGATCGCCGTCCTTCAGACAGTGATCGAGCTCCAACTCTAAAGTGCGCCCGCATGCGGGGCAGGGCACGAACTCCACATGCCGGGTCATGCCCGTTTTGTTCTCTTCCATTTAGCTCACTCCCGGGGAAGGGATTAGATGGGATCCGGCTTGTCCCCGCCCCTGATATCCGGTATTTCCATTCTGAGGCATTGGCCCGGCGGGGTATGTGACCGGGGTCTCAAACCCCAAAAGAGCGATTCCGCTTTGTAACCTTCACCCTCAGGGTGAATGACCTTGATCACGTTACTGCGGACCTTGCTCCGGAATTCCTACACACCTCATGAGCGATCCGGCTTCTCCGATCCCCCACCCGCCCAAAGGGTTTTCTTGGAGGACACCCCCAATTCCCCGGCAGAGAAGTGTCTTTCTGCATGCTCTTCTTCAATCGCTCCTTTTGGGTCAAGGGGGTTGATTGACAAAGCCTTCCGGAAACCCTATCGTGGGGAGGGATGCCACTTGGAGGGAAGGCTTGCATGCGCATCGTTCGGTATGAGATTCGGGGGAGATCCCGGTATGGGGTGATGGAGGAAAATCGGATCCGGGGTATCCGCGGAAATCCTTTTGCCCGCAAGCGTGGAAAGGATTTCCGGTGGGATGGGACGGCGTATGATCCGGCGGAGGTGCGGCTTCTGGCGCCGTGCAAGCCCTCGAAGATCGTTTGTCTCGGTTTGAACTACCGGAGCCACGCCGAAGAAACGAAGCTCCCGATTCCGACCGTTCCTCTGCTTTTTCTGAAGCCGTCCACGGCGGTGATCGGGCCGGAAGAGACGATACTTCTGCCGCCGGGGGCCAAACGGGTGGATTACGAAGGAGAGTTGGGGGTGGTGATCGGCCGGCGGGCCAAGGCGGTGCCGGAGGAGCAAGCGGCGGGATATATCCTCGGGTATACGTGCTTCAACGATGTCTCCGATCGCTACGCGCAGAAGCACGATGGGCAATGGACGCGCGCCAAGGGATACGATACGTTTGCGCCGATCGGCCCGTGGATCGAGACGGAGGTTTCCCCCGATGATCTCAAGATCGAAACGCGGCTCAACGGCGAGCTCCGGCAATCGGCCCGAACGAGCGATCTCATCTTCAGCGTGCCCGAGATCCTTGCGTTCGTTTCGGGGGTGATGACGCTTTTGCCGGGGGATGTGATCGCCACGGGGACGCCCTCGGGCATCGGCCCGATGGCCGACGGGGACATCGTGGAAATCTGCATCGAGGGCATCGGAACGCTGCGGAATCGGGTGCAACGGCGGGCATCGAGTGCGGAATTTCAGGAAGAGAGGACAAATGCAAGAGGGGCTTCTTCGGGATCCGATCGATCTTGAAAGTAGAAAGGAGGACAAGCCATGGCGGACCTTGCGGAGATCGAAGCGAGGCTCAGAGTTCTGGAGGATATCGAGGCTATCCGAAAGTTGAAACACAAGTATCTGCGGTGTTTGGACGGCAAGCTTTTCGACGAAATGAGCGATTTGTTCACCGACGATGTCCGGACGAGTTATTTCAACGGGGAGATCCGGACGGAGGGGAAGCAAGCGACCCTCGATTTCTTCAAGATGGGGCTTATCGAAGATCTCGTGGCTCTCCATCATGGGCACCACGCCGAGATCGAGATTACCGGACCGACAACCGCCACCGGGATCTGGGGGCTTTACAACTATCTGATCGATAAGAAGCATAACAAGCGCCAGAGGGTCGGCGGCATTTACCATGAAACGTACGTCAAGATCGATGGGCAATGGAAGATCCGGTCGATCGTTTGCCGTCAGCTCTTTCAGGAGACGTGGGATCAAAGCGATATTCCGAGCACGCAAGTATTTTATCGAGGAACGCCCCGGTTCGCGGCTACCCCTGATCGGTAAGCATGGTACCCGAAAAGGGCGTGGAAGAGTTTGTATTGTGCACGGGTTTTTGGTATGATAATTTGCCGTGGGGCTGTAGCTCAATTGGGAGAGCGCTTGAATGGCATTCAAGAGGTCGGGGGTTCAAGTCCCCCCAGCTCCACCACGGGTTTCCAATAGGCAGAGCTTCTGTCTGTACGGATGATTGAACCTCATTTGTACCTCGTTGAGCTCGGCTTCAATCGCATCCAATCTCTTCCTCTCTTTTGGGGATGACCCCAAAACAGCGATTCAGCTTTGTAACCTTCACTCTCAGGGTGAATGACCTTGATCACGTCACTGCGGACCTTGTCCCGGAATCCCCCCACCCCCATGAACGATCGTGCTTCCCCGATCTCCCCCACCCAAAAAGTTTTCTTGGGGGATACCCCCGATCCCCCCGGCAGAGAGGGATCTTGTGCATTCTCTTCTTCAATCGCTCTTTTTGGCGGATGACTTTTCGGTACACAGGCTCATCTTCGTATGCTATAATGGCCAATGGGTGCGTGCTCAAAACGCACTCATTTGCTGGAGGAGGAACAGGAAATGCCCAGACGCAAGCGAGTTGCAATCATCGCCGCGGGAATCAACAAATGGGGAGCTCGACCGAACGCTTCCTTTAGGGACCTCATCGCAGAGGCCGGCAAGGCCTGCTTCGATAGCAATCCCCGTATCCGCAACAAGGATATCCAGGGGCTGGTGACATCCGGGGTTTACCCCCAGCGGTCCGGTCCGCAGTGCCATCCCTCGCCGGTCGCCTGCGAGGTGCTGGGGATCAAGCCGCGGCTCTTTCAGAACACCGATTGTCAGTGCCAGAGCGGTGCCGTGAATATGCGGATCATCTGGTCCGCGATCATGGCAGGGCTCATTGATATCGGCATGGCTATCGGCTGGGAACGAATCCTCATACCGAACCATGGCGAGCGCTATATCAATGCAGCGCTGGCCACCGATCACGATTGGGAGCAGGGCTTCGGCATGACGCCGCCGGCGCTCTTCGCTCTACCGGCCCTCTCCCACATGGAGAAGTACGGCACCACGGAGGAACAATTCGCCAAGATCGCCGTCAAGAATCATACCCATTCCACCAAGAATCCCAATGCCCACTTCCAGAAGGGACTGACTCTTCAGCAGGCCATGAGCGCCCGAGTGGTCGCCACACCCTTCAAACTCTTCGACTGTTGCGTCAATACGGATGGAGCGGCGGCGGTGATCCTGTGCTCCGAGAAACTGGCCTATGAATACTCAGACAATCCGGTGTGGATCCTAGGATGGGGGCAGGGATTCACCAACTGGACCATCGCCAACAATCCCAAGGATCTCACCAACTGGGAAGGAGTGCGCATCTCGGGCCAACTGGCATACAAGATGGCCGGAATCAAGCCCAAGGATGTGGAGATCGCAGAGCTACACGATTGTTTCACCGCCTCCGAACTGATCGAGTACGAGGAGCTCGGTTTCTGCCCCAAGGGGGAGGGGGGCCGGTGGGTGGATGACGGCAAGAACGACTACGGCGGAGAAGTCGTCACCCAAACGCGCGGCGGGCTCCTCGCATGCGGGCATCCCTTCGGTGCCACCAGCATTGCACAGGCTCATGAAATCTATCTGCAGTTGCGGGGCGAAGCCGGTCCCCGGCAGGTGAACCCCAGGCCCAATATCGGGCTGGCTCAAACCATGAGCGGGGTGGGCACGCAGAGCATGGTGACGATCTACGGCAGCGACGACACCGTCCACTAGACTCAGACTGGATTCGGAGGAAAATGACCATGGCAGAACAAATGCAGTACTATACGGCGATGGATCTCGTGGCCCAGCAGTATGAGGATACAGCCACGCTCCATTATTTCTACAAGGCGCTGCGGGAAGAGAATAAGCTTGTCACCACGAAGTGCAAAAAGTGCGGTCATATCCCATGGCCGCCACGGCAGATTTGTCCTGAGTGCCTCTCAACGGATTACGAATGGGTGGATATGCCCAAGGTGGGGACGGTCGCCTCATGGACGGCCGCCTATGCCGGCATGCCGCCGGAGCTTGCGGCCCGCGCTCCGATGGTCTATGCGCTCGTGGATTTCGAGAACGGCCTTCGTATGCCCACCGCCATCCTCGAATGCAAACCGGAGGAGGCCCGGACCGGAATGAAAGTGGAACTGGTCGTTTACGATGTGGCGCCCGACCAGCAGGGCAGAAGGCGCGTCGCCCCCTATTTCAAGCCCGTCGGCCGCTAAGCAAAGAGGGACCGGGGCACGGTATAATATGAGAAGCATCCCCGCTGCCGCTTTTGGCGGCAGCGGGCCCCTCCCCTTCAAAACCGCGGGAGTAGCTCAGTGGTAGAGCTCCTGCCTTCCAAGCAGGATGTCGCGGGTTCAAGTCCCGTCTCCCGCTCCAGAGATCCTGCACATTTTCCTCCCCCCGAAAAACGGCTTTCCCTGGCTTGCCTCTTGCACGGGTGCGAAGATAACTCCCGATTCTCAGGACCCGTTCAGAAGCAGAGGGAAAGGGGCACGCTGAGGAAAAGCAGCTCATACGAAAGGATTTTTTCAAGCGGAGGGGGTCTTCTTTCGATATTCCCCGATAGGCAGAATGCTGTAGCCCTGATATTTCTCTGCGAGAAGATCCACCGCCACTTTTACCGCGTCGAGGTAGGTGAAACAGGGGATCCGCCGCTCGGTGGCGGCACGACGGATCTGGAAGCCGTCTTGCAGGGATTCTCGGCCTCCGGTGGGCGTGTTGATGACCACATTGACCGTACCATCGTTGATGATATCCAGCACGTTGGGATGTCCTTCATGAATCTTCTTGCTGATCTTGGTCACCGGGATTCCCAGCGCCTCCACCATGGCAGCGGTGCCTCGGTCGCATAGATCGCGTATTCCATTTGGGCCAGCTTCTTGATCATGGAGACCGCCTGCGGCTTGTCGCGATCGGCAAGGCTCAAGAGGATCGAACCCCTGCGGGGGGGGAGCATCGCGCCGGCAGCGATGAAAGCCTTGATCAGGGCTCCCGCAAAATCGCGGTCCACCCCCATCACCTCACCGGTGGACTTCATCTCGGGCCCTAGGTAGGTATCCACCCCGGGCAACTTGGCCATCGAGAAAACCGGGGCCTTGATACCCACCAGCGGTTGCCGCTTCCACAGGCCGTTCGGGTATCCCTGTTCGGCAAGGCTCTTGCCCAGCATCACATTAATGGCTATCTTGGTCATCGGCACGCCCGTCAGCTTGGAGATGAACGGCACCGTGCGGCTGGCCCGCGGGTTGACCTCGATCACATAGACCTCGGAACCCCTGCCGTCGCGCATGATCACGTATTGAACGTTCATGAGTCCACGTGTGCCCAGCGCCCGCCCGATGGCAGTGGAATAGCGGACAATCGTGCGGACCTCACTTTCCGTAAGGCCGAGTCCCGGATACATGGTCATGGCATCTCCGCTGTGAACCCCCGCCCGTTCGATGTGTTCCATGATGCCGGGAATCAGCACGTTCTCCCCATCGCAAACGGCATCCACCTCCACTTCTTTCCCTTCAAGATACTTGTCAATGAGCACCACCCGTTTCTCATCCAACTCGGTGGCTTTGCTCATGAACCGGGCCAACTCTGCCGGCGTGTTCACGATCTCCATGGCTCTGCCCCCGATCACATAGCTCGGCCGAACGAGAACGGGATAGCCGATCGCCTGCGCCGTGCTCAAAGCCTCTTCCACTGTATGAACCGCCGCTCCGGGCGGCTGCGGGATGCCGAGGGTATCGAGAAAATCGCTGAACCGACCCCGATCCTCCGCAATATCGATCGCCACGAAGCTCGATCCCAGAAGGGCCAGCCCGCTGCGCGTGAGCGGCTCGGCCAGATTGATGGCCGTCTGGCCGCCGAACTGGACGATGGAAGGCGGCGGACCGGTCTCTTCATCCGATTCGTTCTCGAGGATATCGCGCACGCTCTCCTCATCGAGGGGCTCGAAGTACAGCCGGTCACTGGCATCGAAATCGGTGGAGACCGTCTCCGGATTCGAGTTCACCATGATGCTTTTGACGCCCGCCTTTTGAAGCGCCCACGCCGCATGGATGCTGCAGTAATCGAACTCGATCCCTTGCCCGATGCGGATGGGCCCGCTCCCGATCACGAGGGCCTTTCGACCGCGCAGGGGAAGGGCTTCATTCTCTTGCTCATAGGTGCTGTAGAAGTAGGGGGTGACCGCATCGAACTCGGCGGCGCACGTATCCACCATCTTGTACACCGGACGGATGCCCCATTCCCGACGAAGCTCGCGCACTTGCTCCGGCAACTTGTCGGCGAGGGTCCCGATCACCCCATCGGGAAATCCCATGCGCTTGGCTTCCCGCAGAAGCTCGGGCGTGAGCGGTTCGGCAAGGAGCCGTTTTTCCATCTCCACGATGTTGCCGAACTTGTGGAGGAACCACGGATCGATGCCCGTGCGGACGGCGATCTCCTCCACCGGCACATTTCGGCGAAGGGCGGCGAGGATCGCCCAGAGCCGCTGGTCGGTGGGCTCGAAGGGCAACGGCCCCTCCTTCCAATTCGGGTCTTCCCAGAGGATGCTTCGCTTGCCGAACTCAAGGGAGCGCACCGCCTTCTGAAAAGCCGCTTCGAACGTCCGCTCGATAGCCATGGTCTCGCCGGTGGACTTCATCTGAGTGCCGAGGCCGCGATCGCCGGTGGCGAACTTGTCGAAAGGCCAGCGGGGAATCTTGACCACGCAATAGTCAAGAGCCGGTTCGAAGGCGGCGGTGGTCTTGCCGGTGACCCGATTGGTGATCTCGTCCAACCTTCGGCCCACGGCAATCTTCGCCGCGACTCTCGCGATGGGGTATCCGGTGGCCTTGCTGGCCAGAGCGGAGCTCCGCGACACGCGGGGATTGACCTCGATCACATAGTATGGGCTCTCATCCGGGGAACGGGAACCGATGAGGGGGTGAGGCTCGAGGGCAAACTGAATATTGCATCCCCCTTCGATCCCGAGAGCCCGGATGATCCGAATACTGGCCGAGCGCAGCATCTGATATTCCTTATCGGTAAGGGTTTGAGAGGGCGCCACCACGATGCTATCGCCGGTGTGAATGCCCATCGGGTCTATGTTCTCCATATTGCAGATGATGATGCAATTATCGGCCCGATCGCGCATCACCTCGTACTCGATCTCCTTCCATCCATTGAGGCACTTTTCGATCAATACTTGATGGATGGGGCTTGCGGCCATCCCGCCGGCGGCCACATGTTCCAACTCCTCTTCCGTGCGCGCGATGCCCCCGCCGGTCCCCCCGAGGGTGTAAGCCGGACGAATCACCACGGGAAAGCCGATCTCACGGACGGCACGGCGGGCGTCCTCCATCGTGGTAACCGTGAAGCTCAGCGGCACCGGCTCACCGATGTCTTGGAGCAACCGCTTGAAAAGCTCCCGATCCTCGGCCTTCCGAATGGTCTCGATGGGCGTGCCGAGAGAGCGAACGTTGTATTTATCGAGGATCCCCGCATCGGCCAGCGCCACGGCAAGGTTCAGCCCGGTTTGCCCTCCGAGCGTGGGAAGAAGGCCGTCCGGGCGCTCCCGCTCGATGATCCGCTCGATCGCTTCCACGGTCAGAGGCTCGATGTACACGATATCGGCCACATCTTCGTCAGTCATGATGGTCGCGGGATTGGAGTTCACCAGAACCGTGGTCACCCCTTCCTCCCGGAGGGAACGGCACGCTTGCGTGCCGGAGTAATCGAACTCCGCCGCTTGCCCGATGATGATCGGGCCCGAACCGATGACGAGGACTTTCTTGACTTCAGACATTCCTTATCCTCTGGCGAGATCCTCTCGATCCCCCTTTGGCGAAAAAGGAGCTAGCGGGATTTTTCCGCCTTTACCATCGCCACGAATCGCTCGAAAAGATAGGCATTGTCGAGCGGCCCGGGGGAAGCCTCCGAATGGTATTGAATCGTAAAGAGCGGCAGATCGCGATGTCTCAGGCCTTCCACCGTGCCATCGTTCAAATTGATCTGACTGACCTCGAGGCCGCCTTTGAGGGTATCGGCATCCACGGCATAGCCGTGGTTCTGCGCGGTGATATAGACCCGACCCGTCTCGAGGTCCTTCACGGGGTGATTGGCCCCCCGGTGGCCGAACTTGAGCTTGAAGGTCTTGCCCCCCAGCGCCCGAGCGATCAGTTGATGCCCCAGACAGATCCCCATGATCGGCTTCTTCTCGATGAGCGCCCGGATCGTTCCCATGAGGTAATCGAGCAAGGCCGGATCGCCCGGCCCCGGCGAAAAGAAGATGCCATCGGGATCGAGCTTCAAAATCTCATCCGCGGGCATGGTACACGGGACGACTTTCATCGAACATCCCAATCGCCCGAGATTGCGCAAGATGTTGAATTTGAGACCGGAATCGAGCACGACGATCCGGGGGCCGGATTCACCTCCGGGGCCGACCCACTCATACGGCTCGGCGGTCGTGACGAGTTTGACGTAGTCCACCGTATCATAACGCGGGATCGTCTTGAGCCGAAGGGCCGCCGTCTCCGCGCTCTCGGCAATGGCCCCCATCATCACGCCGTGCACGCGAAGCCGCCGCACCAAGGCCCGGGTATCGATCCCCCCGAGCCCCGGCACCCCCTGAGATCTGAGGTATTCGTCGAGCGTCCGCTCGCTCAAGCGATGGCTCGGCATGCGGCAATCCTCGCGAACGACGAATCCCGCCACTTGGATCCGGCTCGATTCAAAGTCCGTGGCATTGATGCCGTAGTTCCCGATCATCGGATAGGTAGGGACCACGATCTGGCCGGCAAACGAAGGATCGGTGAGCATCTCTTGATAGCCGGTCATGCTCGTGGAAAAGACGACTTCCCCATGCGCCGGGACCGTTGCCCCGAAAGCATAACCCTCATAGACCGAACCGTCTTCAAGCGCAAGGAAGGCTTTCATCGTATCCTTCTTCCATTCTTCCGGAGACACAAAAAATCCTCTTGCCTTCTGGAGGACAAGAGGATTCGCTCATCCTTCTCCGGGCCCATTCCCATTCATGCCCGAATCCCGAGGAGCTCAATTGTCTCTCCTTCCCGGCCTCACCGGACCGGCTTAAAGGTTCCACGCTTGAGGCATTATATCAGGGTAAACAACTTTTGCCAAGATTCATTTTTCAAACTTCACCCGGAATGAATGGGAAACACACCTTCCCGAGGCGGACGTATCCTTGACAGTGGTTTTGAGGGGGTGATAGAATCCCGCAGAAGGCAAGGTATCCCCCCACAACTTGAGGACTGCGGGGGGAACCCCCACCGAAGGAGGACGATCTTGACAAAAGGGGCATTGGAAGGCGTTCGTGTCATCGAAATGGGGCACTTCTTGCTCGTGCCCACGGCCACCGCCATGCTCGCCGATTGGGGGGCAGAAGTCATCAAGGTCGAGAACTTCAAGATGGGGGGCGATGCGGTGCGATTCGCCACACCCATCGAAGGCGTGATGCCCCCGCCCGAGATCAAGCCGAGCATGTGGTTCCATTTCTTCAATCGCAATAAGAAGAGCATCGGCATTGACCTCCGGCAAGAGAAAGGCAAGCAAATCCTGTACAAGCTCATCGAGAAGGCGGATGTGTTCGCCACCAATTTCGATGCCGGGGCGATCGAACGGCAGAAGCTCGATTACGAAACCCTCCGCAAGATCAATCCCCGCCTCATCTACTGTCAGGGCACGGGTTACGGGACCAAAGGGCCCGATAAGTATAAGCCCGGGTTCGATTACGCGGCATGGTGGGCGCGAAGCGGGATGATGGATCGCATCTCCACCGCCGATGATCCCCGCCCGCAGCGGCCCGGCCTCGGGGATAATCAAGTTGCCCCTTGCATCGCCGGAGCCATTGCCGCCGCGCTCTATTGCCGGGAGAAGACGGGCATCGGACAGAAGGTGGAGGTCAATCTTTACCACTTTGCCGTGTTCGGCGCCGCGTTCGATATCGGCGCCGCGCTCAACATGAACGTGGATATCCCCCGGACCGACCGGCGCAAGGTGACCAACGCCTTCTGGAACATCTACAAGACCAAGGATAACCGGTGGATCATGTTCGTAATGCCTCAGACCGATCTCTTCTGGGATCGGATCTGCAAGGCGATCGGCCGGCCGGAATGGGAGAAGGATCCCCGGTTCGATAGCCACATGAAGCGGATGCAGCAGAATACCTTTCTCATTCCGGAGATGGATAAGATCGTTGCCCAGAAGACGGCTCAGGAGTGGGAGGAGATCGCTCAGAAGTTCGATATCGTTCTGGGACGGGTGCAAAGTCCCACCGAGGTGGCCAAAGACCGGCAGGCATGGGAAAACGGCTTCTTCGAGGAGGTGGAGTATTCCCCCGGCGTCAAATTCAAAATGATCCATAGCCCCGTCGTCTTCAGCCAGACCCCGGGCACGATCCGCACCCTCGCCCCCGAATTGGGCCAGCACACGGAGGAGATCCTCCTCGACATGGGCTACTCATGGGAAGAGCTTTCGAAATTGAAAGAAGAGAAGGTCATCATCTAAACTCTGCCAACAATTACGGAAAGGGAGGTCAGCGATAAGCGATGAAAGCAGGGTTCATAGGGCTGGGGGACATCGGCTTGCCGATGGCCAAGAACGTGGTAAAGAAGGGATTCCATACCACCGTTTGCGGGCATGTTCGGCGGGAACCCGTGGAGGAAATGAAGAAGCTGGGCGCGGTGGAGGTGAAGACACCCAAAGAAGTGGGCCAGAACTCGGACGCCGTCATCATCATGGTTCAGAATGATAAACAGGCGGAAGATGTCATCTTCGGAAAGGATGGCTTGCTCGAAGGCCTGAAGCCGGGATCGGGGATCATTCTCATGGGCACGTTCGCTCCGGCCTTCTGCCGCCGGGTGGCCGAGGCGGGCAAGCCCAAGGGCATCGATGTGCTCGACGCGCCCGTGGTGGGCGCTCGGATGGGTGCGGAGGCGGGAACGCTCGGCATCAGCGTGGGCGGGGAGAAAGAGGTGGTGGAAAAGTACCGCAAGCTCATCGAGACCATGGGCAAGATCACCTACTGCGGCCCCCTAGGGATGGGCCAGATCGTGAAATTGGTCAACAATATCTGCGCCACCATCAACTCATGGGTTCTGGCGGAAGCCATCAACTGGGGGATCGCCAACGGCGCGGATGAGAAGATGCTCATCGAGCACATCAAGATCGGTTCCGGCAACAGTTTCTCGGCACAGAACTGGGAGTGGCTCAAATCCATGTGGACCGATCCGCCGCCGCCCACCTATTACGTTGGGGCCAAGGATATGAGCCATGTGCTGAACATCGGATTGGAACTGCGGCAACCGTGTCCTTTCACGGCGCTGGCGTGTGAACTCTTGAAAGGCCCGCCCCCGAAGATCGGCGGGAAGACCATCAAAGCGCAAAAATAGCCGGTCTTGATCCCGGGGCAAAAGAAGGGAGGGGCCCACAGCCCGGCTTGGTGCAAGGGCGTGCGGCCCCTTCTGGTGAAGAAGAAGAAAAAAAAGGAGAGATAGCCATGGACTTTGAGCTCACCGAAGAACAGAAATTGCTCCAGAAGAACGTGCGGGCTTTCCTTGAGAAGGAGATCGCGCCGCTCGTGCCGGAATACGAGAGGAAATACGCTCCCTTCCCGCGGGAGATCATGGTGGACCTGATCAAGAAGCTCCTTCCCTGGGACTATTGCCTCGGTATCGTCCCGAAGAAGGACGGGGGCACGGAGATCGGATACATCAACAACGCCATCCTTCAAGAGGAACTGAGCCGCATCTGGCCGAGTCTGGCCGTATCGCTCGGGGCCGGCGGTGGCTTTGTGGTCGCCAAACTGGCCAATGAAGAGCAAAAGAAACGATATCTGCCCGGCCTCCAATCGCTGGAGCTTCTGGGGAGCTTCGCCCTCACCGAGCCGAACGTCGGCTCCGATCTCAGGGGAGTGGAGACGACCGCCGTCCTCAAGGGCGATTACTATGTGGTCAACGGGCAGAAGGCGTGGGTGACGGGCGGCAACATCGCCGAGATTTGCCTCCTTTTCGCCTCCGAAGACCGAAGCAAGGGGCTCGATGGGCTGGCCATTTTGCTGGTCGATCGGCGCGAATCCCCCTTTGAGGCAACCACCATCCCCAAGGTCGGCCTGAGATGCGCCCCGTCGGCTTTGATGACCTTCACCGATTGCAAGGTTCCCAAGCGGAATCTCGTTGCCGGTGCCGGAACGGGCGCATACATGAAACTCACTGGGGAATTGGGCTTCACCCGGGCGACGGTGGGCATCTTCTCGGTGGGCGTAGCCACTGCTTCGATTGAAGCGGCCATCAAATATGCCCAGCACCGCGTTCAGTTCGGCAAGAAGATCGGCAAGTTCCAGTTGATTCAAGAGATGGTCAGCGATATGTACATCGAAACCGAAGCGGCCCGTCTTCTGTGCTACAAGGCCTTCAACCTTCTCGAGAAGAAACAGGATGCTACCACGCTTGCTTCCGGGGCCAAGTACTTCGCCAATCAAGCAGCCCTCCGGGCCGCCTCGTGGGCGATGGAGATCCACGGGGCATGGGGGCTCTCCGAAGAATACCCGGTGGAGCGCTACTTCCGCGATGCGAGGGCGCTGTTCCAACCGGAGGGTAACCCGGAGATCCAGAAGCTGATGGTGGCCGGCAGGGTTCTGGGAATGAGCGCCCTCGTCTAGGGTCGAGAGGGGCTCGTAATATGGAACGAAGGGGGCGTCCGCGTTGCGGACGCCCCCTTCATATTTCCGGCACCCCGCACATCTCTATGGACTTGCAGAAACATGCCCCGAGGACGATGCCGAAATCTTCCGCACCTCTGATGAGGTGGCAACCGGGATACTGAAGCTGAACTTGGACCCCTTGCCCACTTTGCTCTCCAACCAGATCCTCCCCCCATGCTGCTCTACGATCCGTTTGCTGATGGAAAGGCCCAGACCCGTTCCGCCTCTGCGGCGGGCAACGCCGCTCTCCAGACGATAGAACCGATCGAACACCTTGCTCTGATGTTCCGGCGGAATGCCGATGCCTTCATCGGTCACGCTCACGATCACCTCACCCCCGGATTCCTTGGCCTCCAATAGGATCCGCGTCCCCGGCTCCGAGTACGCCGCCGCATTGGACACGAGATTGGTGATCACCTCCCCGATCCTCACCTCGTCCGCATAGATCGGTGGCAAGTTGCGCGGGACATTCACTTCGAAACGATGCTTGCTCACCAGATGGCCCAGTTGATCCCGGAGTTGGCTCACGATGGCGGCGATGGTGATGGGCATCTTTTCCATCCGCATCACGCCGGCTTCGATCTGGGACATCTCCATGAGATCCCCGACGATGTGGGCCAAGATGGTCGCTTCCTTATCGATGATCGCAAGGAATTCCCGTTGCGTCGCCGGATCCCACTGCACATCCGTCTGGGTGAGCGTGCTGGCCAGCCCTTTGATCGAAGTCAGCGGGGTACGAAGCTCGTGAGAGACGCTCGCCAGAAGCGCCGTCCTCAGCCGATCGAGCTCTTCCAGAGCTTTGGCCCGCGATGCCTCTTCTACAAGCTGAGCGCTCTTGACCGCCGTGCCGATCTGATTCCCGATGGTGATGATGAGGTTCCGCTCTTCCTCCGTGAAAACCCGTTCCCCCTCCGTGAGAACCGTCATGATCCCGATCACCTCTCCCCGGGACTTGAGCGGCACGAACATGGCCGATTTCAGATTGTGCTCCTGAATGAGCGGTACCGCATCTTGGCGGACCGACGAGAGGACATCGGAAAGAGACTCGATGAAGGTCGGCTCCCCTTTCTGAGCCACCTGCCCCATGATTCCCTCGCCGAGCCGGATGTCGCGGAGGGCCACAGCGTGCTCCGGTGATAGCCCTCGCTGGATTCGTGCCACCAGCGTCTCACCGTCTTTTTCCAGAAGATGAATGGCTCCCATCCGGATGCCGAGGATCTCCAGAGTCTTCTCGAACGCATTTTTCAGCATCTGATCGAGGTCAACGGATTCGTTGATGGTCTGGCCGATCGCGTAGAGTGCGGCGAGCTCCCGATTCCGCTGAAGCATCACCTCTTCGGCCCGCCGGCGTTCTGCGATCTCCTCCTCCAAAATGGCATTGGTTTTGGCGAGCTGTTCCGTGCGCTCTTCGACCCGTATTTCCAACTCGTCCCGCGCCTCCTGAAGGGCCTTCTCCGCTTGCTTCCGCTCGATGATCTCCCGGCTGAGCTCTTCGTTGGCCGCCGTCAGAGCCGCCGTCCTTTCTTCCACCTTGATCTCGAGCGACTCGCTGTACCGCTGCAGTTCCTCTTGGGAATGCCTCAATGAGGCCGTCATCTTGCTGAAAGCGCGGCAAAGATCGCCGATCTCATCTTTGGCGGCTGTGGAAACGTCCCAATTCCAGTTGCCCCGCATGACCTCCTCCGCCGCCCGGTGGAGCCGCATGATGGGCCGGGTGATGGTGCCTGAGATGACCAGAGCCGCCAGCGCGCCCAGAAGTACCACCCCCAAGAGAGACCAGCCCATGGTCTTCGTCAGTGTCGTGACGGGAGCGAAGGCCTCCGATGAACTTTTCTCCACCACCAGTGTCCATCCGACCCCCGGCAGCGGTTCACATACCCGAAGCACCTTCGAGCCCATGTAGTTGCGGGTGGAAACGAGAGTCAACGGCTCTTGAAGATGGCCGCCGGCGCTTCCCGCATCCGATGGGGCGCCCAGATCGATCCTTGCCATCAGGACCGCGTCCTCGAGGAAACGAGAAGGGGTCAACACGTAACCATCCCGGTTGACAAGATACACCTCACCGGTCTCGCCCATCCCCGATAGATCCGTGGTGATCGCAGCAAGTTTCTCCTCGCCGCCCAAGAAGATCAGCACGCCTTTGAGTGCATCCCCATGCCAGACCGGCACGGCGGTGGCCAAAACAAGCCGGGGAGCACCATCCCCGATAATGTATCTCCCGAATTCAGAACTCTGGATATCGCCCACGAAACCCTTGGAACTTCTCGCAGCAAAATCCGCGAAGACCTCCCATGAACTGGCATCGTAATTCAGCAAACGGTCGGAGGTGGAAGAGACCACCCTCCCGCTTGCATCGAGGTACAACGCTTCATCCACCTCTTGCATCGAGAGCGCGAGGCCGCTCAGCATGAAACCGATGGCATAGCGGTCCTCCACGAGAAGATTCGGGGTGTTGGCCGGCATGAAGGACATGTAGGTCTCAGCTTCGCGGGCCAATATCTCGAGGCCCTGGCGCTGGCTTTCCAAGGAGAGAAGGACGGCCTGAGAGCGAGAGCGGGCGGTGGTGATCAGATGGTCTCGAATCTCATCCTCAACGATGTGGGCAGCGATGATGCGCCCCACAATAGTGGTCACCGCGCCCGTACCGAGAATGATCGCAAAGATCAGAAGCAACGTCTTCTGACGGATCTTCATTCGGTCACTCCAACGCCCCGGGGTCTGGGAAACCCCATTGCCATGATAACAAAAGGGCTCTCGCTTACCGAGGGGGATTCCCCTGAAATTCCAATGGTGCCAGCACCCAAATCGAATAGGGGAAAAGGGCTATTCGCCGCGCTTTTTATGCCACGTTTATGCCGGCACCATTTTCCTACCGCCGAAAGCTCGAAGCGGGTTACTTTCGGGTCATTTTGGCAGTCCCCGATCAGTGCTACTTTTATTTAACCCAGATGGGTGCGCCCCTTCAAAGGACATGGTGGTAATCCCCTATTCAAGGAGGAAAGCCATGAGAACTTTCAGATGGACTTTCGCGTTAGCAGTATTGCTGGTGTGCCTCTTTTCCTTCCCGTCGGGAGCCCTCGGCGGGGGAAGCGATGATCCGGAAAGAGGATCCGGAACGGGGAACGAACGTATTTTGGTGAAGTTCAAGCCGGAGATCACCGTTTCCGTCACGGTGAAAGTCCCTCAGGAATACGAAGGCCGGGTCAAGGAGACCATTCCCGGGATCGGTGCTCAGGTGATCGAGGTGGAAAAGGGGAAAGGCGCTGCGAGCGTTGCCCAGTATCGCCTCCGTCCCGATGTGCTGTATGCCGAAGTGGATGCCGTTTGCACCGCGGCGGAGACTCCGAACGATACTTATGTGGGATACCAATGGGCGATCTCAAAAACCCAGGCGCCCATGGCATGGGAAATCACCAGAGGATCGAGGGGGGTGAAGATCGCGATCCTCGATACGGGAATTGATTTGGATCATCCGGATCTGGCATCAAAGATCGTGGGAGGGGCGAACTTCACCACGAGCGTCACCCTTGATGATCAGCATGGGCACGGCACACATGTGGCCGGAATCGCCGCAGCGCAAACCAACAATGGTTTGGGCGTGGCCGGCATGGGATATGAATCGCGCCTCCTGAACGTCAAGGTGTTGGGCGATACCGGGCAGGGATACATGTCTTGGGTAGCCAAAGGCATCATCTGGGCGGCCGATAACGGGGCCAACGTGATCAGTATGAGCCTCGGCACGACTTCCCCCTCATCGGCGGTGCAAGATGCCATCAACTACGCATGGAACAAAGGAGTAGTGGTGGTGGCGGCCGCCGGGAACAATGGAAGCTCCACTCCTTTCTATCCCGCCTATTATTCCAACTGCATCTCTGTTGCCGCCACCGATAGCGCCGATCGTCTGGCCTCATTTTCCAACCGGGGCGACTGGGTTGACGTGGCCGCCCCGGGGGTCAGCATCTATTCGACCACTCGCAATGGCAACTATGGCTACATGTCCGGAACATCCATGGCTGCGCCCCACGCAGCCGGACTGGCAGCTTTGATATTCTCGGCGGCCACGGATACGAACGGAAACGGCCGAGTCAACGACGAAGTCCGTTCGCTCCTCGAAGGGGGATGCGATAATCTCGGCTTGAGCGGCATCGGCAGTGGACGCATCAATGCTCTGAAATCACTTCAGGGCCTATCCCGAGCACCCGCCACCGGATCGCTCGCCGGAAGGGTGACGGATGCCACGGCACTCACCCCCATCGCCGGAGCCACCGTTTCCTGTGCCGGTAAATCGGCCGTCACCGATGCCAGCGGCGCCTATGCCATTCCCGATATCCCACGAGGCTCTTACACCGCTTCCGCCTCGGCCGCCGGCTATCTCGATCAATCCCTGACCGTCACCATCGCCGGAGGCCAAACGCGCTCCGCCGATCTCGCGCTGGCGCCGCTTCCCCCCGCCACCGGATCGCTCGCCGGAAGGGTGACGGATGCCACGGCACTCACCCCCATCG
>Ga0123519_10004273_pt1 | contig 23299 bp, 14 predicted proteins | sample YelNatPaOPRAMG02_FD_87396 | JGI IMG/M metagenome (GOLD analysis project Ga0123519, IMG submission 87396) | Hot spring microbial communities from Yellowstone National Park - Yellowstone National Park OP-RAMG-02 (version 2) | ecosystem: Environmental > Aquatic > Thermal springs > Hot (42-90C) ...
GAGGGGAAGTGAGATAGTGGTTGTCCTAGTGCCCTCGCCTGCAACTGAGCGCAGGGAGTTGCCCTCACCCCGGCTTCGCCACCCCTCTCCCACTTGCGGGGAGAGGGGAGCTGGGAGGAGTGGGTGAGGCTGTGGTTGGCTGTGTAAGCTACTGGGACGCCGGAGGCTCCCCCTCTCCCCAAGCTCTGCGCCGTGGGAGATGGGGCCGGGGGGTGAGGGGAAGCCAACTGGGCGTTGCCTTCACCCCTAGCCCTCCATCGTCGGAGGCGAGCGCCACTCCTCAAACAGTGGAGCGGGTGCCGAGGCTGGCGTGAGGCGAAGAGGGACGGCACTGAGCAGGAACGATGCCATCTTGGGAGGAAACACGGTTCTGATATGAGCACACACGGCAAGGGTGCCAGGCTCATCGCCATGCTGATGGGCGCATTTCTCATCGTCACGGCGGCATCCAAGCTGGCGAACATGCCGCGGTTTGCCGCCCAGGTCACCTCCTACGAGCTGCTGCCGGAAGAGTGGGCCCCAGGTGTGGCGTATCTGGTGGCCTGCGCCGAGCTACTGGTTGGCGTCACGCTGGTAATGGGGGTGTTCCCACGCCTCGCGCTAGCGGCTTCGATCGCGCTGCTGGGCGTCTTCGTCATAGCGGTGGGGTGGGGGTGGCTGCGTGGCTGTCTGGAGGAGTGCGGCTGCTTTGGCGAGCTGCTTGACCGCACGCCAGCTCAGGCGATGGCGGAGGACCTGGCGCTCATCGCTCTGCTGGTTGCCTCATACCGGTATCACCCGCCCGTTGACCCGAAACGGGTGGCGGGAAGACGGCGCGTTTGCGGTGTGCTTGCGGTGCTCATCGTTGCGGCGATGGCCAACGGGTGGTCGTACGTGCCGAGCCGTGCGGAAGTGCTGGATGCTCAGGTGGCTGGCCTGCCGGGGAGGAGGCTGGATAGCATCCCTGGATACGGCGGCAAGCCCATCGCCATCCCGTCGTCGCCAACCATCGTCGTGTTCATCAGCACGCGCTGCCGCCACTGCATCCACTCGCTTCCGCAGCTGGACGACCTGTACAGCCAGCGGGGCAACATAGGCTTCATGGTGGTGGCGGTGAACAAGCGGCCGGACATACCGGAGTTCAGGCGGCGGTTCCGGGTGCGCTTCCCGATACTGGCGGCGCCATATCCGCAGCTAACGCACCTGGTGCACGGAGTGCCGGAGGTGCTGCTGGTGCACAACCACAGGATTGTTGATGCGTGGCCGCTTCCGCCAGGCATCGGCGAGGTGTCGCACTCGTTGGCCACGGAGGGGCAGCCGCGCGCGCCGGAGCCTCCGCCCGATGAGCATGAGGGCTAGCGGGGGGGAGAGTGTACAGTAGGGCGTAGGACGGGCTCGGCGCGTAGATCACCCGAGCGCCTTTGGGCCCATGTTGGAGGTTTGAGCGTGAGGCTAGCGGCTGTACCAGCCGCACTTGTACCCCTCGTCCAGCATGGCCAGGTAGTTGCGCACCGGGATGTAGTTGCACGCCGTGTTGCCGGTGCCCAAGCAGTATCCCCCTCCGGGCATGCACCGCTCGAGGATGAAGCGCACCCGCTTCCTCACCTGGTCCTCGCTGGCGCGACACAGGAAGTCCACGTCCACCCCACCAACCAGCGAGATGCGATCGCCCAAGCGTGCTTTCGCCTCCCACACCGGCTCTATCACGTCCTCGAACGAGTGCTTTCCGTCATACTGGCAGTAATCGATTATGGCGTCCCACAGGCCGGTCAGGTTGCCGCAGGAGTGGAGCACGTTGGGGATGCCGCGCTCATGGGCCACCAGGCTGTTGCGCCTGTGCCACGGGAACGACTTCTCGATGAGCACGTGGGGCGGCACCATGGTCTGCGTTTTGAAGCCCATGTCGTCGCCGCCCATCAGGATCCGAACGCGGGGGATCTGCACCAGCGTCTTCGCCACCTCGTGGAACAGCGCTCCGATCCGCGCAAACATGGCGTCAACCAGGTCCGGCGCGTCGTACAGGCTGATGCACAGGGTTTCGTAGCCCATCAGCCACGTCACCTGCTCGAAAACCGAATGTGCCCCCGTTGCGATGCCCATGCCGTCCGGCAGGTTCTTCTCGTACCACTCGAAGGCCGACAGGTCAAGCTTGGTTGGATCGGGCCACGGGTACCGCTCGAAATCGTCCCACGTGGCGATGGGCCCGCGGTGCTCGTCGGTCCACGAACGGGATGCGCGCTTGAGAGCGTGGGCGGTGTCCTCCGCCAAGAGCAACTCGCGGGGGAAGCCGAAGTTGCCTGGCGCGCACGGCACGTAGTCGTAGCCGAGGGTGTAGTAGAAGTGCCGCGTGACCTCCCAGACGCGCGTGGAGTCCGGCAGCGAGTTGACGTCTAGCCCGGTGAGGCGGCAGCACTCCACCATCATCTCCCAGTCGGCGAACAGCTCCATGAACGGCACGCGCCTTGGCAGGCCGGTCCGCGTGAGCGTCTTCACCAGGTCGTCCACGTTGGGCTCTGGCTTAATGGAAAGGCTAACGGCAGCGGACACGGCTCGGGTCCTCCTCCGATCGTTCTGGCATCAGAGCCTTGCTTCGCCACCGAGCGGTGCTGCTCCCTCCGTGCGACGGCAAACTCCGTTGGCAGGCAGGTGAGGTGGGTAGTGGGGGTGAACCAAGGACCGATCTCCAGCTTCGCGAGGGGCGGGGAGAGCTCACGGACCGGGAGGGTGGTAGGTGTGGGAAGGACGCCGCCGTGTCCACGCGTTGTGCTATCAGAGGAACGGCCGGTTCGCCGCCGGGCTTCTCAGCGTTCGTGAGCTCTTACATGAGCAGACTATGACCTCGAGAGAGCGATTTGCCGCAGCCATGGCGCGCAGAGCCGTGGACCGCGTCCCCATGGATCTGGGCGCCACGTCGCTTACGGGCATCTCCGCCGGCTGCCAGGAGCGGCTCTGCGACTACCTCGGCATCCGCGGCGAGGCACAGCCCTCCAACAGCGGCGTGGACGAGCGAATCCTGCTCTGGGCCGGCACCGATTTCCGGAGCGTGGGGGGCATCGTGCCGCTGGCGGGGCCGCTTGCACGCGTGGTGTCCGAGCGGGAGAACGTGGACTGCTGGGGCGTGCGCAGACGGTTGGTTGGCGGCTACTGGGAGATCGTTGAGAGCCCGCTTGAGGGTGCTACCGTGGAGGATCTGCGCGCCTTCCCGTGGCCGTCCCCTGCGGTGGATGGGCGCCTGCTGGACCGCTGGCGCGAGGATGCCAAGCGTTTGAGGGGCGAGGGGCGCTTTGTGGTGGTGGGTGAGCATCCCGTCTTCGGCATCCTGGAGCTGGGGTGCTGGATGTGTGGCTACGGTGACTTCCTCGCCCGTATCGCCGCCGATGCCGACTTCGTGCGCGCCTTCTTCGATCGCTACTTCGCCATTCAGATGGAGGTGGTGGAGCAGTACTACTCCGCCCTGGCTGGCTATCTCGACCTCACGATGAGCGGCGACGACTTCGGGATGCAGACCGGCCCGCTGATCAGCCCTTCGGCCTTCCGTGCCCTCGTTGCCCCGTACTTCGCCGAGCGGATCAAACGCACCAAGACGCTTGCTTGCTGCCTGTATTGGCACCACACGTGCGGCTCCGTGGTGGCCCTCTTGGACGACATCATTGCGTGCGGCGTGGACATACTCAACCCGATCCAGACCTCTGCCGCGGGCATGAACCCGGCTGATCTGAAGTCGCGCTACGGCGACCGGATCGCGTTCTGGGGCGCGGTGGACGTGCAGGACCTGATGCGGACCGCGGATCCCGGCACTGTGACGCGCGAGGTGACGCGGCTGGTTAGGGCGTTGGGGAATGGCGGCGGATACGTGCTCGCGCCGGCCCACAACATCCAAGACGACGTGCCAGCCGAGAACGTGGTGGCGATGGTGAACTCCGCCCGCGCGAATGGAGCGTAGCCATGCTTCCTCGTGAGCGGGTGCTGGCGGCCATCCAGTTCCAGCCGCCAGACGTAACGCCGCTGCGGATCTACCCGGCTCCAGGCGGCCTCTTCGAGCACGGCCAGAAGCTGGCGGACCTGATCTCCGCCTGCGGCCACGACTTTGGCGATCTGAGCCGCGTGCCACTGCCTGAGCCGCCGGGGCCGTGCGACTTCGATCCCGAGGGAAGGTACCACGCGGTGCGGACCGACGCCTGGGGCACCACTTGGGAATACCGCATCTTTGGCGTATGGGGCCATCCGGTTGTGCGCCCCTTGGACGACCTCTCGCGGTTGCAGCAGTACCAGCCGCCTCCTCCTCCACGCCACACCGAGGCAGAGCTGGCCGCCGAACGGGCCAACGCCGCCCTCCACCAGCAGCGCTTCTTCCTCCTTGGGCATGGTGGCTCCATCTTCGAGCCGCTTCACTCACTCAGGCGGTTCGAGGAGGTCCTGATGGACATCGCGGAAGACAGGCCCGAGCTCCACCGCATCGCCGATATGCTAACCGAACACGCCATGGCAAACGTGCAGCACTCACTGGCCGTGGGCGTGGACGGCGTCGCCTTTGGGGACGATTACGGCACCCAGACCGCCATGCTCGTCTCCCCAACCGCGTGGCGACGCTTCTTCAAACCGCGCTACCAGGCGTTGTTCCAGCCCATACGGCGCGCTCACAAGAGCATCTTCTTGCATTGCTGCGGCCACATACTGCCGATACTGGAGGACCTGGCGGAACTCGGTGTGAACGTGCTGTGGCCGCAGATCACTGCGTACAGCGGGCCGGAGTTGGCCCGCCGGTGCCGAGAGCTGCGCATCGCGGTTGAGCTCCACCCAGATAGGGGCGACTTGATGCAGCACGGCACGCCAGCTCAGGTGAGAGCCCACGTCGCCGAGCTGCTTCGGGTGTTCGGTACGCCTCGCGGGGGCTCCTGGCTGTACATCGAGATAGATCCCGGCTTTCCGTTCGCCAATGTGCAAGCCCTCTTCGAGTTGGCGATGGAGCTTCGGAGGGGGCGGTAGGCCCGCGCGGCCGAGGAGGATGCCGTATGAGGTATGCCAGCTTAGTGCTAGTCGCTGTGCCGTTGGCCGCGCTCGTCTTGGGGCATGCGGCGCGCGCCGCGTCTCCAGCCAGTGCTTCGTCCGCCATTCCGATGCAGGAGGTCTCGCCCACGCTGTCTCTGGAGCCGCTGGTCAACCCGGGCATGGGCCTTTACCTGTACGGCACCCTCGATCCGGCCGATATGCCGGACGGCGCTTGGTACGCCCCGCTCATCAACATCGGCTACTTCAGGGACGATTGGGCGGTGCTTGAGCCAGACGCCGAGGGCAAGTACCGGTTCGACGAGTATTTCGGCCCGATATTCGACCTGTGGGTGAAGCGGTGGCACAAGCGAGTTGCCTTCCGCTTCATGTCTGAGAACATGCATTCGCGGCGCAAGTACGTGACCCCGAAATGGGTTTTCGACAGCGGCGTGCCGAGCGTTACCCTGAAGGGCCTATACGTGCCGGAACAGATCGATCCGGTCTTCTGGGACGAGAAATACCTGGCCATCCAGGAGCGTTTCATTGCGGACTTGGGGCGCTACCTAGACGGCCGCCCCGGGCTGGAGTTCATAGACATCGGCTCCATCGGCGAGTGGGGCGAGATGCACCTCGCTCGCTGGACGCCGGAGCTGCTCCAGCGGACCGGCTTCACGGAGACTCGCTACATAGCTGCGTACAGGCGCATCATCGACGCCTTCGCGCGTGCTTTTCCACACACCCGCGTCTTCCTGAACGTGGGCAGCTACGAGGCCATCAACGACTACGCCGCGCTGCGTGGCCTCCACTTCCGCCAGGACGGGCTTACGCCCAGCGGCCCCAGCGCCGACGTGGGCAAGCGGTTCTACGTGCCGTACTCGCGGAGGGGGGTGATCTGCAACTACGAGCTGTTCAGCGGCTACGAGGAGATGAAGCACAAAGGTTGGGGCGTTAAGGAGACGTTCGCCAAGGGCCTGGAGGATCCAATCAGTTACCTCCACGTCAACCTCATGAGCTACCGAGAGCTGCTAACCGCCCCGGCCGAGGTGAAAGATGCGGTGATGGACGCGGCTAGGAGGGTGGGCTTCAGATTCGTGCTGACAAGGCTGAGGTGCAACAAGACTGTGGGCGTGTCAGATGCATCCAATGGCCGCCTGCTGCTGGAGCAGACGTGGCGCAACGATGGGGTGGCGCCTTGCTACGAGTCGTACGCACTGCGATGGTCACTTGTGGGAGCGGACGGCAAGGTTGCGGCGCAGAGCCTTGTTTTTCCCGCACATCCCACAACGCATTGGTTCCCCAACGAACCGGTGTTGCTGAGGGACGTGGTGACGGTGCCGTCTAGCGTTGCTTCGGGGGTGTACACGCTGAAGGTGGCGATGGTACAGCCGGAGCGCCCGGATGTGCGGATACAGCTCGGTTTGTCTGGCCGCGATGCCGACGGTGCCTATGCTGTCTGTCAGGTGGCGGTTGAGAGGCGGGCGCACCGCGAGGCTGTCGTCTACTCCGAGAGCTTCGAGGCGGGGGATGGCGGCTGGCGCGCAACCGATGGCATGTCGGCCGTGGTTGCCGCCGACGGGCACGGGGGCGGGCGCTGTCTGCTGGTGCGCGGCACGCAGCCAGGCACGGCCTGGAACTACGCGGTAGTCAACTTGGTGGGTCCAGTACTTCCGGCAAGTCGCTATCGGCTTACGTGCTGGATGAACGTACAGAGTCTCTCGGCGGGCGCGGACGCGCCGTACCTGAAGATAGGCCTAACGGATCCCCACGGCGAGTGGCTCGCGAACGTGGCAACGAGCCCATATGACACAGGGCGCATGGGCACGTGGCAGCTTCTTACAGCCTACGTGGAGACGACGCCGGACACGGCGGGCGGGCACTTGGCCATCGAAAAGGGAAGCCTTGAGGGCCGGTCCGAAGTTGCGTTGCGTCTAGACGATGTGAAACTGGAGCTGCTTGAATCGCCGTGAAGCCACCGGCCCGCGCGCATGCTTTCTTGTCGCTTAGGCGTCTGCGCCAGGGGGTGGTGAGCCCAGCGGGAACTCCAGGATGTCCACCTCCTCCACCTCCCCGGCGGACAGGGGAAATCGGAGCGTCTTGATCTCCCAAGGCCTCATCCTGCCACGCCACTCCTTTCGGAGCAGTGGAAGCCGGACGGAGGCGTTCCGTGCCGGACGGCCGTGGCACTCCACCGCCCGCACTATCAGCGCGCCGCCGTCCTCCGCCATCTTCACGGCTGTGATGACCACGTTGCGCGCCGACACCTCCGCGAAGGCACCCATGGGCCGCAGCTCGGCGCGGCCCGTGCTGGCAGGCGCCGAGAGGATCGGGCTGTTCAGCTCCTCCGCAGCGCGCGCCAAGCGGCCAGCCCGCCAGTCTCCCGCGTGGGGATGGATGCCGTATGTCACCTCGTGCACCTCGCGGCCGACCCAATCGTCCATCGGCGGCTTAGGGGCGTTGTCGAAGTTCAGGTCGTGGTCGGACCAGCCAGGGGAGCGCAGAAGCGTCACCCTGAGCTCGCCATCCAGTATGTCGAAGCCGTACTTGCCGTCGTTGGAGACGCCAACGCCGTACTCCACGTCGCCGGCCTCGGTCGGCGCCAAGCCGCTTACATCGATCCACTGCTGGCCGGGCTCCTCCTCGCCGTTCGCGGGCCGCTCGATCACGCCGTACGGTATCTCGTAGGCGGCTGTGGGCGACTCAACTGCGGTGGGCACGGACAACTTGACGGCTTGGTACTGCTCCTGCCAGTCGATCCGGGCCCTCACCTCCACGTGACGGGCGTTCGCTCCCAGTATCACGTCCTGCGTGGCGGTGGAGAGGCCATACCGCAACTCCACGCGGATTACCCCACGAACGGGTCCTGCCTCCAGGACGCTGATCTTCGCATCGCCGAACCGCCCGATGACTTCGCCGAACCGCCTGATCTCGTGGCCCCACGTGTCGTAATAGTCCCGGAGCACAAGCAGGTTCGTGCCACCTTCCGCCAAGCACGAGACGCCCTTCTTCTTGTCCAGGATGCGGCTGATCTGTCCGGTCTCCGGGTGCAGCTCAACGCGGAGGTACCGGTTCTCCAGCACAAGCCCGCGCGCGACAGTGCGTCGTCCACGAGATCGCCGCTCGATTGGGGTATGGCGATAGACGTGCCACCCAAGGGGTGGGAGGGTGGCCTCGAACGCCAGGGTGACGTGCCCTGGCTGAGGCTTGCCTGTCTTGGACTCCTGACTGCAAACGCGGGAGCCGTCGCCATCCCAGACCGCAATGGAGTCGGCATCTCCGTCCCAGGGTATGGTGACTTCCACCAGTTGGCGTCTGGGCCAGGCGCACGGGTTGAACAGCACAATGGCCGGCAGATCCACCGCCCACGCGCCGGCCGCGGCTCGCAGAGCCTCGTTGAGGGCTTGCGATGCTAAGCCTAACGCTTCCTCGTTCATCGCTGCGGCATCGTCGTACACCTCCTTGATGGAACACCCTCCCATGATGTCGTGGAACTGGTTGAACAGCACCAGCTGCCACGCCCGCTGGAGCTTGTCGGCGGGGTAGGGGTGACGGGCCATGACGGCGGCCCACGAGCAAGCCTTCTCGGCGTTGAGGAGAAGGTGTTCGAGCTTCCGCTGAGCGCGCTTAATGCCCGAGTGGCTGGTGTAGCAGCCCCGCGCGTGGTGCTGCAGCTCATCCCTCACGATGGGCAGCCAGGAGGCGTAGGGGCTTATGCCCGCGAAGGCGTCCTCCAAGGTGCTGAGGAAGACGTTGGGGGCGGTGGAGGCGCTGGTGGCGGAGATGTACCGCTCTATCTCCGGCCTGTTGGGGCCTCCGCCGTGGTCTCCCGCGCCGAAGAAGCACGCTGTGTCGCGGAGGTATGGATCCTTCACGCGAACGGCGTACTGCCACGAATGCTCCCAGTAGTAGCGGCGCATGGCAAGGATGCGAGTGCCGTCCGGGCCCTCCCACAGGAACGTCTCGGATGGCAGTTCGCGCTCCTTGAGGCCGCCGTGGCTGGAGAGGGACGGGCGGCCGAAGATGAAGGCGCTCATTCGGCTTAGCTTCAGTATCTGCGGCAGGGTCCAGCAGTGCCCGAAGGTGTCCGGAGAGAACGCCACCGTGGAGATGCGTCCGAAGCGGCTGAGGTAGTAGCGCTGGCCGTACAGCCCTTGCCGGCACAGCGACTCGCCGCCGGGGATGTTGCTGTCCGCCTCGACCCACCATCCGCCAGCGAGCTCCCATCTGTTAGCCCGCACGCACTCGCGGATGCGGGCGAAGAGGTCTGGGTGGCGCTCCTCCATCCAGGCGTAATGCTGAGCGGCGCTGCCGGTGAACCGATAGTCGCTGTACTCGTCGATGTGCTGGAGCATGGTTGCCCAGGTGTCGCGGACAACCTGCACCGTTTCGTCCCAACGCCAGCGCCAGGCGGTGTCGATGTGGGAGTTGGGGATGACGTGCACGCGGTCGAACTTGACGGCGGCCGCCAGCGTGGCGATGGCGTCCAGGAGGCGGCTCTGCGACTCCTCGGTGGCATCGCGGAAGTGCTGCTCCAGCGCCAACGCGATCGCATCGATCGGGAGCGAATACAGCTCCGAGGCGCCGGGGGCCTCCATGAGGGCCTGGGCGGTTTGGATAAGGGCGGGAGCGTCTTGAAGATCGGTAACCAGCGCCTCTGAGTGGGCGGGCACTCCAAGGCGAACCTCCGCGGAGACAAGCTGGCCCGCGGACGATTCGTCGGCCCAGGCGCATACCGCCACGGTGAACACCTGGCCCGGCCGGGCGTTCATTGACAGCACGGCCCTGCCGACCGGACCCCTGAACGTCTGCCGGTGTTCGCCGTTCACGTACAGCCTGGCCCCGTCCCGCACTGAAAGCCTCAGCACAACGGGCATGCCATCCACCGGCCACCCAGCGAGCTGTGCGGGCAGCGCCACGCGGGCGCGAAGCCACACCCGACCATCTGCACTGTCCCACTTATGGCCGATTGGCACGGTTAGCCAGGTTCCATCGTCGAGGTCTGCGCGGGCGGCATCGAGGAGACCGGCGGCGAACCGCCACTCGCCCACCGGCATCGCCGTGCCGGCTACTGCCTCCGCCAGCTGTGCCAGCATCTCTTCGGTCATCAGTTCACCCTCGGCTTTCGGGGTCGCTCAACTGAAACGGAGCGCGGGGCGACGTGGGTCGCATGGCGCTGGGCCCGCGCCGCTGGCCGCCACCGGGGCCGCACGTTCCAGTGTGCCAGGTTGCTCCATCAATCCCAGTGTGCGGTTCTGCGGCGGGAGTGGGCTCACCTTCTACACGCAAGGTCTCGGCCGAGGGCGTTTGTGATGTGGGGCGTGGCGGTTCGCTTCGGCGGGCGCGGAGCCCGGGCGTCTGGCTGGGAAAGAAGGCGGTGAGGAGCAGGGCACTGCGGCCGCTGTCATCCTGCCTTGTATGCGGTCTCGTACACCGTAAGGATGCGCTCGGGTGCTACGTTGGCAAGGATGTTGTGCACCTGCGTGAATACGAAGCCTCCACCGGGCTTGAACACCTCCACCAGCGCCCGGACGTGGCGGGCAAGCTCATCCAGCGGCGCGCGGGGCAGCATAACCTGCGTGTCGCAGCCGCCGCCCCAAAACGTCAGGTGGCGGCCGTACGTCTTCTTCAGGTGTATCGGATCCATTCCAGCTGCGCTTATCTGAACCGGGTTCAGCACCTGAACGCCGATCTCTATGAGGTCGCCGATGATCGGTTCGATGGCGCCGCAGGAGTGCAGCATGAGCCTAGCGGACGAGCCGGCCCGGATGCGGGAGTACACCTGCGCCTGGTATGGCTTGATCAGGCGGCGATACATGGCTGGTGAGACGATCAGGCTCTCTTGCGTGCCAAGGTCGTCGCCCACCATGATGACGTCCACAAGGCCCTCGATGGCTGGCAAGAGGCGATCGAGGGACTCCAGATACCAGCGGGTAACGCGGCTGAACAGCGCCTCCACCAGCTCTGGGTCCTCGGCCAGGCGCACCATGAAGTTCTGGAAGCCACAGGCGTTGTTGCCGGCCTCCAGTATGTTGCCGCCGAAGCCCATCACGATGGCGCGGTCGCTCTCCGACCTCAGCCGCAGGGCCTGGCTCCGAATGAGCGCGATCTCCTCGTCTGTGACGGGCGGCCAGGTGGCCTGGTCGATCTCCTCCGGCGTGCGCGCCTCGGCCAGAGGGAAGTGGGAGCGCTCGAAGTAGCCGCCATCAGCTGACATCCGGGCGATCTCGGTGCCGTCGGGAGAGTGGAGCCTCCACGTGCCGTCAGGGCGCTGCAGGGGTGCGTAGTCGTAGGGCACCAGGCACGGCGTACCGTCTGGGAGGCAGCCCTGCTTCCACCTATCGATCGGCATGCCGAAGACCGGTCGCAAGCGGTGAACCTGTACCGTATCTATATTGAGCCTATCGAGGATCTCCGGTTCGGGGTCGGCCAGCTGCTGCATCACGTCGTACATGCGGAACGGCCGTCCGCCCAGTCCCAGGTGATCTCGGAGGCGAGCGTAGGCAAGGGCATGGATGCCGCTGCAGCGCGAACCGCCCAGGTCGATGGGCACGCGGTCAGGTTCTTCGTGCGCAAGAGCGGTGAGAACGCGCTCTCTCGATGTCATGGGCGCTGCTCCTTTTGGCCCAAACGGAGTTGCACGATTGGAGTGAGGATCGCCTGTAAGCGTAACAGAAACTGACGGGGTATGCCAGCTTCGGGAGGTGTGGCGGCCTCTACAGCATGGTTATCCCCCTGGCCACCAGTTCGTCGCGAAGTGCGCGGCGAAGAGCCGCCTCGCCAGAGACACGATCTGTGGGCGGCACGGCCATCTCGATTCTGTACGTGGCCTTGGTTGCATCGATGCCTATGGGGCCTTTGATGGAGATGCTGTCCGCCGCAGTGGTATCCTTAGCCAACCTTGCCGCCACCGACTGAGCGGCCTCCTGCAGTGTGGCTGGGTCCACGTCCGGCGCCACGGCGAAATCGACCGGCACCCGGTAGGGGCCGCGGGAGTAGTTGGTGACCTGGGCGATGTCTCCGTTGGCGATTACGCTGAGCCTGCCGTTGTCGTCGCGGATGCGCGTAACCCGCATGCCGATCTCCTCAACCACGCCCGTTACGGCGCCGATCGTCACGTAGTCGCCCACCGAGAACTGATCCTCAAGGAGGATGAAGAAGCCGGTAATCACGTCGCGGATGAGGCGCTGGGCTCCGAAGCCAACCGCCAGGCCGGCCACGCCCGCGGTGGCGAGCACGGGCGCGGGATTGAACCCCACAATCTGCATCAGCCGCACGCCCGCGATGAAGATGAGGGCGTACCGGATGACGCTCTGTGTGATCGCCTCAAGCGTGAGCACGCGGGCCGCCCGGCTGCCGCCCTCACGCTGCGACCTTGCCTTCAGAGGCACGAAGACGCGCGCTACCGCCGCCTGTAGCACGGAGCGCAGGACCCAGAACACCACCAACAGCACAACCAGGTCCCACACGCGGTCCCAAAGGCTGAGGGCAACCTCGGTCCAGTAGCGGGCCGTGAGGGGAGATAGGCGGTGGATCTGTGCTGGCGGCATAGCGCGCTCCTAGCTGGCTTCGCGTCACATCTCGTGCAGCAGGTCCTTCAGCGCGGGGTAGATGCGCCTGAACAGCCGGTACTTTTCGTCGTACAGGGCGGCCACATCCTCGCGCGGTTCGTACTTGTCCTTGACGCAGACCACGCAATCGGCGGCCTCTTGCACGGAACCGTACACGCCACACGCAGACCCGGCGAGTATGGCTGCGCCCAGGCATGCGGCCTCAGAGACGTCCAGCGAGTAGACCGGGCGCCGGAACACGTCCGCCTTCACTTGCATCCAGATGCTTGACTTAGCGCCGCCGCCTATCGCCCTGAGCTCGCTGATTGGGACGCCAGCGCCTTCCAAAGCGTCGAGGTTGAGGCGCATCTCGTAGGTAACGCCGTCCACAAGGCCCTTAACGAACTCTCCTTTGGTGGTGGAGAGTGTGAGGCCCAGGATGGCGCCCTTCGAATGCGGGTCGAACCAGGGGGTGCCGGTCACGGTGAAGTGAGGGAGCACCAAGAGCGGGGATGGGTGGCTGCCGGCCTTGCCGAGGATGATCTCGTAGACGTCTAGGCCGGACACGCGGGCCTCCTCAGCCTCTTTGTCGCCGAAGGTATCTCGGTACCAGCGCAACAGCGAGCCGCCGGTGAAGCTGAACGCGATGGTGCAATAGAGGCCGGGAGCCACGTGGTGGTAGCAGCAGTAGTTGTTCTCCAGCATGCCATCGGTGAGCACCGGATGGTCGAACGCGGGGGTTATGCACTCCACGGTTCCGGTGGCGTCCATGGCGATACCAGGCCGGGTGATCCCCGCGCCGAGCGCACCGCACGGCTGGTCGTGGCCACCGGTGACCAGCAGCGGGCCGTGGCCATCCACAACGGGCAGGCCGAGCTCCTCGGCGACGGATGCTGACACATGGCCCACGGGGGTGCCAGAAGGATGCGGCTCCGGCAGCAGGGCGGGGTCTATGTCGGCGTGGCTAAGGATCTCCGGGGACCAACGGCACGCCTTGAGATCAAACGCCATGGTGCGTCCCGCCATGGAGTAGTCTATGGCTGGGGGGCCACCCAAGCGGTAGGTGGTGAGGTCGCCGTAGCACAAGAACTTCCAGGCGGTTCGGTACACGTCCGGCTGGTTTTCCTTGACCCACTGCATCTTGAGGAGGCTGTACATGGTGTGAAGCGGCATGCCGGTGATCTGGAACAGCCGCTGTTTGCCCCACGTCTGCTCCCACCAGTCGCGTTGGGGTGCCGTGCGCGGGTCGAACGAGACGATGCTGTTCGCCAGCGGACGGCCGTCGCGGTCGATCGGCGTCATAGCCTCGCCTTGAGATGACGGCGCGATGGCCTTTACGGGGTCGCCCGAGCCGGCCCTGGTAACCGCCTCCCGAATGCTCTCCTTGGTGGCCTCCCATACGTCGTCAGGATCGAGCTCGGCCCAAGTTGGCTGAGGGTGGAGCAGGGGGTACTCGCGGTAACCGGAGCCGAGGATGGCCCCATCGTCTCTGAACACGATCGCCTTGCAACCGGTTGTGCCTACGTCTATGCCCAACAGGCTCATTGCAGCCTCCCGTTCTGTCTCGCAGCTGGCGGACCGCCCGCGCGGTTGATTGCCGGGCCTTCAGCTCTCTCCTTCAGCGTGAAGGTGCCGTCTGCCTTCACAGTTAGGTCGTACAGGCGGCCGCGGTTGTGGATTCCGCGGATCTGCAAGCCGCTCCAGCTCGGTGGCAGCAGGGGATGGGCGGTAAGGCCATGCTCCCCGAAATCCAAACCGGCGAATCCGTACAGCACGGCGGTAACCACCCCCGCACAGCCGGTGAGGAAGCAGCAGTTATCCGTGGTGGGCTTCTCGGAGAAGTAGCTGAAGTACGGGCGGGCGAAAGGCTCGTAGCAGTTGCGGAAGAAGCTGTACGCTTGCTGTCGGCGGCCTAGCTTGCACGCAGCCACTGCCTGGATGGATGAGGTCATGGCTGGGCCGTGGGGGCTCGTGATGCTGGCGTAGTAGTCCAGCGTGTTGGCGGCGACCTTGGCGCTCATGGGCACCCGGAGGGGGAAGATGAGGAGCTGCGCGTCCGCCTGCTTTAGCTTGCGGCGGCCTGGGCTGAAGCCATCATGCTCCACGTAGCGGTGCAGGGCAGGATCAAACGGGATGTAGATCCGGTCCGCCACAGCGCGCCACTTCGGGTTGGCGGGCCTGTCGAGTATGCGCGCTGCGGCGATGGCGGCGCGGAGGTTTTCGCGGGCAACGGCGTTGGTGTACACGTCGTTGTTGACCTCACCCGCGGTTTCGTCCGGTGGCACCACGTCGTGCACCTCGTAGCGATCGCGAGCGGCGTTGTATGTGACGCGGGAAACCCAGTAGTCGGCCGTGGCGGAGAGGATGGGAAACGCCCGGTTGGCAAGGAAGCTGCGGTCACCGGTGGCCAGGTAGTGGCGCCACTGTGCAAACGCCACGTCGCCGGTGTTGTGGCGCTCCTTGGGGAACTTGTCTGGGGCGAGTTCGCGGCCCGTTCCGGCGCTCTCGGTGGGGTAGCTGGCTCCGGCCATCCCCTCGCGGGCGGCGTTTTCTCGCGCAGCCTTCAGCGTGCCGAACCGGTACGCCACGATGCCCGTCGCCAGGTCGGGGTGCAGCAGGTCGGCGACTGGGAGCATCCACATGTCCGCGTCCCAGAAGATGTGGCCGCCCCACGCTTGGCTCGAGAGGCCCATGGGTGCCACGCTGTCTCCCCCGAGAGGGCTTTGCGGGCCGGCAGGGGCCATGCTCTGGAGGAGGTAGAACAGCGAGGCTCGGACCGCCTGCTGGTCGCGCGGGCTGCCATCGATCACGATGTCGGAGTTCCACAGCGTGCGCATAGCGGCGGCGTGGTCTCGGAGTGCGGCCTCAAACCCACGCTGGCGCGCTGCGCGTAGGGCGGCCAGAAGGCTCGTGGCAGGCATCGGGTACAGACCCGCGGCCCCCTGGATGGACGCCATCACCCACCGTGTGATGGTTACCGGCTGCCCCTTGGTAACCCGCACCGTGACGGCGTACAGCGCCTCGCCACGGACGGGGCGCCTAGGCGGCGCCGCGGGTGACCAGGACCCATCTATCTGCGTCAGGGCTGCAACCGCCAGCTGTCTGCCGTGCGACGGAACGGCGCTAACCAGCTGCAGGTCGCCGTTCTGGCTGGCAGACGTCGTGGCGTAGCCGTTGAGGGGGCTGCCGCCCAGGGGGAGGACGCAGGCGAGCTGACCGGTGTAGCTGGGGGTGATGCGCCACTGCAGCACGCACAGGTTGCGGAAGCCGGCCCTGCTCGCGAAGGCGGTAACGTCGAACGTCAGGGCGCGGCGGCGCTCGGTCCATCTGTAGTGCGTGATGACCGTGCCGGAGAGCATATCCAGCACCTGGCGGTAGTTGTCCAGGCGCGGGCCGGTATCCTCCTGGTTGACGGGACGAGAGAAGGCCTCCTGCGGCATGGGCGGCGGGGCGGGCAGGGCGGACGGATCGGATGGGAACCACGCCCTGCCGGTGGAAAAGGCGGCGTAGCTCCATCGCGGGGCCTGTACCAGCTGCTCATCTCCGTAGGCACCGACCAAGAGGCAGGTCTGCGGCTCGCCCTTGTGGCAGCCGAACCCCTCTCTGCCGATGCGCATGCCCATGAAGCCGTTGGCAAGGTAGGTGCCGCGGTGGTTTGTGGGGTCAATTGCGGTGATGCGCCACGGGTGGTAGGGCGGGGTGGGATAACGGACTTGGGTATCTCGTTTTGCGCAGCCAGCGGTGCCAGCGATGATGGTCAGCGCCAGCAAGGCAGCCCGAACGCCAAGCCGATGACTGGCCAGGTGGTGCAGGCGTCTAGACGTCCTCTTTCTCACGGCGTGCGACGAAGAAGACGCGGTCGCTGTGGCGGTGCGCCGGTCGCATGGTATACGCGTCAAGGGTGGCAAGGCAGGTGAGGTTCGCGTGTGCAAGGTATGACACAAGCTCATCGACGTCGTAGCAACGCTGGAGATGGCGCTCTGTGAACTCCTGCCGCTTGCCGTCCTGGTTGGCCATGAAGCGCATATCCACCGAGCAGAGGCGGGTGGATGGATCGTATGAGGCGCGCCAAGAGTAGTGCAAGCGGCGGCCCGGGCCGAAGCTGCTTTGGGTGAAGAGGTCCAGTTCGAAGGCGGCCTGCGCGTTGATATCGAAGACGAAGAGCCCTCCCGGACGCAGGTGGTCGTGCACGCGGAGAAAGGTTGCGCGCACGTCGGCGGGCTCGGTTACGTAGTTGATGCTATCGAACAGGCATATAACGAGGTCGAACCGCTCGCCCAAGGAGAGCTGCTGCATCGGCTGGCAGTAGTAGCGGATCCCGTTGAGCTGCCGCTTGGAGCGAGCTACCTCGATCATGGAAGGGGAGATGTCGACGCCCACCACGGAGTAGCCGCGTTCCGCGAAGATGGCGCTAACGCGGCCGGTGCCACACGCCAGGTCGAGCACCTTGTGCACGTCTGCGCCGAAGCGACGCACAAGGTTTTCGACGTAGCGCACCCAATCCTCGTAAGGCACGCTCGCCATAAGCTCGTCGTACCAAGGCGCAACTTCGACGAATTGGTGGGCAGACATGGTAGCAAGCCGATTATACTTCGGCGAGTTTGGGGGGTCAATGTGCGGGGCGGAGCGCCTGGCTGCAGCCGGGTCGGCAGGACGGAGTTGGCTTGCGCGGAACCGATAGCTGATCCACATCCGTGGGGCAGCAACTGCCAACTTAGGGCGGAGGAATGGCATGATGGGCATGGACAGCGGTCGACGCAAGATCGTTCTCATAGGTGCGGGCAGCGCCGTGTTCACGCAGGGGCTTGTGGCAGATCTGATTGTGAGTCCAGACTTGGGTCCGTGGGAGCTGGGCCTTGTGGACATAGACCCGGAGGCGCTGGACGTGGCCACGGGCCTAGTTAGGCGCATGGTCAACGCGAGGCCGGATGCCGACGTTGTGGTATCCAGCAGCACCGACCGGCGGGAGCTGCTGCCCGGCGCGCACATTGTGGTAGCCACGATCGCCGTTGGGGGTAGGCGCGCGTGGGAGCTGGACGTCACCATACCGCGGAAGCACGGCGTCTTCCAGCCCGTGGGTGATACGGTGATGCCTGGCGGCGTCTCACGGGCGCTGCGGATGATCCCGGCTCTCGTCGAGATTGCGGAGGACGTGGGGCGGCTCTGTCCGGACGCCCTTTTCGTCAACTACTCGAACCCGCTAACCGCCAACTGCAGGGCTATCCGCAGGGCCACTGGGGTGCCAGTGGTGGGCCTGTGCCATGGCGTGCCAGAGGTGGAGCGGCACCTGGCCAGGTTCGCGGGGATACCGGCTGCAGAGGTCTCCTCGCTTGCCGTTGGGGTGAATCACCTGACGTTCTTCGTGGAGCTGAGGTGGAAGGGGCGGGACGCATGGCCGCTGGTTCGGGCGCGGCTGGCGGAGGAACGCGGCGAGTCGGTTGATTGGGCGAGCATCCGTCGGATGTACCCGGAGGTTGGGGAGAAGCCGGCCGATGCGCCGCGGGTTGCCCATGACCCGTTCTCCTGGTCCATCTTCGAGGCGTACGGAGCGTACCCCGCGGTGAACGACCGGCACGTGGTGGAGTTCTTCCCCCAACGCTTCCCGGGCGGCAGCTACTACGGCAAGACGTTGGGCGTGGATGTGTTCTCGATAGAGCGGACGATAGAGGATGGCGACCGTGCGTACCAGAGAATGAAGGCGGTGGCGGCCGGGGAGGAGGAGGCGCCAACGTGGCTATTCAGCCGTGCCCCCGGCGAGCACGAGCAGCTGATCGACATCGTCCGGAGCATGGCCACGGACGCGGGCCGCACCTTCTCGATGAACTTGCCCAACCGGGGCGCCGTGTCTGGCCTGCCTTTCGAGGCGGTGCTTGAGGTGCCCGCCTCCGCCCGGGCAAGCGGTCCATACCCCCTGCAGCTGGGGGAGATTCCCGTGGCACTGGCTGCGGTGCTCAACAGGGTGATCGGCGCCCAGGAGCTGACCGTTGAAGCGGCACTGACCGGGAGCAGGGCGCTGTTCGTAGAGGCGCTGCTGGCGGACGGCTCGGTGGCGGACCGCGCGACTGCCTCTCGCCTGGCGGACGAGCTGCTGGCGGCCCACAGAGGGCACCTGCCCCAGTTTGCATAGGAATGCCGGCGCAGCATTGGCTCGGTTGTTCGGCAGGGAACGCTTGGGGCGTAACCGGGGTCTGAAAGGTTATGAGGGTCTGCGGTAGCGGCGTTCCCACCGCAGGCGGCGCGCGAGCGCGGGGTCGGGTGTGCTCACCTCTGTTGCATAACGAGGCTTCGTGTGATGTAGATGAGTAGAGCGCGTATATCGATCCGAGCGAAGCTTCTGGCGGCTTTCCTCGCCGTGCTTGTGCCGATGGTGATTCTGCAGGCATCGACGCTGCGCCGGTGGACCGCCGAGCGAGAAGCCGCGGTGTTGACTGCGGAGGCGGAAGCAGCAGATGCCGCAGCTGCCGACCTGCGTGAGTATTTCTCCGACCTTGCTCGTGCCGCCGCTGCGTTCCCGGTTGATCCACTGGGCGGCCGGCTCGTGTTCTCGCCCGCCGACGTGGCGAGATACCAGATGCTTCACCGCAGCCTGTTCACATCGGCCTTTCTAGCGTATCCCGACGGGCGGGTGGTGCCGCTGTCTGGGGCCGCGCCGGCGCCCATCGCCAGAGAGCTTCCGCCGTTTCTCCATCTGCTTCAGCAGGGGCGCGACACGGCGATCAGCGGGGTACTCACCTGGAATAAAACAAGCCACCCGTACATAATGGCGGTGAGCTCCCGCCGAACCCCGGATGGCGGGCTTGTGGGCGCCGTTGTGCTCACCGCAGACATCCAGCTCATCCCCAACGCTATCAATGCGTCGTTGCCCCACGGGGCGGTCCTCGTCATCACGGACCGGCGTGGCGATCTTGTGGTGGATAGCCGCAGGCCCAACCACGTGCCCACCAGCCGGATCTCATTGCGAGCGCACCCGCTCATAGCTGCCGCCATGCAGCACGGTGCGGTCAGGGCGCGGGAGTTCGTGTCTCCTGTTGATGGGATAAGCTACCTGGGCGCGGCAGTGAGGGAGCCCGAATCTGGCTGGGTGGTGAGCGCACAGGTTAGGTTCTCATCTGCCATGGCACCCGTCAGGGCCGCGGCGTGGCACTCTTTCCTGTGGCTGGCGGCCGTGGCGGTTGGCGTCAGCTTGCTGGCGTTTGTGGCCGCCACGGGCGTCACCGGGCCGATCAGGTCCCTTGCGGGTGCTGCGCAGCGGATCGGGGAGGGGCAGCTGGGCGCCAGGGCCCGCATCGGGGCGAACGACGAGATTCGCGATCTGGCCCACACGTTCAACACGATGGCCGCCAAGGTTGAGGAGACCGTGGCGGATCTGCAGCACGTGCAGCAAGAGCTTCGGGACGCCTACGACCGCGAGCGGCGGGTCTCGATGATGCTGCAGAGGGACCTACTGCCGAAAGCACCGCCTGCCGTGCCCGGCCTTGACGTGGGGCACCTGTACCGCGCCTCCTCAACCGAGTCGATCGTCGGCGGCGACTTCTACGACTTCCTGCCGCTGCCGGATGAGGGCGTGCTGGTTGTTGTGGCCGACATCTCGGGCACCGGACTGGAGGCCGCATCCGCCCTCGCGACGCTGAAAGACGCGCTGCACTTCTGCGCCATCGAAGAGGTCGACCCGGCCCTGCTGCTGACTCGCATCAACAGGCTGTTGTGCAGCACGAGCGCGCAAGACAGCTTCGTTACGATGGCGTGCGCGGCGATCAAACCCGAACGGAACTCCGTGTTGTATGCCAGCGCGGGCCATGAGCCGCCGCTGCTGATTCGCGCGGGCACGAGACGGGCCGAGTTCTTGCTGCCAGGCACAAAGGCGCTTCCCCTTGGGATAGACCCGGATGAGGCCTACGAGGCGATGGAGGTGCCGTTCCGCTCAGGGGACATCCTGGTGGTGTACACAGATGGGGTGACCGACGACCACCGCACGAGTGATGATACTGTGCTGGGGCAGGTTGGTGCAGTCGTAGCTCAGCAGGACGAGTGCGTGAGCGCCCAACACCTTGCTGCGCGGCTGTACGACGAGGCTGTGGCTGCCGCCGGAGGCCAGCTGCGAGACGACACTGCCATCGTTGTGGTGCGGCATGTCGGAAAGCCTTGCGTAACCGCTCACCAGCTGGTGCAGGCGCCCAGGTCTGCCGCTGCGCTGTGCAAGCGAACCGGCGCAGATCCCGACGCGCGCTGCGGCTCTACAGCCGCTCCCTGAGCGATAGCGCCACACTTCGGCCGGGAACCGGGTAGCCAGGCACGGTTTCGTACCTACGGTCTGTGAGGTTGGATATGTGCAGCATCATCGTCACCTGGCCGATGTCGCGCTCCAAATGCAGGTCGACCGTGGTGAACGGCGGAAGCAGCACCGCGTTATCGCCACTCTCGTAGCGGGTGCCGGTTCGGTGGAGCACCAGCTCTGCGCGCCAGAGGGCCCACTGGTGGCCCGCGGTGACCGATGCCACGTAGGTAGGCCTTCCCACCAATCTCTTGCCGTAGCTCGGCGCCCCGGCGCTTCGGTCTCTGGCATTGAGCAGGGTGAGCGCACCTTGGCAGTACCAGCCATCGCCCCTGAAGGACGCCTCCGCCTCGATCCCTTGGGTGATGGCGCGGCCGACGTTGCGCGGCGACCATTTGCCAGGCACCAGTACCCCCGGCTCCCACACGATCAGGCCATCGACGGCGTTGCGGAAAGCGGTGAGCGAGACGGCATATGCGCCCTCTCCGCCCCAGGTCAGGCCGGCATCGATATCGGTGGCCCGCTCCGGCCGCAGGTGCGGGTTGCCCACCGCAAACGAGTCGGCCGGCCAATACAGGTCGTTGAGGCTTGGCGTGCGGAAGGCGCGGCCTGCGTTAGCTCGGAGGGAGAGGGTGGGGCTTAGGCGGTGGAGGATGCCGATGTGGGGGCTCAGCTGGCTGCCAAGGCCGGCCGTGGAGTCCCACCGCGCGGCAGGGATGAGAGTGGTGCTGCCGAGGCGGAGCTGCTCTTGGGCATATACGCCGAGCACAGACAATGCCCTGTTGCCGACCACGGTGCTATCCAAGGCGTCTCGTCTTGCATCTAGCCCGTAGGCGAGGGCACCGTTGCCGTGCCTATGCCGGCCTGATAGCTCCGCGCCCAAGGTGTGCACCCACTGCAGGGAGTTTTGGGGCGCGGGAAAGGCATCGGGATCGCTGAACCACCTGCGTTGTTGCTGTGCGTACACGCGGAACGAACCAGTGCTTGGGGCGGACTGGGGCAATTCGTACGAGAGGCTAAGGGCGGCGCTTGAGTCCTCCTGCTTGGCGTGAGGGGTAGCGGAGAAGACCAGCCCGGGCACGCCTTTGCGGGAGGCGCTCCAATCGAGGTCGACGAACAGCTTGCCGGGCCAGCCCACTGTAGGTACGAGACGCGCACGGATGCCGGTTTGCTCGAAGCCCGCGTTGGCTCTGGTGCGTCGCTCTCCGGAGGGATGGATATACGGAAAGTCGTTCTCGGCGGCCACGTGGCGAACGGAGAACGAGTAGCCGAGGCTCCGCAGGGCGTCGGAGCGGGTGAGCCAGAGCGACCTTGAACCGAAGGAGCCCAGCTGCTGCTCCAGGGAGGTGGATGGTCGCGGGGTGGGGCCGCGGGTGATGACGTTGATCACCCCGCCCACCGCGGCAGAGCCGAAGAGGGCCGACGCGGCGCCGTGCAGAACCTCCACGCGCTCTACGTCTTGCAGACCGATGTCGGCTAGGTCCACGCCCCCGCCCTGTGGTGGGTTAACTGGCCTGCCGTCCACGAGGACAAGCACCTGTTCTCCGGTTGAGCCGCGTATGCTTGGGAGCGTGACGGCTCCCACGGGGCCGTAGGAGCGGATATCAAGGTCGCCTCTGCCCTGCAGCAGCTCACCGAGCGTCAAGGCGCCGCTGCGCTCGATCTGCTGGCGCTGGATGACGGTAACGTTGGACGAGACGGTGGCCTTGGGTTGGGCGGTGCGGGTGGCGGTCACCACGACAGGTGCCTCCTCGCGTGGTTGGGGAGGCACCTGTTGGGCGGCTGCGGCGCCGGAAAGGGCGAGGGCGCCGGCAACGACGGCGGCGCGCAGCCGCGTGATGGTGGCGAGCGATGGGCGTGTTCTGACGCACGGGCGCTGGGCGCGTGGCAAGATGTGTGGGCTGAGCAAGTTCCGGTGGCTCACAAGGAGTTATGAATGCTATGGGCATCCGCCGACGGTGGTACGGCCGAGCCAGTGTTATGTTCCGCGCCGGCACGTGTGGCTCCTGCAGGCGCTGGCTCACGCGCAGGGCGGACGCATCCTAGCGGGCAAGCCGGCTCAGTAGGTGCCCGTCGCTCCGGTTGGCCCGCTTACGCGTCGTCTCCGCGCTGGCGAGGGCTGGGGGTTCCCCTCACCCCGGCTTCGCCACCCCTCTCCCACTTGCGGGGAGAGGGGAGCTGGGAGGAGTGGGTGAGGTTATGGTTGGTTGTGTAAGCTACTGGGACGCCGGAGGCTCCCCCTCTCCCCAAGCTTGCGCGGTGGGAGAGGGGGCCGGGGGGTGAGGGGAAGTGGCCTGCGGGTCGCCGTTGCCCCCGCTCCTTGTGCATTTCCCGTCTGCTGATCGTGCTCCCAACGGGCAGGCGGGCCCGCGGCGGTCTTCCCAATGCTTGTGGGCTACTGCCTTGCTGGCTCGGCATTGACTGCCGTGGAGCGAATGTGCTATGTATGAGGTGCCTCATGGGCGACTCACACGTGCACCTCACAGAGGCACCTCCCAGCTCACCGGCGGGCCCC
>Ga0123519_10004282_pt1 | contig 23275 bp, 22 predicted proteins | sample YelNatPaOPRAMG02_FD_87396 | JGI IMG/M metagenome (GOLD analysis project Ga0123519, IMG submission 87396) | Hot spring microbial communities from Yellowstone National Park - Yellowstone National Park OP-RAMG-02 (version 2) | ecosystem: Environmental > Aquatic > Thermal springs > Hot (42-90C) ...
ATTACCATTTAAAAAAACAACATAGCCCTCTGCATTTGGGCCTCTGTGTTTTATATGACTGCACATTTTTTTTAATAAAGAAATGTGATAACTTTTATTTGAGGAAAACCAACCGCTTATTCCACACATATATTTTTAAATTTTCACAAAATTAAGTATTTTTTGTGCTATCTTATTCCACTCTAGTTGTTCTACTGCAATTTTATAACCATTTTCTGCCAAATTATCACGAATTTCTTTGTTGTGTAAAAGATATAATACTTTAGAAACATAATCTTGAATATTGCCTGCTTTTGCCGCAAGTCCACATTTATATTGATGTTCAATAAGTTCACCCAATCCGCCAACATCTGTACATACTATTGGTTTTTTACAAGCCATATATTCTGGTATTTTAAGAGGAGAAAGACCAAATTTCATCATTTCTAAATTAGGATGAAAAGTAAGACAAATAGTTGAGGCATTTATGTATAAATGTAACTTAGAAGGGTCTATAAAGCCTGTAAAAATAATAAAATCATTTAATTTTTCTTTATCAATATAATCTTTAGCATTTTTTTCGTTAATATTAATAGGATCTAATTTACTGCTACCACAAATAATTAGTTTTAAATTTCTTTCTTTTTTTAATAATTCAGATAAAACCCTTAATCCAAAATCAAGACCATGCCATATTTTAAAACTTCCAGCAAAAAAAAGATAAATGTAATCTGTTGAAAGATTTAGAAACTTTTGAGCATTTTCCTGAGGAATAGGTTTAAAAAAATCTAAATTAACTCCATTCCCTATTGTTAATATATTTTCGGGTGGAAAATTATATGTTTCAACTATTGCATTAGAAATTCCTTTAGTAACCGACACAATATAATCTGCAAGTTTATAGGAAAGTTTATAAAATATTTCTACATAATTTCTATAATTAAAATAATTTTTCCTCCATTCTTTATTTTCTGCTAATCGCCAACCATTTATATTTAAAACGTATTTTGTTCTTAATATTTTTTTTAGTATAAAGATAGGAATACTTTCTAAATAAATTTGCCTTGAATATATCATTATAGGTTTATAAATAAAAGCAAAAATTGGCAGAATAAAAATTAATGCTAAACCAAAACAAAAACTTCGCAAATGTCCTTTACCTATTGTTGGAATTTTTATAATTTTTATTGGCTCATTTAAATTTTTAACAATTTCCCATGGAGTAAACATAAAAACCTTATATCCCATATTATTCCATGCCCTTGAAACAGATAATATTTGTTGAGGTTTTGCACTAATGTTAACTGTGTGAATAAAAAAGATTATCTTTGAGCTCATAAAAGCTTATCTTTTAAAAAGTATTTTTATTCTATTTATTAACCGTTCAAGTATACGTTTACTGCCATATTTTAATAAGTGTATAAAACTCATATTTTTCATAAAAACGCATTTCATATACATTTCAGGATGAACTATGGATATTGGAAGATTATTATTTTTCTCTTTTATTTCTTTTAGTTTTGGATAATCTGAAATACGTTTTTTATCAACAAAAATAAAAGTATTTTGGGCATACCAGTATTTAACATCGTTATCGTTCCAAACTTTTTTTCTGATATAATCTATAACCATATAATTTTTTTGGGCAAATAATTTTACCCAATATTCTTGCCATTGTTCATTTACGTGACATACTCCACCTTGAAAAGGAATTGCTGCAGAAAATAATACAACAGGAGAAAGGCTTATAAGCATATCAATAAATAATGAGGCATTTTTTTCTGGTAAATGTTCTGCAACTTCTAAGCAAACAGCAAGATCAAAATTGCCTTTTATAGGAAGGTTTTTTGTAAAATCACATCTCACAATTTTATTTGTTTCTATAAATAACTTTGAGGTTTCCACTTTATTACAGTCAATTCCTAAAATTTTTTTTATACCATTTTTTCTAAAAACATTAAGCCAGATTCCAAGTCCACATCCAATATCAATAACAGATAAAGGGTTTACTAAATCTATTACTATTGGCACAATTTTTTCTGCACTTTTTTTTGATGCTTCTATTTCTGGAGAGTAAAATTTAAAATCGTATATATCATTATTTAAAGCCAAATTTTTCTCCTAAATAAAAGTTATTTTAAAGGCTTCCTGCCAAAAAAACCAACCTGGCCTTGAACTATTCTAAAATCAGTTAAACCTGCCTCAAAAAACCAAGAATCAACTTCTTTATGAGAATGAAAAGACATATATGTTGGCGTATACCAATCAAAAGTATCAAGATGTGTCCATGCATAATTATAACCAATTCTAAAAGGCGCAACAGCAAGGAATATTTTTCGTAAAAATTTCAATTTTGAAGGATAATATAATAAAGCCAATAAATAACATATATACCAGAATAAACGAATACCAATAAATTTAACAATTTTTCTGTAAAATTTGGTAAAACCTATATGAATCTTATCGTATTCCGAATAAACATTAATGGCAAAACCTCCACCTTTTTTAATATGTGGAACTATTTTAAAAAAAGCTCCCTTTGCATCTGGTGTATGGTGTAATACGCCAAGTGAATATGCATAATCAAAAATTTCTAATTTAAATGGCAATTTAAAAATATCGCATTGCACGGGATGAAAATTTATGTTCCCTCCCAAATTATTATAAGCAACATCTATTGCAAAACTTAAATCTGTCCCCACAACAATTGCTCCATATTGTAAAGCAATTTCAGCAAATCTTCCCATTCCGCATCCACAATCTAAAACCAGCTTATTTTTAAATTCACTTAAATCAAATGGCCATGTTGCTTTAAATTCTCTTTCTGAATAATTCCATTTATTATATGAATCCAGTTGAGTTTTTGCATGCCTTTTCCATTCAAAGCTAAAAGAGCCAACATAAGAATCTGTATCTACAAATCGTGGGATTCCTCTTTTAATTTTGTATTCTTTATTACATTTTAGGCATTTTAATATTCCAGTTATAATATTATTACTATCAAGATATTCTTTAGTATCTTTTAATTCTAATTCTTTTCCACATTCAGGACATGCAAGAATATCCAATAATTTTTTATGCATAATATACCCTTTGCTTATTCAAATTCGGGTTTCCATTTTTGAATCCATTGCAAAAAAATATATAATGTCCAAAAATGAATTTTGTAATTATTATTTCCTTCAAAAAATCTATTTTTAATTTTTATTACAAAATCAGCATTTAAAACATTTTGATTAGAAAGATTGGTTAAATTAAACAAGGATTCAATTTTTTCCTTAGGAATATTTAAAAGCCACTTTTCTAAAGGAGCGCCAAATCCTTTCTTGGGACGGTTTATAATATCTTTTGGAATTCCATATTTTTCTAAAAGTGCTCTTGAAAAGGCTTTTCTGTTTTTTCCTATTTTTAATTTTCCATTTATCTTGCGAGAGAATCTTATTAATTGAGAGTCTAAAAAAGGCGCTCTCACTTCTAATCCAAAATGCATTGATGCTCTATCCACCTTTGTCAAAACCAAATCTGGTAAATAAGTAAAAAAATCTAAAAGGGTTAATTTATTTCCAAAATCTTTAATATCTATTTCATTAAAAATACTTTTTATATAGAGTGGTACCGCTCTTTTTACAAATAAAGATTCAAGTTCATAAAATTTAAATACACCAATAATATAAGAATAGATATCGGCAATATCTTTACATTCTAAAATATTTGTAATTTTTTTAATCTTTTCATTAGGCATCTTTTTGAAAATAGTTTTTAAAAATAATTTGAATGAAAAAGGTAAAGAGTCAAATTTCTTATAAAGTAACATCCTCTGATATCTTGAATATCCTCCAAACAGCTCATCGCCTCCATCACCTCCCAAAGCAACCTTTACATGCTCTTTTGTCATTTTTGAAAGCAAAATAACTGGTATGGCAGATTCATCTGCAAAAGGCATATCATAACAATTTTCATATTCTTCTATTGCTTCAAACATTTCTTTTTGAGTTAAAATCCATTCATTATGTTCTGTTCCTAAAATATTGCTAACTTTTTTTGCATAATATGTCTCATCATATTTTTTATCTGTAAAACCAATTGTAAATGTCTTAATTGGATTGTGTCCAATTGCAACAGAACCGCATGTAATTAATGAAGAATCAATACCGCCACTAAGAAAAATTCCAACAGGCACATCTGAAATTAAACGCTTTTTTACACTTTCTTCTAAAAGAAATTTATATTCATCTAAAATATTTCCTTCTATTTTATTTATAATTTTCTTACTTTTATCATTTTGCACATTCCAATATTTTTCCAAAAGCACTTTGTTGCTTAATAAAGATACAATAACATTATGAGAAGGTAAAATTTGAGAAATATTTTTATATATTGTTTTTGGTGAAGGAATATATTGTAATTGAAAAAAAAGTTCGCATGCTTCTTTATCTACTTTTTTTTCTATTTGTGGGTGGCAAAGCAAAGCCTTTACTTCTGATGCAAAAGCAATTATATGCTCATTACGATAAAAATATAAAGGTTTTTCACCTGCCCTATCTCTTGATAATATTAATTTGCCTTTTCTTCTGTCTAGTAAGGCTATTGCCCACATTCCTTCAAATTTTTCAAAACAATTAGTATCCCATTCAATATATGATTTTAAAATTACTTCTGTATCTGATTTTGAAAAAAAATTATATCCTTTTTTAACCAATAGATTTTTTAATTCAATAAAATTATATATTTCTCCATTAAAACAAACAACAAGACTATCATTTTCCATCATTGGTTGATGACCCAAATTAGAAAGGTCTATTATAGATAATCTAGTATGTCCTAGGGCTGTTTTCCATTTTTTATCTATATAAATACCAAAATCATCTGGGCCTCTATGTTTAAGGCTTTGAGTCATATTTGATATGATTGTTTCGGCATTTGATGGAAAATCTTTAAAACTTATAAATCCTGCTATTCCACACATTGTAATTTTAAATTTCTAATTAATTTTTTTACAATAGAATTCCACGAATATTCTGTTATAGCAATATTATAATCATGTAATATTAATTTATAATCAACTATTGACATAAAATTTTCCATTATGTCTGCCACTTCATTTGCATCGTAAGAACTAACAAAAATTAAACCTTTAAAAAGAGGAAAAAAAATCTTATATTCTTTTGTAAGCGCAACAGGTTTATTGCAAAAAATATATTCAAAAAGTCTGTTTGGAGATGTAACATCTAAAAATTCTTTTTTTAAACAAAAACATAAATCTGCTGCATTGATAAAATCGGGAATTTTTTCATAAGCAATGCCATTATAAAAAATCACATTATTTTTAAGGCCAAATTTTTCTGTCTGATTAATTAATTTTTCTTTATTACTGCCAGTTCCTGTCAACAAAAGATATTTATTTTCTATTTTATTCCTATTTTTTAAAATATTCATAGCTGATATTAATAGGTCTGCACCGCCCCATGGGGTAAAAGTGCCTGTGTCAATAAAAATAATATCCGATTCTAAAAACCTTAATTTTTTTTTAGCCTCTTTTGAATCTTTTGGATAAAAGATATCGGGATTAGCGCCCATAGAAGATATTATTAGTTTTTCGGAATTTTTTATATTGTAAGATTCAACCCATTTTTTTATTTTTTCTGAATGGCATATAACATAATCTGCCTTATTAAAACATTTATATAAACAAAAATCAACAAGTAGTTTATATAATCCTTTATATTTACCGTACAATTTAAGTTGTTGGATAACATTATCATTTGGTTCAAAAACAATTTTCCATCCTATATATTTACAAAAGACCATAGAAATAAAAACCAATGGTCTATATCGTAAGAACATGATTGAATTTTTATACTTTATTTTAAAGACAAAAGAAAAAAAAATACTCCATAGTTCAAAAATAAATTGATAAAAGAACCCTCTCCAAAAAGGGAAAAAAGGGCAATAACATGAAAAATTTAAGTCTATTTTTTTATCTTTTTTAACGCAAATAAGATAAGCCTTTATACCTTTAATTCTTGCAAATGCCGATATTTTTTCTATTGTATGGGTTCTTGCTCCGCCAAATATTGTTAAATCAATAGATGTATTAAAAAAACAATTTACCATAAAAATTTTTAAGGTATATTTTTTATTTTTTTATATAAATTCCAAATAAAAGAATACCACCATGAGTTAGAATATGAGGGATAATCGCAAAACTTTTTTGCTGGCATTTTCATTATATTTGTAAATTCTTCTGGGGAAAGCCCTAATTTTTTTATTACATATTCTTTATCTTGTAGTTTTAATTCTTCTGATGGATAAGGATCTTTTTTTATTATTTCTAAGGCATCATCTCGTGATATTTGTCCCGAACAAATTAACGTAGATAAATGTGCTTTTCTTTTATCAAAACCAAATTTAACAGGTAAAATATATCCCTGATAAAAACGAGTATATATAGATTCATAATGCTTTCCCCCATAATTTTCCCAACCCAATTTTTCACTAATAATCTTCATTGCTTCTTTTTTGTTGTAATCTAAATAATTTAAAATATTAAATTCTATTATCCTTTTTATTGTTTTATAATATATTCTTTTTAAAAAAGTAATATGCGGATAACTTTTTAACTTCTTTGTTCCATATTTTTTATGAATATATTTAATATATTTAAAATCCCAGTGCCCCTGAGACCATGCAGAGGGTAATATACATTCTGTTGCTACATTCGCACCTCTTAATACATATCTTACTCCTTCCCTTTCTGCTGCTTTATATAAAACAGCTATAATAGCATGATCTGTTGGAATCTCTATTTCTGGAGTTGATGCTTTTAAAAAAGCAATTTGCAAGTCTTTAAATTCTTCCCAATCAAGCACATGGGTATATAGATCAATATCTAATTTTTTTAATACTTTTTCTATATTATGAACAGCTAGTTCACTGTCCCAGCAATTATCCAAATGAACAGCGAGGGGTCTAAGTCCCAATTCTTTAACTTTCCAGGCAACAAAAGTACTGTCTACACCTCCACTCACTCCTATAATGCAATCGTATTTTTTTCCTTTACCTTCTTTTTTTATCTGCTCAACTGTTTTTTTAAGAATTTCTTTTAATCTTTGTTTATTAAAAAGATATTTATTGACTATTAAAAAGTATTTATTGCAATGATTGCATTATCCTTTTTCATCAAAAGTGATATCTGGATCGGTGGTATCCATTATACATCTGTTACATAATCTGTATTCTTTCATTATTGCTCTCCTAAAATTTTGCATAACTCTTTATAATCTGGATAGGAAATCAATACTGCCCTATGAGGACCATGATAAACAAAAAAAGCACCGCCTGCACAACTATGGGCGCCTGCTTCTTTTGCCTTTTTAAAATCCTCTATAGAACCAGCCCCACCACATGCTATAACAGGGATACTTAAATCCTTTGCAATTGCTGATATTAATCCAGTATCATATCCACTTCTTGTGCCATCTTTATCTATATCATTAATTATTATTTCTCCAACCCCATTTTCCTGCATTATTTTTGCTAATTTAAATGGATCATACCCTGTCTTTTGTGTTCCACTTCTTATAAAAACTTTTCTTCCTGCTATGGTTTTTTTTACATCAAGCGAAAATACAATACTCTGGCTACCAAACCTCTTTACTAAATCCTTGACAAAACAAAAATCTTCTACTGCTTTTGTATTTAAAATAATCTTCTCTATGCCTATAGAAAAAAGCCTGTTTGCATCTTCTAAATTTTTAATACCACCACCATAACCTATTGGCATAAAAGCTTCTGACACCACTTCTTCAAGGTAATCAAAATCTATAGGCTTATTCTTAATTGTTGCTTCTATATCTAATATAACAAGTTCATCCACCTCTTTGTCGTTAAATATTTTTACTGTATTTATAGGATCTCCAACATAACTATGGTTGGAAAATTTTATTCCTTTATATAATCCTCTGTTTTTTAATAATAATACTGGTATTATTCTTGTTTTTAACATAATTTGAGTAAAATTAAATTATAATATTTACTAAATTGTAAATCAACACTCCCAATTTACAAAATTTTTTAAAAGTTGCATGCCAAATTTATGACTCTTTTCGGGATGAAATTGAACTCCAAAAATATTATCTCTCTGAACAGATGATGCGAATTCTATACCATAATTAGTTGTAGTTAGAATATCTTGATTACTTGCGCAGGATACAAAATAGGAATGAACAAAATAAAATCTTGTGTCTTGATTGTTTAAGCCTTCAATTAATGAAATATTTTTTTTGATATTTATTGTATTCCAGCCCATATGAGGAATTTTGTATTTGCTCTTGTCAAGGTTTTTTTCAAAACTTATCGTTTCTGCGTCAATCCAGCCAAAGCCATTTAAAGTTCCTTCGTCGCTTCTTTTTGTAAAAAGCTGAATTCCTAAACAAATGCCTAAAATAGGAACTTTTTCAACTAAAACTTTTTCGTTTAATAAATCAAAAAGGCCAAGATTATGAATATTTTTTATGGCATTATCAAAAGCTCCAACACCAGGAAGAATTAATTTTTTTGCATTCTTAATTATATTATAATCAGAAGAAATAACAGAATTTTTACCTATTTTTTTTAACATATTGGCTATAGAACCAACATTACCCATGCCATAATTAATTATTATTATTGGTTCCATGATAATCTCTAAGTGTAAATTAATTTTTCTAATAATTCAAACTAGCTATAAAAAATAATTGATAATATATTAAAAACCCATTTTAAATATAGATAAACCTGCTAAGAAATAGTCTTTTTATTTTTTTAAATTAACACAATATAATTTTACAAATGTTGCCAATATTTAATCAATTCAAGCATATTTCTCTTAAATCTTGAGCAAATTTTTTAGAGACAATACTTGAATCAAATTGTTCTTTAAATAATTTTCTACAGTTATTTCTTATTGTCTGATATTTTTCCTTATCTGATAAAAGAGAACTAATCGCATGACAGATTTCTTGTGGTGCAGGATCTTTGGATAATAAAAATCCTGTTTTACTATTTACTATTTCTGATATACCACCAACATTTGTTCCAATAATTGGAATGCCACAGCTTAATGCCTCTTTAAGTGAAATTGGAGAGCCACCTTCAGAAGAACTTGTAGTAATAAAAATATCCAATTTGTTCTTCTGGTAAAAAAGAAAAACCTCGTCATTAGTTAAATTACCATGAATGAAAATTTTTAAATTGTTAGGTTTTTGCTTTATTTTTTCTTCAAGATTATTACGCTCTTCTCCATCACCTAAATGATGCCATTCAATATTTATATCCTTGTTTTCTAAAGCAAATACTTTAAGACCAGAAAAGATTAAATCTACCCTTTTTATATTATTAATTGCAGAACATGAAACTATTCTTATAGAACCGTCATTTGAAGAACATGTTATAATTTCATGATCTTTAATACCAATTTGAGAAACATAAAATTTCTCTTTATATGCGGGATATTTTTCTTCTATATATTTTTTACTATATTCACAAGCTAAATAAAGTCTATCAAGCCATTTTAGCGTTTCTTTTATAGCTGGAATATATCCATCTCTCCTTTCTTCATAAAGATCAAAACCATGAGCCCTTGAAATTATTTTAAGATTAGGGAAATAATGCTTTTTAATCAATGATAGGCCATAAGTAGAATGATCATTCCAAAAAGAATAACATAGCAAATTTATGATATCAATTCTGCTGGTTTTAATATAATTTACTAATATTTTTTTTATAATATCAGCAGCTCCAAAAAATGCAATAGATTCTTTTAGTTTTTGTTTTTTAAATAAAACCCAAGGCTTTTTTATTATATCTTTAAAAAAATTAATATTAAATATCCAAACAAGTTTATTGCTCTTTTTTATTTTATCTGATATTAATGTTTCAATGTGAATTTGAGAAAGATACTTATATTGTATTCCTTTTGTACAGAGGGGGAAAATAATAATCTGGTCAAAATACTTTACAAGATAATCCAATTCTGGTTCAATAAATGTTCTCTCTGCAGCATAATCAAAAGGATAAGATTGAGTAAAGATAAATAATATTTTTGAATTTTTTTGCATGTTTAAAAAAAATATAATGGCGATAGTATGAAAATTTTTTATTTTTTTTGTTTTATCAAATTTATTAATTGGACTATAATTAAAACAATTATTTAATATATTATTACTTTTTTACCATTTCTTGTTTATTACATAATATTTTTATCCAAAACAAAAATATGATTCCATATATGAGATTTAAAGTAACAAGATATCCAAGAGAATATTTCATATTATTTAATAAAACTGCAAATAAATAAAAGCCTGTTATAATAATTATACTATAAAAAATACTCATCAACATAAATGTTTTTTGACGACCAAAAATTTGAGGAATTGTTGATATTGAAGACGCAATAAATAATATTACAACTCCAGAAATAATGATTTGTGAATAAATTCCTGCTTGTAACCAATTTTTACCAAAAATCCACGAAAAAATAGCAGGGCCAAAAAATAAAATAGATAATAATATAGGAAAAGCAATAAAACTTAAATGTTTAATTGTATTTTTAATTAAAGGCCAAATATTTATATTATTATTTTTTAGAGATGTCGCATGTTGATAAAAAACCTGAGAAATAGATGAACCAATTAAATTTAATGGTGTCTTAATCACTTTTAACGCATACGAATAAAAACCAATCTCTGCGGTTCCAAAAAATCTAGAAATAATAAAAATTATCCCATTTTCTCTTACACTATCTATAAAGGACTGAGGAAGGGTATATTTTGGAAAATTTTGATAAATTTTTGCTTGTTCTAAAACATTTTTAATTTTTAATTCATTAATTTTTAGAATACCACAATCTTCAAATTTAAAGAAAAACAAAATAAAAACAGAAATTTGACCTACAATATAAGAAAAAATTAATCCCTTTTCTCTAAAACCCAATAAACCCAAAAACAACCCAAGAAAAACAACAATCACAGAAGTCATTATTTTTCCAGTGGATATAATTTTATATTTTTTTTTTCTATTGTACCAATAATTAAAACACTGGTTAATTACAGTTAAGACTAGTATTATAGGAATAATAAAAAGCCAATTTTTAAGTTTTTCTATCTTCAACAAATTTAGGAGGTAATTTCCCCAAAAAATAAAAGTCAGAAAAAAGATTATGCAAACAATAAAATTTATCATAATTACCAATATCATTATATTCAATGAATCCTTATCATCTTTAGGTAGCATTATGGCAGAATCATAAGAACCTGTTGCCAATGGAAAGATAAAACCACAAATAGACAAAAATAGAGCATAAAGTCCTAATTCTTCTGGCTTATAAATTCTCAAATACAATGGAGAAGTTATTATTGGCAGAGCCTGAGATATAACTGTTGCGCTCAACAATGTTAAAACATTCTTTCTAAAATCAGATGCAAATAAATCTTTTTTTATTTTATCAAAGATATTTTTCATTTAATAATTTATTTAACTTTATAAATCAGAACAGTTAATATTACTTTAAAAACTCTTTAATTTTTTCTACAATCATTTTAGATGCTTCGCCTTTACCATAATCTGAGATATTGTTTCTTTTTTGATTGTTATCTAACATTACTTTAATTGCTTTTAATATTTTTTCCTGTTTTATATCTTTTACAACAAAATTCCAATTCGCTTTAATTGTTTCTATCCATTCTGTTTCTTCTCTTAAAGTTACGCAGGGGACTTTATGAAAATATGCTTCTTTTTGCACTCCACCAGAATCTGTTAGAATAAGCATAGCATTATTTTCTAGGCAAATCATATCTAAAAAGCCCGCGGGCTCTATAATCTTAATATTCTTTAAAAATTTATCAAAATCATAAAAATTTATCATTTTCTTTGTTCTGGGATGTATAGGAAATATTATTTCAAATTTTTGTGAAATATATTCCAAGGATTTTAAAATTTCTAAAAGTCTTTTTTTATCGTCGGTATTTTCTGCTCTATGTATTGTAACGAGAATATAATTTTTACTCTTGAGATTAAGTTTAGAAATAATTTTGCTTTGTTGTTGCGCCTTATTTTTAAACATTATTGCAACATCATACATAACATCGCCAATAAAATAAACATTCTTTGTTATGCCTTCTTTTCTTAGATTTTCTATCGCAGTTTTTGTAGGACAAAAAAGCATACTTGATAAATGATCTGCGATAACCCTGTTTATTTCTTCTGGCATCCTTCTGTTAAAAGACCTTAATCCAGATTCTACATGGGCTATTGGGATATGAAGCTTAGACGATACTAAAGCACCTGCAAGTGTTGAATTTGTATCACCATAAATTAGAACCAAATCTGGCTTTTCTGATATTACAACAGATTCTAGCCTTTTAAGCATTTCGCCGGTTTGATATGCATGAGTTCCACTTCCAATTTCTAAATTATATTTAGGCTCAGCAATTTCAAGTTCTTCAAAGAATATCTTAGACATATTATCATGATAATGCTGTCCTGTATGTACCATAATCTCTTTTATTCTATTTTGTTTTTTTAAAATTTTTGATACAGGAGCAGCCTTTATAAATTGTGGCCTTGCGCCAATAACTGTAAGTATTTTTTTCATATTTTCTAATTCTTTTTGAAATTTATTTATATTTTCAAATTTTCTTTGAATTGTTGCACGTTATAAAATGATTTAATTAATTCAGTTATTAAATAAATTGTATTTTAAAATGCACCATAAAGCTCTAAAACCGTCTTTAAAAGAAATCTTTTTTCCCTCCTCATAGGTTCTACCCGAATAAGAAATTCCTACCTCATAAACCCTGCATTTTAATTTTGCTATTTTTGCAGTAATTTCTGGTTCAAAGCCAAATCTATTTTCTTTTATTGTTATTTTTTCTATTATCTCGCATTTAAACATCTTATAGCATGTTTCCATATCAGACAAGTTCATATTTGTAAATAAATTAGAAATAAATGTTAAAAATTTATTTCCCAAAAAATGAAAAAAATATAAGACTCTTCGTTCATCTGTTGTCATAAATCTGGAGCCATAAACAACATCTGCTCTCCCATCTAAAATAGGTTTTAACAATTTAGAATATTCATTTGGATTATATTCCAGATCTGCATCCTGAACAACAACTATGTCGCCTGTTATATGACCAAATCCAGTCCTGAGCGCTGCACCCTTTCCCATATTTTTGTTGTGAAATATCACTTTTACCTTTGGATCATTTATTGTTTTTAATATCTCACGAGTACCATCTGTAGAAAAATCATCTACTATAATTATTTCTCTTTCTATATTATCAGGAAGGTTGGCACTTAAAACACGCTCCAAAAGCTGAATTATTGTTGCCTTTTCATTATAACAAGGAATAACTATTGATAAAATCATTTTTACTAATTCTTAAGAAGAAGTAATTATAAAATATATTATCTTTTGAATCTCTTGAAAAACTACTCTAGAAAGAGCTTTATTTTTCCACCAGTTCTTATAACATTCCTCTGAACATATAGTTTTTTCAAATGGTACGGGTATTAAATATAGTTTCACAAATTTACTAAATTTCAAACGTGAGCTCATTATTTTTATACGTCTCATATGATAGGGTGAACTAACCAGTAATATGGATACGTTATTTTCCTGCTTGTATTTTCCTATTTCTTTTAATTTACTAAAAAATGTAGAATCTTTTATAATTTTTTCAGAAATATCACAAATACATTTCACTTCAGAAAATGTATTTTTGCAAGTATCTATAATTATGATTCTTGTAGTATCTAAGTTTTCTTTATATAAAACATTTTTTATTGTTTTTTTACTATAACTCAAAATCCATAAACTTTTAGGATACTTTTTAAAAAGCTCCTTAGAATACGATATTCTGTCGTTTTCACCTGCAAATGTAAAAATAATATCACATTTTTCTGGCAAAGGGTCAAAAACAACAAGCCACATTCCGAGATTTTTATATATAAAAAAAGTAAAAATGCTCAAAAAAAATATTATAAATATTAATATAAATTTCTTAATAATAACACTCCTTTCTTTAAATAACGCTTTTAGTTTTTGGAAATAGGTTTTACAAAATTAATATTTATGCTCATAGAAGCTTTTCCAAGACCGTTTACAGATAAAATTAATCTATTGTTTTCATGAATCTTAGAAATAGTTCCTTTTAATCCTTTAAAAGGTCCATCAGATATATATACCAAATCACCTTCTTCATATCTTTCATTAACTGGCATTAAATCGGCTCCATTCTCTAATGCATAATAAATCTGCATCAAATCTTCTAAAAATCTTTTTTGATTTTTAACAGTTATAACAGAAACAACTCGTCCAGTTTTATATATTTTAGGAGCTGTAAAATTATCTGCACAAAAAGAAATATAACCAGGAAAAAGAGGCAAAATAGATTTTCTTGGTTTATTATTATCTTTTCTTCTGGTGACTTTAACAATAAGTGGTAAATAATATTCTATATTATTCTTTATAAAATCAAAGGCTATTGCTTTTTCCTGTCGTGGCTTAACCTTTGCAACCCACCAAGGTGCGGTTGTTTCATATAAAGGTTTATCTGGAAATCTTTGCGGGGGATTTTCACTAACTCTTTTCATGCAAAATATTCCTTTTATTGAACTAATATTTTTTATATACCAAATTCTTTCCTGTATTCATCTATTTTTGTTTTGATTTTTTTTGTTATATAAACTTTGTTATTTATCTTTTTGTTATAAAGATAATTAACAATATCTTCTATTGTAACAATAGAAAAAGGAATTATTCCCAATTCTGTTTTAATCTCCTCTAAGGCACTTTTTCCCGAAGCAGATTTTTCCATTCTATCAACAGATACTATAAGAGCCTTTATTTTTGCATTAGAAAAAGAAGTTAATATATTTACCGCTTCTCTTACAGATGTACCTGCCGTGATAACATCATCTATTAGAACTATCTTATCACATTTTTGAGGCTTATAACCAATAATACTTCCTCCCTCACCATGATCTTTGGCTTCTTTTCTGTTGTAACAAACAAAAACATCATGTTTATATATGTTAAAAAAAGCAATAGATGTAGTTATTGCAAGAGATATTCCTTTATATGCAGGCCCAAATAACACATTAAAATTTTTTCCAATATTATTAAATAATGCGTGTGCATAAAATTTACCTAACAAATTTATTTGCTGCCCTGTTTTAAAATTCCCTGTATTTATAAAATATGGCGTTTTACGTCCGCTTTTTGTAATAAAATCACCAAAAACAAGAGCCTGTGATTGTACTATAAATTTAATAAAATCTTTCTTATATTTTTCCATCTTTAACTCCATTTTATTTTTTTAAATAATTTGAGATTAAATATCTAGCATTAAACCATCATAAGAAAAATCCATCCATGAATCAAGTTTTGCCTTATCTAATTGATAGTCTATATCATGACACATATGAATAAAAAAACATTTTTTAGGCATAATTTCTCTTGCAAGTTCTATGCTTTGCCCTAAAATAAGATGAGAAACATGTTGTTTTTCTTCTCTTAAACAATTTAAAATTAATAAATCAAGTCCGTTGAGTTTTTCTTTTTCCTTTAAAGAAATAGACTTAATATCTGGTATATAAGCAAGATTTTTTATTCTGTATCCAAAGCATCCTTTAAGATTTGCATGTTCAACAAATATAGGAACTATTTTCTCCCCAAACAGTTCAAAGGATTCATAAACATCAATGAGAGATAATTTTGGTATTCCTCCCCCCCAAAAAGTATTTGGATCAAAAATATATGAAAAAGTTTTTTTTATAACATTATTACTCTCAAAAGAGCCAAATACTTTTAACGGCTCGGAGTTTCTGGATGTATATGATCTTATATCTGGTATGCCGCCAATATGATCAAAATGACAATGCGTAATAAGAATTGCATCTATTTTGTTTATTCTTTCTCTTAATGCCTGATGCCTAAAATCCATAGAAACATCAATTAAAATATTTTTATTTGTTTCAAATTCAATAAGAATAGAACTCCTTGTTCTATAATGTTTTAAGTCATATTTTGACTTTTCACAAACATTTTTAGGACAATTTTTATAATTATTTAACATGCAGTCTATAGAAGGAACGCCATGCGATGTGCCGGTCCCAAGAAATTTAACCTTCATATTTTTATTTTATGTTTTTGTCCAATATAGTTTTAAAAAAAAATAAATATCTTTTAGAAAATAAGTTTGGCAAAATATTGTCGTAAACTATTTTTATTTCAAATAAAAAATTTCATTATAATTTGAATTTTATCTTTAAAATGGAGACTATGATTAATATGAACAATAATGAACCAAAAAAAATAGGATTATTAGATCTTCTAATAGCGATTTTGGAAAGAAAATGGTTTTTCATAATCTCTATGATAATATTTTGTGTGGTGGGAGTTATATATAGTCTGTGTTTAACAAAATATTATACAGCAAAAGCCGTTATAATGAAGCCCATACAAAAATATCCTACTGGATTAAGTTCTCTTTTAGGAAAAGATCTTCCTATTTCTGGTCTTTTAAAATCATTAGATCTTTCTGGATCTGATGTAGATAACTTTTTGAGTATTTTATTAAGCAGAAGACTTTCAGAAAACGTTATAGAACATTTTAATCTTATTAAATATTATGGCTTTCATAAGAAAAAGAAATTTTTTATTGAAGATGTAATAAAACAATTTAATAAAACAATTAAGGTTCAAGAAAACAAATATGGCAATATAGAAATTTTTGTAACCGATTCAAATCCTAAAATTGCAGCCGACATAGCAAACTATATGCTCTTTCAACTAGACAGCATTGTTTATATTTTAGCAAAAGAAAGTGCAAAAAATTCCCGAATTTTTTTTGAAGAAAGACTTAATATAATAAAATGTAATCTTGATTCTGCAGCAAAACGACTGGTGACTTTTCAAAGGGAAAACAATTATATAGAATTAGAACAGCAAACAAAATCCTCTATAGAAGCGCTTGCTCGCGTTGAAGCAGAAAAAATGGCAATAGATATAGAAATTGCCCAGCTTCAAAATCAATTTGGTTCAAACAATCAAAGGATTTTAGACCTTCAAAAACAAAAAAGAGTTTTAGAAAGAAAAATAGACAATTATATGACTTCTGGAGGTGGCAATCTAATAATTGCTCTCAAAGATGCACCTCAAAAATCTGTAGAATATGGGTTTTTATTAAGAGATTTAAAAATTCAAGAAGCACTATATGAATTTGTACTCCAGCTTCATGAGCAAGCAAAATTTTCTGAAGCTAATAATGTTCCTTCTATTCAGGTTTTAGAATATGCAAAAATTCCTCAAAAAAAAAGCAAACCCAAAAGATCTATAATTTGTCTTTTATTTTTCTTTAGCGGTTTTTCTATTACCACAATCTATATATTATCAGAAAAGTGGTATAAAATTCAAAAAAACAATAATACTTTAATATATCATAAAATAAAAAAGGTTTTTGAGCTTATTAGAATATAAGGCAATTTTTAGTATTTAATTAAATAAAATCTATGATTTTTATTTATCTTTTTATTCTTTTTATAACAATAGCTACAGTATATTATTACAAAAAAGATTTGCTTTCTCCAATAAGACTTTATATTGGAATTTACAGTTTTTTGCTTACTGTTGATTCTTTAAAATTGAGCGATTATCAGGTTCCATGGTCACTTACAACTCATTTGCTGTTTTGGGGTGCTTCTGGTCTTTTTATTGCCGGATGCAGTATTATGCTTCTTGTTAATAAAGTTAATAATTCATTTGAACTTGTAAATTTTGATAGTATAAAAAAAACACTTAAAAATAATGCTCAACAAACAGACTGGAACTGGTTTTTTTATATATGGCTTTTATGCAGCTTTATTTTTTTAATAAGTTACTTTGTATCCTACTTAATTACAGGATTTATTCCATTATTTACAGGCAAAGCCGACACAGCGAGATTAGATTTTTTTAGTGCTAATTTTTTTGCCAATATAGGTCTTTTTTTTGGTCCGCTTTCTTTAATGTTATCTATAGAACAATTATTTTTTTCCAATATAAGAGGAAAACAAAAAATATTTATCTGGCTTCTTTCTGCTTTGGTTTTATTTCTTTATTTTACAATTGTTACAAGATTAGATCTTTTTAGAGTTGTTATTTTTGCAATAGTGCTCTACCATTATGGTAAAAAAAAGCTTTCTCCATTAATGCTTTTATATGCACTATTATTTTCTGTAGTTTTCTTTTTTGTTTTTTTTATCTTGAGAATCAAATCTGATGCTTTGCTTCTTTTTACACAAACATTTAAAATCCATATGCCCAAGGAACTTTTGGTTTTTTCTGGACTCTATACATACATTGTAACAAATTTCTGGAACCTCAATTACGCAATTACTCAGTATATTGATGGATATTATGCTTACCCTATGGGTTATGGTTTTGATCTTTTAAGGCCATTTTTGTTTTTTTTAAAATTAGAACCAGCGCTTGTTTCAACTTATGGCTTTGATACTATTTATAACGAATCTATTGTAATGGTAAAAGGACTAAATACTGTTGTTTATATGTGGCCTTTTTATAAGGATTTTGGAATTCTTGGTGTTTATTTATTACCTTTATTGTTAGGACTGTTATGCACCTCCTTTTATATTAATACTTTATATAAACCAACATTGTTTAGAATTTCTTTATGGGGAATATTTGTTGGCTTTATCTTAATCAGCTATCATGGGCCATTGTGGGAACTTTGGTTTGTTTATATGAATATTTTTTTTCTTGCAATTGCACATAAAAAAATTGGCTTATCAAATTAAAAAAGGCTTTTAATAATGATTTCTGTCCTTTTTGATCATCAATTCTTTTCTATGTTTCCGTATAGTGGAATAACAAGATATTTATTTGAGCTTATTTGCCGATTTGTTAATCAGAAAGATGTTTTGGTTTCTTTATATATGGGTTTTCACATTAATGACTTTGAATTTGCTTCTTTTAAAAATAAATATTCCTATTTTTTTGGATATAAAAGACCTAAGATTCCAAAAACCGGGTTTATTTTCAATAAGCTTAACGATTCATTATTTCCTTTTTTTTCTTTTCTTGCAAAACCAAAAATTTATCATCAAACTTATTATCAATATTTCCTACCAAAATTTAATGGCAAAAGAGTTGTAACCGTTCATGATATGACATACGAATTGTTCCCAGAAAAGTTTCACCCCGATGATCCAGCAATTAAAGATAAACATATTTCTATAAATAATGCAGATGCTATAATATCAATTTCCCAATCAACAAAAAATGATTTAATAAAAATTTTATCTATTCCCGAAGATAAAATAAAAGTCATTTATGAAGCAAATTCTCTAAATTATATTCCAGAAAAAACTTCCCCCATAGAAAGGCCTTATATTTTATATATTGGCCAAAGATGCCCCCATAAAAATTTTTCTTCTCTTTTAGATGTTTATTGTAATTCTCCTTTAATAAATAAAAATTTTGATTTAGTATGCTTTGGTGGAATGCCTTTTGAAAATGAAGAAAAAAATATTATATCAAAATATTCTCTTTTAGAAAAAGTTCATCATTTTACAGGTAATGATCAAAAACTTGCCAATTTTTATGCTCATGCAAGGCTTCTTGTTTATCCTTCTTTTTATGAAGGCTTTGGACTGCCTTTATTAGAAGCAATGCATTATGGTTGCCCCGTCATTGCCAGCAATGTTAGTTCTCTTCCAGAGATAGGAAGCTATGCAGGCTTATATTTTGATCCATATAATAAAGAAGAACTCAAACTTTTAATGGAAAAAGTGCTTTTTGATGATTCTCTTAGAACACAAATGATTCAAAATGGATATAAAAGAGAAAAAGAATTTAGCTGGGATAAATGTGCTTATGAGACTTTAGAATTATATAAAAAGCTTGTGTAATTAATATTTGTTATTTTAAAATTGACAGTTGGCATATAAAAACAATATAAAAATAAATTTATTTTTTTGGTGGGAACCGCCCCCTCGCTTTATCCCTGCCTGAGACAGGTATTCCGCTAACCCCTCTTGGGTGTGCTCGGGGAACCGCTCTTTTTTCAATTACCACTGCCTTGCTTGGCACACTTACGGAGTGTGGTTGGTAAAATAAGAAAAAGGAATAAAGGGGTATATTAGGATGGTTTCTTATTAGATAATAATCTCTTAATTAAATTATTTGGAAAAAAAATTATGAAAATAAAATTTTTTTATAGCTATTCTATACTTTACTATTTTGTTTAAAATTAAAAAATAGCTCTTATATTTTAAAATTCAACAAATTAAATAGCTTCATAATAATTCTATTAGATAATTTAGGTTTATAAAAAAAATAACCTTTCTAACAAAAATTACAGCAATATGCATGTTTTTTTGCTAATTATTTTTTTTCATTTATAATTATTTTTCTTACCATTTTCTTACAAGAAAAGTCTTTATTGTTTCTTGTGGGGAAATTATATAAGAAATTGCCTTTACCGACAAAACCTCTTTTACATAAGGTACTAAAAACGGAGGTTTATCTAATACAACAGCAGATTTTTCATGCACTCTTGTATCAAATCCATGAGGCTTGTCTTTATTAGGTTTTTTTAAAAAAGCTGGATAATGTTCGGTAATAAGTGTAAAATCAAATTCTCTTATTTTATTTAAAACAGAAATTATTTCGCTGTTAGAAAGATGCTGCAAAACTTGTCTTATCAAACAAAGTTTTGCCTTTGGTAATTTATCTTTAATAATATCAAGACAGTAAAAATTTAGATTGGGAAATCCTGCAAACTTTATTTTATTTTGATTGATAACTTCTTCAACAACATCTACTGCATAATATTTAATTTCGGGTGAATATATTTTAGAACCAACTCTAAAGTCGCCACATCCTAAATCGGCAACAGAATCAATTTTATATTCTTTTATAAAAGATTTTACAAAATCAATGTAAGCATTAGCCACTTCATCATCAGAACCTGTACCCGAGTAAAGATTTTCTCCAAGGCCGCCCCATTCTTTATTTTTGTATATTATAGTAAAAACATCTTTAACATTAAGTTTTTTATTTCTTTTTCGTCTTTTTACAATTAATTGATCTAATTTGAATTTTTGATATTTCTTTAGAATAAAGGGAGGGCAAATATTTTTAAAAAGAAATAAAATTTTTTTCATAAGAAATTTTAAAATAATATCTAAATTATTATTATGAAAACCAATTGTAAAAATAAATTTTCTCTTTTAGCTTTTTAATTAAATTAAATACAAAATTAACATAAAAATTTTTTCCCTACCAACATTGTCATATTTGCTTAAATTATTTTTTAATAATTTTAATTATTTATTTAATTCTATTTTTCTTAAAATGAAAAAAGAAATATTATTAATAACTTTATTATTCCTTAACACTCTGGCTGCCAAAAAAAGTTTAGGGCCTATTGTTGCAGTTGATTTAGAAAAGTATGATGCAGGAGAAATAAAAGTTACTTCTGATACTGTAGTAATAAAGCACATTTTTAAGATAAAAAACACTGGAGACAGTGTTCTTGTTATTCAGGATGCAAGACCCGGATGTGGCTGTACAGTTGTAAAATACGACACATTAATTCCTTCAGGAAAAGAGGGAAATTTTAATGCCGAAGTAACTTTATCTGGAATCCATGGTGGTACATTTACAAAATGCATAAATGTAACAACAAATGCAAAAAATAAAAGATTTTTACAATTATGCGTAAATGGTAATTTAAAAGTTCCAATATCTGTAACCCCAGGATATGTTCAATTTACTATTTTAAAATCAGGCATACTTCAATCTTCTATTTTATTAAACTCAGAAAAAGAAGACCTCAAAATTTTAGATATATATTTTTATAGCAAAATTATATCTAAAACACAAAACAAGAAAGATTCATTAATAAGATGTTCATTTAAAACAGAAAGATCAAGAGAAGCCAATGAAAATAAAGAATGGAGTTATCATGTAAATATTAATATAAATAATAAAGAAATTAAAGAAACCAGATATGGTCATATAATTATTAGAACTAATCATCCAGATGCACCCAGTATTAAAATACCGTCTATGTTTTTTATTAAACCATAAATTTTATAAGTGATACATTTTCTTATTTAAAGGAATAATTGTGAATTACAAACATATTTTTGGACCTGTTTTATCCAGAAGACTTAAAAGGTCGCTTGGAATAGATTTAGTTCCTCATAAAGTATGCAATCTTAATTGCATTTATTGTGAATGTGGAGATACAACAATTTTAACCAACGAAAGAAAAGAATGGGTAAATATTGATGAAATTATTGAAGAACTTACTTCTTTTTTATCAAATAAACCAGAACTTGATTTTATAACAATAACAGGCTCGGGTGAGCCAATGCTTAATACTGATGTAAATAAATTAATAAAATATATAAAAGAAAACTTTTCATCTTATTCAACCGCACTACTCACAAATGGTACTTTATTTACGCTTTCCGAAGTAAGAGATACCGCAAGTTTATTTGATTATGTGCTTCCATCTTTGGATGCAGTTTCAAAAGATGCCTTTAAAAAGCTTAATCGGCCATTTGAAAAACTTGATAATGAAAAAATTATAGAGGGTCTTTATGTTTTTAGCAAAAGTTATAAAGGTACATTATGGTTAGAAGTATTTATTGCTCCAGGTATAAATGATACAAAAGAAGAATTAGAGCTTTTAAAACAAGCAATTTTAAAAATATCTCCACAACGCATCCAGCTCAATAGTCTTGATAGACCCGGAGCATGTTCTTGTATTAAAAAAGCGCCTTTAGAAACTTTAATAAAAATAGCAAATTTTTTAAAGCCATTACCTGTAGAAATATTATCAAGGAAATATATATCTCAATTTACAACCAACAATAAAATTTCAGGTAATATAACAACAACCATTATGTCAATTTTAAGCAGAAGGCCATCCACCATAGAAGATTTATCTTTTTCTTTAGAAAAAAATATTAATGATATTTCTAGTATAATGGATATTCTTGTCAAAAGCAAAAAAGTATCTATAGAAAAAATAGGCAATAAAATATTTTATAAAAAATGTTAAAAACCCAACTAAAATATTTTTTATCTTTTTAACAAAAAACAATATTATAAATTATTTGGGCTATAAAATCTTGGATTGTTTTTTAACAATATTAATTAAAAGATAAATATGGTTACAAAAAAAGATAATAATAATTATAAAAACATAAAAAATTTTATTATTCCCTAATAAATAAT
>Ga0123519_10004283_pt1 | contig 23269 bp, 13 predicted proteins | sample YelNatPaOPRAMG02_FD_87396 | JGI IMG/M metagenome (GOLD analysis project Ga0123519, IMG submission 87396) | Hot spring microbial communities from Yellowstone National Park - Yellowstone National Park OP-RAMG-02 (version 2) | ecosystem: Environmental > Aquatic > Thermal springs > Hot (42-90C) ...
AGGTTGCAGAAGCTAAGGATACGGATATGGCTGCTATTCTCTTTACCACTGGCAGCACGGGGAGCCCGAAGGGAGTGGTTTATCTTCATGGCATGTTTGATGCCCAGGTCAGATTGATTCAGCAGCATTACGGCATTCGGCCGGGTGAGGTAGATTTGCCTGGTTTTCCCCTATTTGCCTTGTTTAGCATAGCTATGGGCATGACCTGCATTATTCCTGAGATGGATCCGACCAAGCCTAGCCAGGTTGATCCGGTAAAAATCGTTGAGGCCATTCATAATCAAGGAGTTACCAATAGCTTTGGCTCTCCGGCTATCTGGAGGAGAGTTACAGAATACTGCCTGAGGGAGGGGATCAGGCTGCCTAGCCTACGGCGTATTCTCATGGCTGGGGCTCCGGTACCGGCCGCTATTCTCAAGTCTTTTACCTCTATCTTGGCCGAGGATGCCGATACCTACACTCCCTATGGAGCTACGGAAGCCCTGCCGGTGGCCTCGATTAGTGGCCGGGAAATTCTGGCTGAGACAGAAGAGAAAACCCGCTCTGGAGCAGGAGTCTGCGTTGGCTTACCTCTTCCTACGATTAGGGTCAGGATTATCGAAATTATAGATAGGGCCATTTGTAGCTGGAGCGAAGTTAAGGAGCTCCCAAAGGGAGAGATTGGCGAGATTGTGGTTTGTGGTCCAGTGGTAACTCATGAGTATTATAATCGAGGAGAGGCTACGGCTTTGGCCAAGGTCTTTGATGGCCAGAATGTTTGGCACCGCATGGGGGATGTGGGTTATCTGGATGATGCTGGTCGGCTTTGGTTTTGTGGTCGGATGGCCCATCGGGTAGTTACCCCAAAAGGGACATTGTTTACCATTCCCTGCGAGGCTATTTTTAATCAGCATCCTGAGGTATTTCGCACTGCTCTGGTTGGGATTGGGAAAAGGCCGAATCAGAAGCCGTTGATTATTGTCGAACTCCGAGGGGGGCGAATGCCAAAGGGGAAGGCTGAGACCGACCGGCTCATTAATGAGCTTCGAGAGCTTGGGCAAAAGAGTCCCCTGACTAGACAAATCGAGGATTTTTTATTTCATCCTGCTTTTCCAGTTGATATTCGGCATAATGCCAAAATCTTTCGGGAAAAGCTGGCTGTCTGGGCCGAGAGGAGGCTTTAGTGCAGATGTTCCCCAGGTAAAAAACAATAGTTGAAAGTGGAAGATACAAGCTAAAAAATCCTCTTTTTCACTCTGGAAAGTGGTAAATGAGAAACTCCCCTCTATGGTAATACGGTCAAGATCGTACAAAGACCATACTAGGATTGGATATAAATGGGTAGCATCTGGCTTTAGTGGTTCTTTTTTGCTAACTGCGTAACACAAGTGCGCAGCGGATTTTTTATTTCATCCTGCTTTTCCAGTTGATATTCGGCATAATGCCAAAATCTTTTGGGAAAAGCTGGCTGTCTGAAAACCATTTAGTAATAGGCGAGCCAAGATAGGTATGGGGAATTAGATGTTTGAAGTGAGGTGAAGATGAGATGAAAGCCCTGGTAACTGGTGGAGGAGGCTTTATAGGCAGATGGATCGTGAGAAAGCTCATTGAGCGAGGGGATCGGGTCAGAGTTTTGGGCAGGCGAAAATACCCTGAGTTGCAAAAGATCGGCGTAGAAACTGTTCAAGGGAATATCTGCTGCTCAAAGATCGTAGAGGATGCCTGTCGTGGGGTAGACTGTGTTTTCCATGTGGCTGCTTTGACCGGAATCTGGGGGCCGTGGGAGGAATTTTACCAGACTAACGTGATCGGCACCCGCACGATTATTGCTGGATGTCAGAAGCAGCGCGTGCCAAGACTTGTCTATACCAGCTCACCAAGCGTGGTCCATGATCAGGCTGATCAGATCAACCTTGATGAGACCGCCCCCTATCCCCAAGAATACCTTTGCCCCTACCCTGAAACCAAGGCTATGGCTGAGCGGATGGTTCTTTTGGCCAATGGGCGGGAGGGCTTGAGCACTGTGGCTCTTCGGCCTCATCTGGTTTGGGGACCTGAGGACACTAACCTCATTCCCAGGCTACTTGAGCGGGCTCGGCAGGGGAAATTGATCAGGGTGGGTGATGGCCGAAACAAAGTTGATCTTACCTATGTGGAAAATGTGGCTCAGGCCCATCTTCTGGCTGCTGACCGACTGGCTGATCCATCATCAGGAGTGGCTGGTGAGGTTTTCTTTATCAGTCAGGGCGAGCCAGTGCTCTTGTGGCCGTGGATCGACCAGTTCCTTCAGAACCTGGGGCTTCCTACTGTTAAAAAATCAATCCCTTTAGCCGTAGCTAAAAAGATTGGCTGGGCAATAGAGAAATACTACCATACCTTTCACCTCAGTGGAGAGCCAGCCATGACCAGGTTTTTGGCCTCACAACTTGGGACCTCGCACTATTTTAATATCAGGAAGGCTAGAGAGCGGTTGAACTATATCCCAGAGGTTAGTATGGAAGAGGGGCTGAGGCGATCGGTGGCCTTTTACTCTAAAAGAATAAATAAAAAGGGTAAAAATAGCCAAAAACACAGGTAAAAACACAAAGTAAGAAGGTAAAAATTAAAGTAAGAAGGTAAAAATTACAGAAGGGAAAAATTATCCAAAATGCCTAATAATCAGACCCGAGTTGTTATTACTGGTATTGGATTGACTGCGCCGAATGGTAACTCCCTTGAGGAATTTAGACAGAGCCTGTTGACGGGCAGATCCGGGGTTCAGAAGTTTGAAACCCGCTACATGGGAGAAGTCCTGGCTGGAGTCTGCAATTTCGATGTGTTGAAGTACCAAAAGAGAAAAGAGGTCCGTCGTGGAACACGGGCCGGATCGGTAGCTATCTACTGCGGATGGGAAGCAGTTAGGGATGCTGGTCTTGATCTTGGTCGGATTGATAAGTCAAGAGTTGGGATTTATCTTGGCATTACCGAACATGGCAATGTAGAGACAGAAAATGAAATTTATAATCTTCAGCAGTTTGGCTATGATCTTCGATACTGGACCCATCATCATAATCCCAGGACTGTGGCTAATAATCCAGCAGGTGAGCTGTCGGTTAATATGGGCATCAGTGGGCCGCACTATACCCTTGGGGCTGCCTGTGCTGCTGGAAACTGTGGACTGATTCAGGGGGTGCAGATGCTACGCTTAGGCGAGGTGGATCTGGCTTTGGCTGGCGGAGTATCTGAAAGTATTCATACCTTTGGCATTTTTGCCAGTTTCAAGAGTCAGGGAGCCTTGGCCAGTCATGAAGATCCGACTAAAGCCTGTCGCCCCTTTGACCGAGATCGCAATGGGATCGTGGTCTCAGAAGGAGGCTGTATCTTCACCCTTGAGCGCCTTGAAGATGCCCTGAGCCGTGGAGCCAGGATCTACGGGGAGATTGTCGGCTATGCCATCAATTCTGATGCCCTGGACTTTGTTCTCCCAAGCGGAGAGCGGCAGGCCGAGTGCATGGAGTTGGCTCTTGAGCGGGCACATATTGCTCCCCATGAAATCGACCTGATCAGCAGCCATGCCACTGCTACGCAGATAGGGGATATCGAGGAAGCAAAGGCTATTCGCCGAGTTTTTGGTCAAAGTTCAAAAACGTATATAAATAATACGAAAAGTTATATCGGACATACTATGGGCGCGGCCGGCGCTCTGGAGCTAGCCGGAAACCTTCCTTCATTTTGGGATTTTCTCATCCATCCAACCATCAATCTGGAAAATTTGGACCCGGAATGCAGTTTGAACAATCTGGTGGTTACAAAGCCACAGCCAGTTGAGAGAATTGATTATATCCTTAATAATTCTTTTGGCATGCTCGGGATCAATTCGGTAGTGATTGTCAAACGGTTCGAAACATGATAAAAATAATGGGAAAAGTGGATACTTGGAAATATAACCCCCGCAACTTGGCTGAGCTTCTTTAAGGAGAATAACATAATGAGGGAGATGCTCTATGACTCAAGAAGAGATTAAGGCCTCAATTTTAGATATCATTTCCGAAATTGTTCCTGATGAGGATACCAGTCAGCTTGATCCAGATCTACGGATCAGGGATCAGATAAACCTTGATTCTATGGATTTTCTGGATATCATCATGGAGCTTCGGAAGCGGTATAAGGTGGAGGTTCCAGAGGAAGACTATCCTAAGCTAGCTACCTTAAATAGCTGCGTAGCCTACCTAGAACCCCTACTCAAGGATAAATAAATACTTACTACCGGACACATTTTATCTCCCGTTTTGTATGCGCACTGAAAGTGCAGGCATTTCATGTCCCTCCCGCGTAGGCGGGAATCCAGAAGGTTGCTGCAACCATACATGGATTACCACTTTCGCAGAAATGACGATAAAAGTGTCAGGTAGTGATAATAAATATCAGGTAGTGATAATAAATATGGAAAAGAGAAAGTATAGCCTGCAACATGGATTATGATTATGAAGTCCTCATCATTGGTGCTGGGCTATCGGGTCTGGCCGCCGGGATTCGGCTGGCCCACTTTGGTCGTCGGGTCTGCATTCTGGAGAAGCAGGTCAGGGCAGGAGGGTTGAATTCCTGGTATCCTTTCCAGGGCCGCATCCTGGACGTTGGCCTGCATGCTGTGACTAACTATGTGCCCCGCTCGGTAAAATCAGCTCCCTTGGCCAGGATCTTGCGGCAGCTTAGGCTGTCCCACGATGATCTAAGGCTTTGCCCTCAGCGAATTTCCCGCATTATTTTTCCAGAAAAGGAATTGTCATTCACTAATGACTTTCAGCTCCTAGTTCAGGAAATCGCCGATAAATTCCCCAGCCAGGTTGATGGCTTTCTGAAGCTCACTAGCTCTCTAGCTGACTACGGTGAGCTCTCCTCGCCAGGGAGAGAGGTGGTTTCAGCCCGCAAGGTTTTGAAGCAATTCCTGTCCGATCCTCTCTTGATCGAGATGCTTCTTTGCCCAATAATGTTTTACGGAAATTGCCGGGAAGATGATATGGACTTTGTTCAATTTTCCATTCTCTTCAGGAGCATCTTTACTGAAGGATTTGCCCGGCCAAAGCTTGGGATGAGACAGGTAATTCAGCTTCTGGTCGATAAATACCAGGAGAGTGGAGGGGAGTTGCGCTATGGCTGCCAGGTCCACAAGCTAATTATTCATCAGGGGCGGGTGGCTGAAGTTCACCTGGCCAATGGCCGGATAATGCAAGCTAAGGTTATTATCTCGACGGTTGGTCTTCCCGAAACCCGCTTACTTTGCTCTTTTTGGCCGGCGGAGGCCAAAGAGCCAAAGCCGGGGGAGATATCCTTTGTTGAATCTATTCTTATGCTTGATTGCTTGCCCTCCCAATCTCTAGGTTTTGAGACTACCATTCTGTTTTACAATGATACCGAGCACTTTGTCTACCGAAAACCAAATGGCCTGATCAATTCATTGAGCGGTGTGATTTGCTGTCCCAATAACTACCAAGAAGATGAGCAGATGTCCACAGAAGGCCTAGTGCGTCTTACCCATTTGGCTAATTTCGATCTCTGGAGCAGGCTAGACCAGGATGAATATCGGAGGCAAAAGGAGCACTGTCTGAGAGAGTCGGTTGAGAAAGCCGAGCGGTTTATTCGTGGCCTTGGGCGGCATATTGTGGCTTGTGATACTTTTACCCCGAGGACAATTCAGCGGTTTACCGCTCGACAGAAAGGCGCGGTCTATGGGACGCCGGATAAGTTGGCTGATGGCCGAACAGCGATTAAAAATCTTTATGTCTGTGGAACTGATCAGGGGCTGGTGGGGATTGTCGGTGCTTTGCTCAGCGGCATTACTGTGGCCAATCGGTGGGTTTTGTATGGAGCTTAAAACCATTGTCAATAGCCGAAATATTGGATAAAATTATAATAAAAAAATTATAATAAAAATAGTAAGGCATGATGGCGCTTAAAGTTATTTATCACTACCGGACACTTTTATCGTCATTCCTGCGAAAGTGGTAATCCATGTATGGTTGCAGCAACCCTCTGGATTTTCGCCTGCGTGGGAATGACATGAAATGCCTGCACTTAAGAAGGCGCATACAAAACCGGAAGATAAAATGTGTCTGGTAGTAAGAGTTATTTATCAACTAAGGGGGTAGTAATCAGGATGCGGTTTTTGAATCCCAAGACGGATTTTGCCTTTAAGAGAATTTTCGGCAGCTCGGAGAGCAAAGACATTCTGCTTTCATTCATCAATGCCATACTGCGGTTTAGCCCGGAGCATGAGATTGTTGATCTGACGATAATTGACCCTTATCAGGCTCCGAAGATCAAGGGGATGAAGGATACATATCTCGATGTCAAGGCTAGGAGCCGAGATGGTCGGGAGTTTATCATCGAGATGCAAGTGTTGAATGTGGCTGGTTTTGAAAAGCGAGTGCTCTATAATGCCGCTAAGTCTTATTCTACTCAGATCGAGAGTGCGGAAAAATACCTTCAGCTCAACCCGGTTATTGCTATTACCATTACCGATTTTATCATGTTTAATGAAACAACCCAGATCATTAGCAGCTTTCGTCTCATAGAGCGGAATGAATTCTTTGAGTATAAAAATTCCGATCTCGAGCTAGTATTTGTGGAGTTGCCCAAATTCAACAAAACCGAAGAACAATTGGCTGATATTACCGATAAATGGATCTACTTTCTCAAGAATGCAGGCTCGCTAGAGTTTATTCCGCAAACCCTGGCCATTGAACAGCCAATATCGAAGGCTTTTCAGATAGCCAATAAAGCTAACTTGACCCGTGAGGAGCTGGATGACCAGGAGCGCCGGGAGATGTTTATCCAGGACCAGCGGGGAGCAATAATCAAGGCCATTGAGCAGGGTCTTGAGCAGGGACGTGCTCAGGGTCTTGCCCAGGGTTTTGCTCAGGGACGAGAGCAGGGGATTCAGCAAGGGATTCAGCAAGGGATTCAGCAGGGGATTCAGCAGGGGATTCAGCAGGGGATTCAGCAGGGGATTCAGCAAGGGATTCAGCAGGGGATAGCTAGAAATCTATACGATCTTTACCGTGAAGGGATTATAAGCGGTGAGCAGGCGAAAGCCTATTTGGAAAAGCTTCGGGCAGATAAGTCCCTGAGTGAGGATACTTATCAGGAGCTTTTGAGTAAATTATCTGGCATCTACTGAGCTAGGGGTAAATCCTTAACCTTGCTCTGGTTTTGGGATGCCCTGTCGGGAAAATATCCGAAAGTCCATATCTTTTGAAAAGATATTATGGGCGTATTCTAAGGTAGCCACAAGTCTCTCATCAATTGAGCCGCTTTGGACCTGCTGTAGGAGTTGATCAGCCCAATCTAGATGCTGTTTAATCCGCATCTGTGAATAGTGGACAGCTTGGCCGGTTTCAATTAAAAATCCCCAATCACTGCTTTGGGCCAGCATCAGCTCACGGGCAGCCTGATTTAGTGCTCGCTCCTCAAGGCCAGTGGCCGCATATCGCTCTGAAGCAAGTCTGCTCATCAGCTCAATAAGCTTGAACAGGTGCCGATAGATCCAGGCATTCGATCGCTCAGGCCGGCTGCTCAACCAGGTGGCAAAGTAGTCCCCCTCTCCCCAGCTTGATATGCCTGGGGTGAGGCGCTGGTGGCGGTGCTGCTCGGACAGATACTCTGAGGGAGTTACTGGCCGCACCGCGGTTTGATCGTAGAGCATCTTTTTTAGAACCAGCTCAAGCCACAATGGGCCCTCTTCCCACCAGTGGCCGAACAGCTCGCCATCATAAGCGGAGAAAAAGATAGGTTTGCGGTGGTTTTTTTGCCAGAATTGGCGAGCCTGCACCTCACGGTCACGGACAAACTGGCTGGCATGATCTGCCGCGGCCTGTGCCGCCCAAGCAGGGCGGTAGTAATCCTTTTTGTCCAGAGGAACATCCTTGCCGGTTACCCGGTAATACTTGAGCCCACTGTTTCGTCGAACTCCAGCCACTTTGAAGTATTCGGGAATATAATCCCAATCCGCATCCCAGACTACATCCCGATACCATTCCTTGTATCGCGGATCACCAGGAAAACCATGTTGTCTGGACCAGACCTGGCCTTTAGTCTGGTCATCAATGCCAAAGATGCACAACCCGTGCTCGGTGATCACCGGAGCATTGACATCGTAAAAGCAGCGGGTGTCACCCTGGCGGAGAGCATGGGTATTGACTACGGTCCAGCAGATTCCCTCGGAGAGCAAAAATTCGTCCAGTGCCGGATGATAGGCATTTTCCGGCAACCACATTCCTTTCGGCTTTCGGCCAAAAACCCGCTCATATTCCCAAATAGCTGTCCGAAGCTGTGCCTGCACCATTTGAGGATAGTGAAGATAGAAGGGAAGAATAGCATGGGTGGCTGCACAGGTGATAATCTCAAGCTTCCCCTGATTCTGGAAATTCCGAAAGCCGCGGGTAAGGTCTCCTCCGTAGGTCTCGAAGACCTTCCTGGCCTGAAAGAATCGGTGCAGGGTTTGCTCTACGGTCTGCCGGAAAGGTTTATCCCAGGAGTTGGCGTATTCTTTTTCCGTAAAAGCGATCAACTCGCGCAGATGAACCCGGTAGCGCTTCTGAAGTAGCGGATCCTGAAGCATGTTAATCAGAGGAGGGCTTAAACTTATGGTCATTCGGAAATCTACCCCCTCCTTCTCCATATTCCAGAAAAGTAAAAGGAGTTGGGTATAAACTGAAGTTATGGCCTCAAAAAGCCATTGCTCTTCAATAGAAACCCTATATTCGGGATGTCTAACAAAGGGAAGATGATTATGTAAAAGAAGAATCCAGTAACCCTTCTCTTCTTCCACCGGATGGAGAATGCGGCCATGCTTTCGATACCAGTAGTAGTTATATCGCCATTTCTCCTGCGGCATGTTCACCTCGTGAGAAGGGTCAGGGAGATGAATCTCTCTCCAGTCTGCATACCGTTGCTCTTTCTGTTCTTGTCCGCGGGGCATTCGGATGCGGTTTGAGCGAGCTACCATCTCAAAATTCGTAGTATTGCGGGTTTTGTAACCCAGCTCGGCCACATACTCGTGGTCAGGAGCCAAGCTTAGCCAATAGCTGTTTTTGTCTCCGAGAAAATCATCGACCTCAAACTTACTGTTGTAATTGAAACCATTGAATTCTCCCTGCCCATCAACCTGATAGACGCGCATCACCAGATAATTGTGGTCGAAAAAATAATTTCCAAATCTTTTTCTAAGATGCTCTCGGGTCTGCTCACCGATTTCGTAAATGGCGTAAGCCGTGCAGGGATCTTTGGGCAGGAGCCAAAAGTAGGTCTCATTGTAGCTTGTCTTTAATACTGGTTCATTATTCAATATTGAAAGGTCTACGGCCTCAAAGACTCTCATAACCACCCCTATCTCCTCATCTTTTGTATTCTCTGAATCATCCATCATCCATTATGGGCTATAAAGATTTTTTTCGGTAGAATTTATCGACCATTTCGGAAAAATTATCAGCTTAGGGCGAGCATTAGGTTTAATTTTTGTTATCCTTTTGTTATTCCTAAGATTAAGATAAGCAAGTAGTTGGAAATACCTTATGGTCAAGATGAAGCAGAGCGTGCTGATACGAAAAGAAGAATAGGACATTTCCTGTCCTTAAATAACAAAATTGTAATTGGATTAGGAACTATTTTGTAATCTCTAGGGAAGCCTCTGGGCCAGTAGGCATTGGCAGCCCAGCAGCAGCATTCCAGAAAACCAGCTCGATCTAGCTTTATCGGGAGGGTTTATAATTTTTTACTTTTGGGTGTGAAAAGGCATGCTTTATGCGAATAGATAAGGGTAAAAAGCGGTTTTGAGTAGAGAAAAAAACGATTCGATAACTTTTACAAACAACAACAAACAACTAATAACTTCAATTTCAGCTATCAAAAGAAGAGGAGGTAGTCAGCCATGGAAAGCCTGGGCTCCAATCTGATCAGCCTGTTGGGAACTTTAGAGATCATTATTCCCATGAAGCAGGTGATTTTTTTGATCGCCCTGAGCGTTTTCTTTATTCTTATAGGCAGGTTCAAATCCGCTCTGATCGCTAACTTGACCTTTATTTTCTTCTGGACATGCATTGCCAGCAAGAGTCTGTCGGGCAAGTACAGCCTCAGCACGATCGCTCCTTTTGTTACCAGTTATGCGGTAGTTGGCAGCGCCATCTTTTTCGGTATTGCCTTGATGATTTTCTATGCCATATCTGAATAAATAAGGCAATCCGGCTACCTTACCATTGACCGTAAGCAAAAACCGAGGCTCGATGAGAGAAGCCAAAAGTCAGACATCAGAAAGAGACAAATCCGGGGCATTTTTTGAATTTCTGGATTCTGACTTTTGGCTTTTTTCATCAGGCCGAACCTGGATCAGCAGCCATCCTCCCAAAAGGAAAAAAATAATCAACGATATGATTCCGTAGCGGCTCGATCCTGAGAGCTGGCCAATCAGTCCAAAGAGTGCAGGTCCGATGATACCGGCAAATTTTGTGCTGATATCATAGAAAGCAAAAAATTCCGCTGACTGCTCCTGGGGAATCATCCGACCGAACAATGATCGACTCAGGGCCTGACATCCTCCCTGGACCATAGCTACCATTACCGCCAGTATCCAAAAGTGAAGTGGAGTTCGCATGAAATATCCTCCGATAGCGGCCAGGGTGTAAACCGCTAATCCCAGCAGGATGCATCTTTTTGTCTCCAGGAACCTCGTTATCCAGCCAAAGAGCAGGGTAAAGGGAATCCCTAGGAACTGGACCAGTAAGATAGCCCCGATCAGGTGCTTTTGAGCGATCCCAATCTCGGCGCCGAAAATAGTAGCCATAATTATGATTGTGCCGATCCCATCATTGTACAGCCAGTAAGCCAGGAGGAATTTCCACACCTGCCCATACTGCCTGACCTGATGAAAGGTCGCCGACAGGCGGCGCAATCCGGTTAAAAAGGGATTTTGATCAGGCCGGGGCTCATCTGCCCGCGGCTCTGAAACCAGGAGGAAAATAGGCAGAGAGAAGATGGCCCACCAGAGCGATACGGTTAGGAATGAAATCCTCGATCCCTCCTGGGGTGTGGCGAGGCCAAACCAGCGGGGTTTTAGGATCATGACCAGGTTGAGGGCCAAAAGGAGCCCGCCTCCAAGATACCCAAGCGCATACCCAAGGCAGGATATGCGGTCAAAATCCTCTCTCTTGGCCACATAGGGCAGCAAGGAGTCATAGAATATATTTCCACCACAAAAGCCTATTCTTCCCATAATATAAAGAAAAGATGCCCATAGCCACCCTCCCCGACCTACGCTGGCCAGCAGGCCGCTGGCTAAAATCCCGATCAGGGCAAACCTAAGTAGGTAGCTTTTTCGCTTCCCAGCCGCATCAGCCATCGCTCCAAGAGGGGCTGAGAGGGAAGCGATAATGAGCATGGCCACCGTGTTGGTATATCCCCAATAACTGCTGGCTTGATTGCGGGGTAAGGTCGCCGCGGCCACTGTACTATAGTAGACCGGCAGTACGGCGGCCATGATGGTGGTAGCAAAAGCCGAGTTTGCCCAATCATATAGACACCAGCCCAAGGCCGGAAGGCTATCTTTAAGGCTATTTTTGTTTTTGTTTATGGTCATAGGTTAGCTTCCTGCTTTGCTCATCAGCTCTTAGTCATTAGAGCTTGAGCATCGATTAGCTTTTATAGGAGGGATTCCAGCCTCAAGGCTCGTCTGCTTTCCAGAATGTCTTGAGCAGTATCGAGCTCAAGAATTACCTTAAGATCAGGTTTTAGCTCAGCCAGCTTCCGCAAGGTCTTCAGCTCCCGACACTCTGGCGTTAGCGGCCAGTGATCGATCAGGCCATTTGGTTTCAGACCGTTCGAGCGATGCAGATGGATGAAGTTTATTTTTTGGATAAGCTCAGGGCTTAGTGTGTTGACAAGATCGAGAGAATCTATCCCTTCGGATTCGAAGTGGCCAATATCAAAGGTGATTTGTCGGGCAAGGGTCTGCCAGAACCAAGGGGCATTACGTGAATCTCTGGCATTTTCAATGGAAACAGGGCAGATCTGCTCTAGCTCTGCCAATCCGGCTCGGTAGTTTTCCAGCCATTCTCCCCGCAGCCTCTGCCGATCAGGCAGTAGCTCATCATGGATGATTAGGCCAAGATCAGCCAGCTCAGCAAACCGCTTCACTTGGCTCAAATTCCGTTCTCGAACTACCTTTTGAGTATCAGATAAATTGACATCCATAGGATGGATTACAAACCGCTTGCCTGCTGATCTGATAAGATCGGCCAGGATTTTAACCCGCTGGATATCGGCTTCGCAGGTTCGAAGAACCGAGATCTGGATCAGCGGCAGATCAATCTGATTGATCAGATAAGAATCAAAGATTCGATACCCAAATTCCATACCTTCGCTCCTTTCCCCGCAATCTTCTGTCTTTACTGCTCCTCACATCTGCTGCCTTCGGTCCAGAGTAAATCAACCAGACACCCCTGGCCTATTCCTATTTTTATCCTGCCACCCGATGTTTGTCCAAAGAAATTGTAGCTGCTCTCCCATCTCCCCTTATCGGAGCAATAGACCAGGATGCTTGAGACCATATCTCCTCTCAAGAGAAGAGCCCGAAGGAAATCATAGCTGCTTTCATTCTCTGAAAGAATCGGCTCTGAAAGAATCAGCCCGCCGACCATGTTTCTCCCGCGACAGAGCGAAAGCGGACGGTTGTGGATAGGTCCGCTTAGGGTCATCCGTCCTGCCTGATAACGATACATGAGATAGCCGCTATCTTGGAGAATTGGGAAGATGCTTCCCTGCACCTTTCCCTCCTTGCTCCAGTAAGTGGTCTCATAGGCCAGGGCCTTTGGCTGGTAGCGGTGCAGACTTGCAGCGGCAAGACCAAGATCGGCCAGCCACAAATCACTTGTGTAGCCAAAAGGGGGCTCGATTGGATAGCTTACCAGGTTAAGCCCAGCAGAAAGCGGTACTTCTACTCCTATCCCTACGCTGACAGGATCCGAAGCCTGGCTTTCATTGCCAGCCCGATCCACAGCAGTCAAACTCAGGGTATAAATCCCCGCATCGCTTTGTATCCAGCGTAAAGAGGGATGATTGGGATCGCTCAAATCGTTTAGGGAAATCACCAGGGGAGTGGGTGATATTCCAAAGAGCCGATATTCTGCAAGATCAGGCTCAGGGCTTCTGCTCCAGTCTAGTTCAATAACGGCTGGGGAGGCTGAGTAGGCAGTGATCCGGCTGATGACTGGCTGGAGAGGCTCTTTAGTATCAATCAGCAAGGCGATCTGCTCTTCTTTTTCCATCGGCTCCTGGCAAAAGTTTTTGCCCCCCGAAATGCACAAGCGGGCCAGGCCATCCAATTGACCACCTTGGCCTTGAGGGATAAAGAGCTGACCGGTCCAGGTATCGGATGGGTAGACAGTCTTAGACCAGGGATTGAGCGCCGCAGGCTGAGCAGCCGCAGGCTGAAAAGCCGCAGCCCCGGCTCCTGGGGGCAGACTATTATCAGCCGCAGAGAAGTACAGAATGGGAGAAAGAGCGCTTTGCTCATCCATAGACTGGTCGAATTGAATGATCACCCGAAGCCATCCGGCCCTGATCAAGGGAGCCGACTCTCTTGCCTGATTATTCTCGATAGAGCTAATTCCTCTGTGGTTTTCCTTGTCCGCGGCAGGCCCTTTTAGGGTCCACTCATTATCAGCCTGGATCAGCTTGACCTGAAACACCGATGGACTTCTAGTCAGATAGGCCCGACACTCATAGTAGCTAATGTAATTGCTGTCTTGATAGCTGCTCAGATTGCTTACGATCAGACAGCTCTCAAGGTCTTGCCCATCAGCCTCGGTCAGGACAAATTTACCGCTCCCGAAGAGGGCTTCATCCCCCGGCCTGAAGAGGGGAATATCAGCTATATCCTGCAGCAGGATTTTAGTTTGATTGCTACGATCGACTATAGCCAGATGACAGACATTTTCCTCAGGATTAATCTTTCTGATCTCCCAGTGCAGGTGGTCATGAGGAAGGCCGTTTGAGGGGAAAAGCACGTAATCGGCGCAAAGGTCTCGCAAGGATCTTTCTATCCAGGCAGGCTCCTGGTCCGGGCTTTTAATCCATCCTGTTGAGAGCACGGCCTGTGGCTTAACTGAGTAAGTTTCTAGCGCAGATGCTCCGCTGGGGAATTTGGCCGTGTAATGATAGCGGATATGGCGAGAGTCAGTATAAGGATTGAGGTAATTGGCTATGGTCCAGTCGATAAAGGCCTGGCGAAAATCAAACCCAAGGTGGTTTTGGACCGAAATCAGGCCCTGATTAGGGTCTTCAACCAGGGAGGAGAGGGCAGTTGCGGGCGAGCAGTTGTATTCCATGTAATGACCAAAAAGAGCTGCCTGCTCATAGTGGGCAATTACCCGAAGAAGAGCCTCATAGTTCTTTTGGCTGTCAGTCCAGTGGATCGGACAGCCGCCAAAGCGATCATGGACATCAGAATATCCAAACCTGGTCAGGCTGATCTCGTTCGGCATCATCGGGTAGCAGTACAGATTGATGGAAAACAGATTATTGACTTCCTCGGCCAAGAGTGAGCAGGTCTCATCTAGCCATAGTTCCTCCCACAGGGCGCCTCGTCTAACATTAGCCTCAAGGTGCTGCATATGTTGAAGCTCGTGGGCCATGGTACCCTTGATGGACAGAAGTGGAGAATCGACAGACACATATAGCATATCCGCACAGTTGCTTACCCTGTTCTGATACTGATAGCCTAGAATCTTATCTTCAGCGTTGAAGTAGCCGCCGACTGGACCTCCTAACTTGGTCAGGAGGATAATGATTTGGCCGTTGCTGTCGACATCTGAAAATTCGCTGCTTTCATCTCGGCCAAAATAAGCCAGATTGGTAGGATAGATTTCGTTTTCAAAGCTATTGACTATAGCCTCAAGATCAGGGGGAGGGCCAAAGTCGCGGTCTACATAGTAGGCAGCATGGGTTCCTCGGAAGGCAAGATAGGCTCTGGCTAGTCGAAAATAGGTCTTATTGGTCTGGGAGCAGAACGGGCATTTTTCGCTCTCTTGCCAAAAAGAATCGCCGCGCTGATCATCCTCGACATAGAAGTTGATAGAATTTGGATCTAGTCGGCCATCGATCCAAGGAAGATCGACAACCACTGATTCGGCATCGAGGTTGTTAGATTCAATCCCGTTTTTTACTGCCCGGACCAAAAACCAGAATCTCTTTCCCTCATCCTCATCTTCTGGTAGGTAGCGGAAAAAACAATAGAGGCTTGGCAGATCGCTCTGCCAGGGGGTGGCTGCCTGCACCCTGCTTTCCGTAGCAAAGGGATTTTGGCTTCCTTCGGCTCGATAAATGCGGTAGGAGTCAGGAGGCTCCTGGGGCTCATACCTCCACTGGATATGGATCATGCCTGAGGCCGTAGACAGCACCTTCCTCTCCCATGGCTCACCCCGGTCATTAATAGGATTCGTCGGGGCCAAAACTGCCGCTAGGCTCATTCCAGCAGACAAGCATAAGAAAAAAATAGCCGCTGTGGCTATCAGGGAAGAGAAGCTTATTTTGCAGTTTTTGCTGGTCATGGCTATTTGGCTTCATCCTCCCAGCATTGTTTTTTTTCATTATACCAGACATGCTGACCAGAGCGGGTAGTGAAGCAAACCAGCCCGGTTTTCTCATCAGGTTCTATAGTCACTACCTCTTGAGGAAACCCTAAAAGAGGCAGAAAATGCGGCAGATGCACTGCCTCAGCCTTCAGAGGTGAGCAGATTAAAGCTTTGGGTAGTCCGTTTTTTTCAGTAAACCGCACCCAATTATTATTTTTTTTATCTATTCTCAATATCCCGCCCTGAATAGGCTGCAAGGGGGATTCTCGAAAATGTCGCTTTGACTGATAACCATCCGGCTGGCAGAATACAGGTAAAGATTCCGCAGGTCGCGGAATTGAGCGAATAGCTACCCAAACAAAATTTTTGCTTACCGCCAGGGCTGTAAACTGCCAAAGGGGCGGATAATACTTCTGCTGCCAGCGGCTGCTCAAGCGAACCTGAGCAGGTTTTGACTCAGCAAATCTCTTTCGCTCCCTGCCCAAAGAGGGCTCTTGGGGAGGACGCGAGCTCACGGAGAGGGTAAAACCCGGCTCTCCTACCGCTGTCTTGCTTCCCACTGCAAATCCAGCCCCAGGCTGGGTAAATCTTTGTGCCTCCTGGGCCGAAATTCGCACTCCATCAAGGAGGTAGATAGCCTCTCGCCTCTGACTATCCCATTTTACTTCTAGTTGAGAATAAACTACCGGAGCCTGATAATAAGTCCAGATGCCAACTGTTTTTTGATACCTGCGGATAAGTTGCGGGCTCCAAAACCAGAGGTCTCCTTCAGGATCCTTAACCATCTGTGAATTTGGCGAGGAAGAGCGGGACAGACTTTCGGCCCCTCCGCTGAAGTCAGGGAGCAGGATAAGACTAAGAGCTAGAGCTAGCCAGACCACATTTAGAAAGAGTGAGCTGATTGAGCGGCTAATCAGTGGCTTTGGTGTTGACATACTATTTTTCGCACTTGTTGTTATTATTTTGCTGGTTTAAGAATAAGTTACTAATAGATTATAGCAGTTTTTTAGACTCAGTGTTAAGGGGAAAAAACCTTTTGAGTAAGGGGAAAACCCTTTTGAAAAAGGGTTTTCCCCTTAGAACCCCTTTTCTAAAACTTTAATATATATATTAAAATTTTAGGAGGATGGTTTGGAAGGAACCCTTTTTCAAAAGGGTTCCTTCCAAAAACAGTTCTAGCTCTCTCCCATTTCCAGGTATTTGCGCAAAAATCGAGCCGTATGGGAGTTATCCGCAAAGCTCAAGATCTGCTCTGGCGAGCCCTTGGCCACCACGCTCCCGCCTCGGCTTCCTCCTTCCGGGCCAAGGTCGATGATATAGTCTGCCTCTTTGATTACCTCAAGGTTGTGTTCGATGACCGCCACTGTATTGCCAAGATCGACCAGCCTCTGAAGGACTTGCATCAGTTTTTCAATGTCAGCCAGATGAAGACCGGTTGTTGGCTCATCGAGGATATAGAGAGTTCGCCCTTGGCTGGTCTTGCTGAGTTCTGAGACCAGTTTGATCCTTTGGGCCTCACCGCCTGAGAGGGTATTGCTCGGCTGGCCGATCTGGAGATAGCCAAGGCCAAGGTCGGTCAGGAGACGAAGCGGATGAGCGATCCTGGGGATATTGCTAAAAAGCTCGGCTCCCTCCTCGATAGTCATCTCAAGCACCTGAGCAATGTTTTTCCCCCGGTAGGTAATATTCAGGGTTTCCTCGTTGAATCGCTGTCCAGAGCAAACCTCACAGTCAACATAAACATCGGGCAAAAAACTCATCTCAACTCGCACTCTTCCCTCACCACTGCAAGCCTCGCACCGACCACCTTTTACATTGAAGGAGAAGCGGCCTGGGCCAAATCCTCGAATCCTAGCTTCGGGAAGGGTAGCAAACAGCCGGCGGATATCATCGTAAAAACCGACGTAGGTTCCAGGCGTAGATCGTGGGGTTCTGCCGATTGGTGAATGATCTACCTCAAGGACGCGATCAAGATGCTGCCAGCCCTCAATTGCCTGACAGCCTATGCCGGAAAGCCTTTGGCCGCTCAAAAGCGCCCTGGTTCCCTTGAGAATGATCTCCCGCAACAGAGTACTTTTCCCTGAGCCTGATACGCCAGTTAGGACAATGAGGGTGCCGAGCGGAAGAGCGACATCGATATTTTTGAGGTTATGCAAGCTAGCCCCTTTCACCGCTAGCCACTTTCCCTGGCTGGCCTGTCGGTTGCGGGAGGTGATTCGAAAGCGGCCGCGGCTAGCAAGCCATCTTCCGGTTACTGAAGAAGGATTTAGTCGAATCTCATTCGGCCTCCCCTGGGCAATGACATATCCTCCCCCGCGGCCTGCTCCTGGGCCAAGATCAAGGATATAGTCTGCCCGCTGGATGCACTCCTCATCATGCTCAACCATAATTACGCTATTGCCGCGCTCTTTGAGCTGCCACAGGGTATCAAGAAGCAGGGCGCTGTCGCGAGGGTGAAGACCGATAGTTGGCTCGTCAAGAATGTAGCATACTCCCCGCAAGTTTGATCCAAGCTGTGCGGCCAGGCGAATCCGCTGGGTTTCACCGCCTGAGAGGGTATCTCCGCTGCGGTCGAGGGTGAGATAGGGGAGCCCGACCCTAGTCAAAAATTCCAATCTGGCCATGATCTCAGGGATCAGGAGCTCGGCTATGATCCGATCCCGCTCACCCAGGCTAAGGTAAGAGAAAAACTCCTTGGCTTCCTCCACACTAAAGCTTGTGATCTCAGCTAGGTTTAGGCCAGCGACCCGCACGGACAGTGCTTGCTCATTCAGTCGCTTCCCCTGACAGCGAGGGCAAACCATCCCATTCTCATTATCAGAAGATACAATTCCAAGCCCCTGGCAGGTCGGGCAAGCGCCGTAGCGGCTATTGAAGGAAAAAAGCCTTGGGTCAAGCGGCTCAAAAGCTGTCTCACATTGTGGGCAATAGCCCAGACGGCTGAAGGTTTCCTCCCGCCTCAGTCTTCCCCTTGATGAGCCATCTTCGGCAGCCGCTAGAGCGTAGAATCTTCCCTTGCCCTCCTGGAGCGCCTGGCCGATAGCCTGAATCAGCTCTTCTTCGGCTGTCGAGCCAATGGCGACCTTTCGGATAACCAGATCAATTGAGTGCTCCCGGTAGCGCTCAAGCTCTGGCACTGGCTCAAGGGGAAGAAGGCGTCCATCGACTCTGGCTAGCTGATAGCCCGATTTTTTCGCTTGCCGGAAAAGCTCTTGATATATGCCTTTACGCCGAAAAACTCGGGGTGCCAGCAGGAAAACCTCACTGCCTGCAAAGGCCTCTATCAGCCGCTTTAGCATCTGGCTCTCAGATTGCGGCTGGATGGGTCGGCTGCATCGGCAGTACTGTAGCCCGACTTTGCTGAATAACAGGCGCAGGTAGTGGTAGATTTCGGTGATCGTGGCCACCGTTGATCGCCGCGGCAGGCTGCTCATTCGCTGCTCAATAGCCACAGTCGGTGGGATTCCGGTAATGAGGTCAAGGTCTGGCCGCTCCATGATCTTCAGATACTGGCGTACATAGGTTGGCAGACTCTCGATGTAGCGGCGCTGTCCTTCAGCAAACAGAACATCAAAGGCCAAAGTCGATTTTCCTGAACCACTGATGCCGCTTATGACCACTACCTGGTCGCGGGGAATGGCTACGGTAAGGTTCTTTAGGTTGTGCTCTCTGGCCCCCCTGATGATAATGGCCGAATCAGCGGCTTCCGCCGTTCCATTAGCCTGAAGCTGAGGGTCGGTCGGGAGGTGGGCTGTCAGCTTCTTATTTGTGGTTAGATTTGCGGCTAGAATCTGTGGGGAAAGGCTCTTAGCGTTTTCTTCAGCCTCATTTTTCGGCAAGTACTCCTTCAGGAATCTTCCAGTATAGGAGTCTTTAGCCTCGGCCACCTCCTCAGGTGTTCCACAGGCCACGATCCTCCCACCGGCTTCCCCTCCCTCTGGGCCAAGATCAATGATATAGTCAGCGCATTTGATTACCTCAAGGTTATGCTCAATGATCAGGAGGGTGTGGCCAGCCGAAATAAGTCTCTCAAAGGCTGCTAGAAGCTTTCGGATATCGTCAAGATGGAGGCCTGTGGTTGGCTCATCAAAAATGAACAGCAGCGGCCTTCTGGAGCGCACAGCTAGGTATTTGGTCAGCTTGAGCCTCTGAGCCTCACCGCCTGAGAGGGTATTGATTGGCTGCCCAAGCCGCAAGTATCCAAGTCCTACCTCGATCAGGGGCTGAAAGAGAGTGGTAATTTCAGCAGAATCTTGAAAGAAATCCCTAGCCTCGGAAAAGGTCATCTGAAGGATATCGCCGATATTTTTCCCCCGGTAGGCAACCTCTAGAACCTCATCTCGATAGCGCAGCCCTCTACAGTCAGGGCAGGTGATGTAGACATCAGACAAAAATTGCATTTCCACCTTTTCAAAGCCATTGCCCTCACAAGTTTCACATCGGCCTCCACGGACATTGAAGGAGAACATACCTGGCGAATATCCCCGGTCCCTGGCTAGAGGCGTTTTAGCCAAAAGTTTTCGAATCGGATCAAAAGCCCCTATAAAGCTTACCGGATTAGATCGCGGGGTTTTGCCAATCGGGCTTTGATCGACTAAGATCACATTGTCGATCTCTGAAATCCCCTCGATGGAGTCAAATGCCCCTGGCTGGTCCATTGAATAGCCTTTCTTCTTTCGAATCCCCTTATAGAGAATCTCCTCGGCCAGTGTGCTTTTGCCTGAGCCAGAAACACCGCTCAGGCAGACCATCAGGCCAAGAGGAATCGCTAGATCTAGTCCTTTTAGGTTGTTTGCCCTGGCGCCTCGTATTCGGATCTGCCGATTGGGATCTGGTTTTTTGCGGCTTTTTGGAAGCGAAATTTTTGTTCGGCCAAGCAGATAGTCGATGGTTTTTGAACCCTTAGCCTGGGCAATTTCAGACAAAGGACCGGCATAGACCACCTGGCCTCCCTCCTCGCCCGCTCCAGGGCCAAGATCGAGCAGGTAGTCTGCACCGCTGATAATCTGCGGATCGTGCTCGACTACAACTACCGTATTCTGCCTGGACAATTCTTTCAGGATACTCACCAGGCGGCTGCTGTCGCGGGGATGAAGCCCCACACTTGGCTCATCGAGCACATAGAGCATATTGACCAGGGAAGAGCCAAGTGCTTTGGTCAGACTCAATCGCTCGACCTCTCCCCCGGACAGGGTCCGAGACTGCCGATCCAGGGTTAGGTAGCCAAGCCCTACCCGGCTGAGATAGCGGAGGCGGGTAACAATCTCACTAAGTATCATCTCGGTTGCCTGATCAAACTGCTGCTGTGGTTTTTCGGCAGAAAGCTTGGCAAAGAGTTCAAGAGCCTCATCAATCGGCAAGGCATAGATTTGGGCCAGGTTCAGCCCTCTGATCCGATAGAGGAGCGCCTCTGGCTTAAAGCGGCTGCCGTGGCAGTCCGGACAGGTAAAATAGCCTCGATAGCGGGATAAAAATACCCGCACATGCATCTTATAGCTTTTGCTCTCAAGCCAGTTGAAAAATCGGCGCAGGCCATAAAATCCATCAGCCCCATCAATGATTGCCTTTTGCTGCTCCTTGGAGAGCCGCTCAAACGGCACCGTAGTTGGGATACCTTTTTTGCGGCAAAAGCGAAGCAGATCATCATATTCTTCTCGCTCCGTATCCCAGGGTTTTATAGCTCCCTGTTCAATCGAGAGAGCTGGATTCGGGATTACCTGATCAAGATCAAGCCCGATCACTCGACCAAACCCTCGGCAAGTCGGGCATGCCCCAAGGGGGCTATTGAAGGAAAAAAGATTCGCCACAGGATCCCGATAGGTAAGATCGCAATAGGGGCAGTGGAGATGAGAGCTAAACCGCAAGGTCTTTTTCCCTGGAATCCGCACTATGATCTTTCCTTGGCCAAACTGCAAGGCCTGCTCAAGCGAATCAATTATTCGTGACTTGTCCTCTGCTCTGAGGATAAGCCGGTCAACGACTACTGAGCGGTCAACATTCTGCCTAGGGCTAGATAACTCAGCAGGAGAAAGTTCGCTGAGTTCAATAATCTGATCACCTTCAAGAATCCTGAAAAAGCCTTGCCTAAGAAGTTCTTGCTGTACAGAGGCCGGATCAAGTTCAGCCGACTTCGGATAGGGAAAGCCAAGGATTAGGCGGCTGTTTGGCTCCTCCTGGCTGATTAGAGTCTGGAAGATGGTGTCAGGACTGTCGCGCTCTACCTTGCGGGAGCACTGGCGACAGTGCAGTTCACCGATCCTGGCAAAGAGTAGTTTGACAAAATCGGTCAACTCGCTCATAGTCCCAACCGTAGACCGCGAGGTTCTGACCGGACTTCCTTGCTCAATGGCAATAGCTGGAGGAATACCCTCGATTTTTTCAACCCTTGGCTTATCCATCCGGTCCATAAACTGCCGAGCATAGGGCGAGAAGGTTTCAAGGTAGCGGCGCTGGCCTTCAGCGTAAAGGGTATCGAAAGCTAGGCTCGATTTTCCTGACCCGCTCACACCGCTAATTACCGTAATTTGATGCCAGGGAATCTCAACATCGAATCCCTTGAGATTGTTTTGGCGAGCAGAGATGATTTTGATCGAGTTTTGTTCTTTTGGGCTCATAATTTATACTATAATTGACACCAATATAATGAAATTAATTCTAACAAGGCTACATTTTATGATACCATAATAAGCCTTAAAATGATACCGGGCTACTCAGCCTCCTTATCATTCTATTCTTGGCCTGGTTCGAAATTTAATATATAATTAGAAAAGACCGGCTGATTAAGGGAGCAAGATGCTATGTCAAAGAGAATTAACCCCTATGATCAGAGTTTGAAGCTCGTTGTCAAGTACTACCCTAGGGTATTCGTAAGTCTACTAAACCTGGGTGAGAGGGTAGAAATAGCGGTGGAAAATCCGGAAATAAATCTGCCAGAGAAGCGGGCTGACTATGTCTTGCGACTGACTACCGAAGATGGTCAGGAAGGGTATATTATCCTTGAGTTCCAGTTTATTGGAAGTACAGATGCTCTCAAAAGTTGCTTTATCAAGTGTGCACTGTTACATGAGCATACCAGCCTTCCAGTTATTGGAGTAATTATCTACCTCATGAAAAGGGGCTGTCACCAGGTGTACGATATATGTTTTCAGGGCTGCCGGAATCAGTACCATTTTGAGATTATTCGGCTGTGGGAGTACCGGGAGGAGATAGAGAGTGGAAAATTAAAGGAGCTTGCCCCCTTTCTCATCTTATTTACTGATGAGCCTGCAGAGGAGGTTTTGAACAGAGAGAAAACCCTGATTATGCAGGTTGAAGATGAGAAGAAACGGGCAAATCTTTTATCAATAGCCATGACTCTTGCTGCCCATCGGTTTAAAGGAGCTTGGGTTAAGGAGTACTTCAAGGAGGAAATTAAGATGGTCAAGTCGGCAGATATTATCCAGGAATGGATAGAAGAAGGAATCGAGAAGGGGAGAAAGGAGGGCCTTCAACAAGGTATCCAGCAAGGACTTCAACAAGGTATCCAGCAGGGACTTCAACAAGGCATCCAGCAAGGACTTCAGCAGGGGATCCAGCAGGGGATCCAGCAAGGCATACGAGGTGGACTGCTGGATGCTATCTCATTTGGACTGGAGCTTAGGTTTGGAGTCGATGGATTGAAGTTGTATGAGCGGATCGGTCAGATAGATTCG
>Ga0123519_10004284_pt1 | contig 23266 bp, 19 predicted proteins | sample YelNatPaOPRAMG02_FD_87396 | JGI IMG/M metagenome (GOLD analysis project Ga0123519, IMG submission 87396) | Hot spring microbial communities from Yellowstone National Park - Yellowstone National Park OP-RAMG-02 (version 2) | ecosystem: Environmental > Aquatic > Thermal springs > Hot (42-90C) ...
CTGCAACGTTTGGGATATACTGGGGATGAGCGCATTGCCCTCTTCCCGCCGGTGCTGCTGGACGACATCAGTACCGATCTGCTCCTCTCCTGTCGTCCAGAGGCTGGTAACGATCTATTGGCCCATTACAGTCAGGCTGGGCACGGTTGCGGTGCGGCTCACAGGAAAAAGCTGGCAAACCCTTGGGGGCACCGATCCATGAGGAGTGCCCCCAAGGGGATTCGAACCCCTGTCTCCACCTTGAAAGGGTGATGTCCTGGTCCTCTAGACGATGGGGGCAAAAGAGGATGCCACTATACCACAGAGCGCCCACCATGGCAATTTTGCGCCGCCGCATAAGGCGATGGCCACCGCGTCACGCCGACGTTTCGCCCTCCGGCGGCACTTCTTCCGGCACTTCCTGCAATGGGGGCAATTCATCCAGCCCACTCAGCCCAAAATATTGCAAGAACTCGAAGGTGGTGCCGAAGAGGACGGGGCGTCCCACGGTCTCCAGGCGGCCCACTTCCTGGATCAGCCCCTTGCTCAACAGGGTGCGCAACACGCTGTCGCTGTTCACGCCGCGGATCGCCTCGATCTCCGAGCGGGTGATGGGCTGCTTGTAGGCGATGATGGCGAGCGTCTCCAATGCCGCCGGCGAGAGGCCACCCCCGCCGGAGAGGCCCAACAGGCGCTCGACGTAGGGCGCCGCTGCCGGCGCCGTCACCAGCTGCACCTGATCGCCGTGGCGTTGCACCTGCACCCCGCGCGTGCGGCACGCTTCCTGCAATGTCTGCACCGCCGCTTCCACCTCGGCAAGGCTGCACTCGAGCGCTTCGGCGAGCTGCCGGAGCGACACAGGGCTGCCGGCGGCGAAGAGGAGACTCTCCACCAGAGCGGGCCGTGACAGCGCCGCCGCACCGATGGGCTCGGCGGACGGCTCACCCGAGATTGTCATGCGTTCCATGCGGTGCTATACTCTTTCTATCAGCGTGTGCCCGATTGATTCCATCGAGCGCCTTCGCAAAGGAGTGTCACGTGGTCAAACGTCGAACGGCAGCTTGGCTCGTTTTCACTCTCTGCGTCTGGTTATCCCTCAGCATGGCGTGTTCCCTGGGCGGTGGCGCCGACATCCCCGCGCCGCCCGGTGGGCGCATTCCGGTTTCCGCCGAAGCCGCCGAGCGATTGCGCCAGAACTTCTCGCGCGCGTTGCAAGAGGCGAGCACCGGCGGCCAATTCCGCCTCTTCGTCACCAACGAGGAGATCACCTCGCTGGCCACGCTCACCTTGCAAGAGAGCGGCGAGATGCCCCTGCGCGACCCGCAGATCTGGTTCACGGCGGGCCGCATCTATCTGACGGGCACCTTCAGCCCCTTCTGGCCCTTGCGCTTTGACTCGCTCATCGTCGGCACGGCGGTCGTCCAGAACGGCCAGATCGTCGTGCATATCGAGCGCGCCCAGATGGGGCCCTTCCCCTTCCCTCAGCGTGTGCTCGATTCGAGTTCGCGTTCGATCAACGAGACGCTGAGCCAGATGCAAAGCGACCTCGAGGTGACCCACCTGGAAATCCTGGAAGGTGAGCTGCAGATCGCCGGCGTGCGGCGACAGCAACCCGGCCCATAGCGCGGCACATTAGCGGCGATTGTCTAGCGCTTGCGATAAATGTCCTTGCGGTGACCGACCGCATGGATCACGATGGTCTGCTCATCATAGAGGATCTCGTAAATGACCCGGTAATCCCCCACGCGCAGTTTGTAGAACCCGTCAAGATCACCCGTCAACGGTTCTAAGCTGATGCTGTCCAAATGTTCCGACAGCCAACGGATACGCTGCACGATGCGACGGCCGATCGGTTTGTCCAGTTGTGTCAGATCGCGTGCCGCGGCGGCCAGGATGCGGATGCGATGCACGCCGCATCACTCCAATCCGAGCTGATGCACAACCTCTTCAAATGGCATGCCGCGTTCCCCGGCAGAAACCGCCTGCTTCTGGCGCAGCAGCCTGTCTCGAACCGACTTCCGGATCGGCAGTCCTTCGTCGGGATCGCCCAGCAACTCCAACAGCTTCTGCTCGACAGCTGCTTCGATCATTTCCTGGAGTTCACGTTTCGTCATCTGCGCGACGGTGGTGGTCATACGCCTCCTGCCTGTCTGCTCGATCTGGCAACCACACAATGTGTCAACCTAACGATAGCATAGAAAGGGATGCTGTCAAGCTCGGGGCGATAGCGCGCGCTGGTCGCGACCCTGCCATACCTCTACGGTCGCGGCTGGGATTCAGGCGTGGACGGTGGCATGTCCAACATGGGTATCTTGATGCCGTGGCGGCGCGCAAAGGCGATCGCCTCCGGGTAGCCGGCGTCGGCGTGGCGCACCACCCCCATACCGGGATCGGTGGTGAGGACGCGCTCCAGGCGCCGTGCTGCGGCCTCAGTGCCATCCGCCACAATCACCTGGCCGGCATGGATACTGTAGCCGATGCCCACGCCCCCACCATGGTGAATGCTGACCCACGTCGCGCCGCCCACCGCGTTGATCAAGGCATTCAAGAGCGGCCAGTCGGCGATGGCATCCGAGCCGTCCAGCATGCCCTCCGTCTCGCGGTTGGGGCTGGCCACCGAGCCGGCATCCAGATGATCACGCCCGATGACGATCGGCGCGCTGACGCGCCCCGAGGCGACCAGCTCGTTAAAGCGCAATCCGGCACGGGCGCGCTCGCCATAGCCCAGCCAGCAGATGCGCGCGGGTAGCCCCTGGAAAGCTACCTTCTGCTGCGCCATGCGAATCCAGCGCTGCAGGTGCTCGTCCTCCGGGAAGAGCTCCAAAATGGCTTTGTCGGTGACATAGAGGTCACGCGGATCGCCGGAGAGCACCACCCAGCGGAAGGGCCCCTTGCCCTGACAGAAGAGAGGGCGGATGTAGGCGGGCACGAAGCCGGGATAGCTGAACGCCTCGCGCACGCCCATATCATAGGCGCGCTGGCGCAGGTTGTTGCCGTAATCGAACACCTCGGTTCCTTTTGCCTTGAAGCCGAGCATCGCCTCGACATGGCGCGCCATCGCTTCCATAGAACGGCGCACATACGCTTGCGGGTCGCGCCGACGCAGCTCCGCCGCCTCGTGTACCGTCAATCCGGGTGGAATGTAACCGTAGAGTGGGTCGTGCGCCGAGGTCTGGTCGGTCACCACATCCGGCGTCACGCCGCGCGCCAGCAGTTCGGGCAGCGCTTCGGCGGCGTTGGCAATCAGGCCGACCGAGAGGGGTTGCTGCTGTGCCAGCGCTTCCTCGACCCAGGTCATCGCTTCCTCGAGATTGTCGGTGACGCGATCAATCTGGCGCAGCGCCAGACGCCGTTCGGCGCGCCAGCGATCCACCTCCACGATCAGGCCGACACCCTCGTTCATCGTGATGGCAAGCGGTTGCGCGCCGCCCATCTCACCCAGCCCGGCGGTGAGCACCAGCTTACCCTTCAGGCTGGGCCAGCCGCGTTGGCGTGCCAGCGCGGCGAGCGTCTCGTAGGTGCCTTGCAGGATGCCCTGCGTGCCGATGTAAATCCAGCTGCCGGCGGTCATCTGGCCGAACATGATGAGGCCCTGCTGCTCCCAGCGGTCGAAATTCTCCTGCGTCGCCCAGGCGGGCACGATGTTCGAATTGGCGAGCAGCACGCGCGGCGCCTCCTCGTGGGTGCGGAAGATCGCCACCGGCTTGCCCGACTGCACCAAAAGCGTCTCATGCGGTTCGAGCGTCTCCAGCGCGCGCATGATGGCGTCGAAACACGCCCAATTGCGCGCTGCCTTGCCGCGTCCGCCATAGACGATCAGGTTTTCCGGATCGCCGGCCACCTCGGGGTCGAGGTTGTTCTGCAGCATGCGATAAGCTGCCTCGATGAGCCAGTTCTTGCAGGTCAAGCGGGTACCGCGCGGGGCGCGGATGACACGTGCCATAGGTTTTGCTCCTCCTGCTACGCGTTCGGACGGGTTGTGGCAAACCCGTTTGGCGTGATTATACCCCGCCAGCACGGCGAGACGCAATGGACGGGCACGAGCGGGTGTGTTGGATGGTTGTCATACTTAACGAATGATAATGTTCGCCACATTTGACATTCGCGCCGTGGTGCGTTAGGATGGGCATAGAACATATGTGCTAGTGGCTGACGTGGTGCAGCGGGAAGAGCGATGATGGCGCAGCGCGATACGCGAGGATGGCGGCGTTGCCGTGCGCGAGGGTTGGGATGGCCGGCGCGCTGAGCGATCCCGATGTCGGTTACGTGCGCCTGGCGCTGGCTATCCTGGTGCAGGCGATACAGGATGCCTGTGCGTCGGGCGTCACGTGGCAACCCGGCTCGTACCCACCCACCGTTGAGGACGTGCAGAGTGCGCGAGAGTTTCTGGCTTCGCCGGCGGCGACCTGGCTGGCCGCCCAGCTGGGATTGTCGCTCGAGCAGATACGTCGCCTGGTGGACATCCTGTCGGCGGAGGCGGCGGAGTCCGCGTGGCTGGACATCCGCACGGCAGCGCGGTGCCTGGGATGCCACCCGGAGCATGTGCGGCGGCTTATCCGCAGCGGTAAGGTGGCTGCGCAGCGGGGACCGACCGGTCGTTGGCGGGTGCACCTGGGCGCGCTGATGGCGTATCGTGGCTCCAATCGGAGGAACCGCGCCAAGAAACCGGGCATGCCACGCACAGCTTAGGGAAGCCTTCGCATTCTCGGCGGTGAAATAAAGGGCAATTTTCACCGCCGAGCACGCGGAGAGAGCGGAGAATTATGGAAAAACCTCTGCGCGCGACGGTGAAAGAGTTTGCCGCCCTTGCGCGGTCGTGACACGGATGGCTCGGCGCTACGCCAGGCGCATGTCCTGCACCACCAGCTGCAAGGTACGACGCCCGTTATAGTCGTTGGTGCCGAGATGATATGCCACATCCACCCGCTCACCGATGGCGTCGTGCCAGTCGGCCTGGCGGAAGGCGATCGCCTCCCATTCCTGCTTGCCGTCGTACAGGATGAGCTTGAGATGCTGCCCCTCGCCACCCACGCGCTGCTTGCGGCGTACCTCCATCCCCGCGGTGACGAAGAGGGGCTCCGGATTGCCACAGCCACAGGGTTGCAGCTGCTCGAGGTTCTCTAACAGGTCCAATCCCAGCTGAGCCTGGGCATTCCCCGGCACATCGCGACCAAACATGCGCATCGTCAGCACGTCCTCGACGGCACGGCGGTTGATGGCGCGCAGGTTGAGTTGGGCGTCGATATAGAGTGTCGGCTCGGGCAGGCGCTCCGCAAAGGTGCGCGCAGCGATCTCCAGCAGGCGCGTGTGCAGCTCCAGCAGGTTGGCGGTGCGCACGGTGAATCCGGCAGCGGCGGAATGCCCCCCGTAGCGCTCCAACAGCGCGGCGCATTCGTCCAGTGCTTTCGTGATATGCAATTCGGGGATGCTGCGCGCCGAGCCGCGCGTCACCTCGCTGCCCAGCCGCGCCACCAGCATAGGGCGATAGAACTCCTCGGTCAGCCGCGCCGCCACCAGCCCGACGATGCCCTCGCCAAACTCGGGATCGGCGATCAGGTAGAGGTAGCTGCTTGCCCGGTCGGCCAGGACAAGGCGGCGCGCCCGTTCCAATATCTGACCGGTGATCTCCTGGCGTTCGCGGTTCTGCTCTTCGAGTTGATCGGCCAGGGCGGTGGCATCCGCCTCGTCGCTGGCGATCAGCAGTTTATAGGCGGCATAGGCGCTCTCCAGCCGTCCGGCGGCGTTGAGGCGTGGTGCCAGGATATGACTCAGCGTGTGCGTTGTCACCGCGCCCATGCGCACGCCGGCGCGTTCCATCAGCTTCCGGATGCCCAGGCGCGGCGCCGTGTTGAGCTGCTCTAATCCGCCTGCCACCAGGGCGCGGTTTTCGTCCACCAGCGGCGCAACGTCCGCCACGGTGCCCAGTGCCACCAGGTCGAGCAGCGTCGTCTCGTCCAGTGCCACCGCGCGTTCGGTGGTGCGCAACAGCGCCTGGGCCAGCTTGAAAGCAATCCCCACGCCGGTCAGCTGCTTGAAGGGATAGGCGCAGTCGGGTTGTTTGGGGTTGATCACTGCGGTGGCATACGGCAGGGCTTCACCCGGCGCGTGATGATCGGTGATGATCAGCTCCAGGTCGAGCGCGCGCGCATGCTCCGCCTCGTCCAGCGAGCGGACGCCGCAATCCACGGTGATCACCAGCTGCACCCCCTCTTGGGCGAGCGTGCTGAGCGCCTGGCGGTTCAGCCCATAGCCCTCTTCCAGCCGATCGGGGATATAGGGATAAGGGCGCAGGCGCGCGCCCATAGCGCTTAGCACCTGCATCAGCAACACGGCGGCGGTTAACCCGTCGGCATCGTAATCGCCGAAGATGGCGATCTGCTCACCCTCTCGGATGGCGGCGTGGATGCGTTCTACCGCGCGCGCCATCCCCTTAAGCTGGAAGGGATCGGTATCGTGGAGAGGTTGGCGTTGCAGGAAGCGCGCTATCTGTTGCGGCTCGCGCATGCCGCGGTTGTAGAGCAATTGCACCACCAGCGGCGGCAGCTGCGGGAAATGGGTGAAGTGCTTGTTGGGCGGCTTAGGCGCGATGACCCAATTCTTTGCCATAAGCGTGCGTTCAACCTCAGCACGATTTCACAACACAGGGTGACCGATGCCCCCACGGCGCCTATGCACGGCGCGGGCACCGCTCACCCTGCTGCTTTTGCCTGCTGTTCAGATGGGGTTAGGACACCCAGCCCTGCTTCCTGATGAAGTCTGTGATGACCGGCACCTCGAAGTACTCGCCCTTGTACGCTTTGTAGGCGGGCCACAGCAGCACCAACCACGCGACGAAGTACAGGAAGAACCCCACCCCGAAGGTGAGGCAGCTGATGATGAGCAGGACGACGAAGATCACCGCCCAGAGCACCAGAGCCTGCACGGCATGGAATTTCTGGAAGGGGCGTGATTTCATCGACTCGCTCACCAGGATGATAATGGACATTATCACGGCGATGGGGTAACACAACGCGGCCATCAATTTGTCGTTCTCGGTAATTTCGTTCATAGCTCCTTCTCCTTTTGAGGGTGCATGCCGGATGCCCGGCGGGTTAGGGGTAAACGGTGCCTTGCTTCGAAAAGAAGTATAACACAGCTTGATGGGGGATGCAATAGGCCAGGTGGGGGGTTCTCCCCACCCCGACCCTCCCCGTGAACGGGGAGGCAGTTTCTGGACCCCGAGCTAAAGCCCAGGGCCGGCACCTCAAGCCCTGACGGGCTGTCTGGTCGGTGCGCGGCATAGTCGGCTTGAGCTGACTTGCGTCACCAGCCGCGGGATTTATCCCGCGGCATCCTGTGCCGCTTTGCTGACGCGCGCGGCGCGGTTCAACCCGGCCATGCCGCACCTTTCTGCTGTAACAATGTCACAATCTTGCGATCGGTGGCGGGGAAGGCATACGAGGCGAGCTCCTCAAGCGTCACCCAGCGCCAATCGGCACAGGCCAGCGCCTGCGGTTCGCCGCCAACCCAGTGGCAGACGAAGGTGTGCAGGGTGATGCGAAAATGGGTGTACCCGTGGCATAGCGTGACCAGCGGACGTTCCACGGCGATGGTGATGCCCAGTTCTTCGCGCACCTCGCGGCAGAGGCAATCCGTCAGTGTTTCGCCGTCCTGACATTTCCCGCCGGGGAATTCCCACAGCCCGCCGAGCATTGCGTCCATCTTGCGTTGCGCGATGAGCACCCGTCCATCCGCGCGCCGGATGACCCCCGCCGTCACCGTCACATGGGGGAGCGCCGCACGGCTGCGGCGGCGCGGCAACGACTCCTGGATGCCCAACGCATAGGCGCGACATTCCGCCTGCCACGGGCATTCCGCACAGCGCGGGCGCTGTGGCGTGCAGATCTGCGCGCCCAGTTCCATCAGCGCCTGGTTGAAGTCACCCGGACGGTCACAGGGCAGCAAGGCGCGCGCCTGTTCGCGCAGGCGGCGCAAGGTGGCCGGACGCGTCGCCTCCTCCTGCACCGCTAACAGGCGGATCAGCACGCGCCGCGCGTTGGCATCCACCGCCGGCACGCATTCCCCAAAGGCGATGCTGGCGATGGCGGCGGCGGTGTAGTCGCCCATGCCCGGCAGGCGCCGCAGCGCAGCGTAACAGGTGGGCAGGCGCCCCCCATATTCCGCCATCACTCGACGCGCCGCGGCGTGCAGGTTGCGCGCGCGGGCGTAATACCCCAATCCCTCCCATACCCGCAGCACCTCGTCCAACGATGCCGCCGCCAGGTCGGCCAGGGTGGGGAAGCGCGCCAGAAACGCGGCGTAATAGGGGATGACCGTGCGCACCTGTGTCTGCTGCAGCATCATCTCGCTGACCCAGATGCAGTAGGGGTCGCGCGTGTCGCGCCATGGCAGTGCGCGCCGCTGCGCATCGTACCAGCGCAACAGTGACTCGCTCAGTTCCGTATGATGCATATCCTGTGTCACCGCGGATGGGATGAACCGGGTCGCGCGCGTCAGGGAACGGCGGAGGCCTACCCCAGACGCAGAGAATTTATGAAAAACCCCTGCGTACCCGGTGCTCTCTGCAGTGGGATCAAATCCACAATCCCAGATCCGCAATTCGTCATATTGTCCCTACGGTTGTTCCGCCAGAGTGACGCTCAACTCCAACGGCTGGCCGTCGCGCAATATGCTCAGCGTCACCGTCTGTCCCACGCGCGTATTTTCCTCCAGGTATTCCTGCAAGCTGTTCCAGTCGCGGATGGGTACGCTGTTGATCGCCACCAGCACGTCGCCGCCCGCCAGGATGCGTTGGTTGCCCACGCGCACCTGGCGCACCGCTCCGCGGATGCCGGCATAGTCCGCCGGGCTGTTGCGGTACAGGCGCGCCACCAGGATGCCGCGCTCCACCGGCAGGTCGAGCGCCTGTGCCAGCTCCGGGGTGATCGAATAGCCCAGGACGCCCAGCCAGGGATGGGCATAGCGTCCGTAGCGGATCAGTTCGGGCACCACGCGGCGCACGGTGTCCACGCTGACCGCGAAGCCGATCCCCTCGGCGTTCTGGCGGATGGCCGTGTTGACGCCGATCACCTCGCCGCGGACGTTGAGCAGCGGCCCGCCGGAATTGCCCGGATTGATCGCCGCATCGGTCTGGATCACGTTGTAGATCACGGTATCTTCGTCCGTCTGCAGCGGGCGCCCTAATGCGCTGATCACCCCCACGGTGAGGGTGCGATCCAGGCCGAAGGGGTTGCCGATGGCGATGGCACGCTGTCCGACGCGCAACGTGGCACCCTCTCCCAGCGGCACCGGGATCAGTTTCTCCGGCGGCACCGCGATGCGCAACACCGCCAGGTCGTTGGGCGGATCGCTGCCCACCAGTTGGGCCGGCACCTGGGTCTCATCCGACAGCGTGACCTCGATGCTCTCGGCGTTCTCCACCACGTGGTAATTGGTCACGATGTGGCCCTCGGTGTCGATGACGAAGCCGGAGCCGGTGCCCTCGCTGGGCAGGGGGCCCCAGAAGAAATCCAGCGTGATGACGCGCGAGGTAATGTGCACCACCGCCGGGCTGACGCGCGCGTAAATTTCGCTGACCAGCCGGTCAGCCGCTTCGACCAGTGCCAGGTCATCATCGGAAGGGGGCATGGTCGGGGGCGGAGCGGTCGGCAGCGCGGTCGCCTGTGCCACCGCTGCCGGTGATGATGCGGATGGCAGGACGACGGCCTGAGAGAGGACACCGCTCAAGGAACAGCCCGTGCCGAGCCAAAGCAAAGCGAGCAACCCGATGAGGGTGCCCCAGTGGATGCCTTGGGAATGTGCATTCATCTTCATCACCTCTTCTCCGGTGCATTCTCGCGCGCAGCGGCGCGCGAGCGGCACCAGGACGTTTGGAGAGATTGTACGGCTTCTTGGGAAGGGCAACAAGTTGGCACGGGATTGCCCTATGGAGCACGCAGGGGTTGTTTCGTAACTACCCTCATTATGCGGGAGTCCAAAGCAGAAAGCCGAGACCCAAGGGTGATTGAGATCGCTCACCTTGGGTCTCGGAACTATTCGTTTCCTGCTTAGAGCACTACCGTGTTCTCCGGCGTCACTGCCCTACAGCATCTTCCACTCCAGACATCTCCGTCGCGTCGTCTGCCTGGCCCTCGTGCTCTTCTTGCACGTTATCGACGTCGCCCTTGCCACTTTCATGGTCTGCATCAGCCTGCTCGGTGTGCAAGATTGTGCGATTGCCGGCATCCACTTTTACATCCAGGCCGTTGCTCAGTTCCACGCTGTAGACCAGGACACCGTTCTCATTATCCAACTCCACCTTCACAACGGTAGCGCCGGGGTTGGCCGCCTCGGCGGCCGACTTTGCCTGGTCAGCGCTGATAGTTGCCATCCCTTGTAGGGCAGCGGCCTCGTCCGCTTCGCTCACACCTTCTAAGTTGCTCTGATCCACCACAATACTGCCGGGATAGGACGGCGCCTGCACCTGGTCATCAGGGCCAGTCTCAGTAGGCGTCTGAGCGAATACGGGCCTAGCCCCTATGGCTACCACCAACAGACCAATGCCCACCAACGCTTCTGCGATGTGCTTGTTCACTTGCATTGTATAGCCTCCTGTCACTGAACTTTGGTTTTTTGAATGCTGCCCCGTGCATGCCCAGAGCATCATTCTGCTTTCAGTATACAGGAGTGGAGTAAGAAAACCGTGAAACCATAGTAAGAGTTCTCTTATTCTCGCTTGCCATGCGACATCGCACAGGTGGAAGCGGCGGGCAAAAGTGCGTATACCCTAAAGCGAATCCCGCTAGCGTAGATTGAATCTCTGAAAGATTTGGACCTTGAGAGCATCTAGTGCCAGTAAGGCAACAGCGACTAATAGCAGAGTGGAAAGAGTCAGCCATAGCGGAATAGCCTGCATGAAAATCCCGCAAGAAGCGAGCAAGGTGACCATCAGGATGTCCAACACCGAAGCTCGCATCAGCCACCGGCCAGGGCGTGCAGCCCAGAAGTGATGGCGCTCGCGCACCAGATACACCGTGCCCTGACCAGTGAAAACCAGCGTGATGAACGAAAGCGTTTGGAGTTCCCCAATGGAAAGATGTAAGAGATTGCGCCCGGCCAGAAAAATGCCGAAGGTCAGTGCCAGCAAGGGCAGGGCCAAGCTGAGCGCTGGGACGAGCATGGCACGCACGTCCCAGCGGTCGGGTTTGCGCGAGGGGCGTACCCGGTCGGTGGCAATAGACATGGTGACGAAATCGTTGGCGAGCATGAGCAGCACCACCAGCAAGGGGGTCGTCACAAAAGAACCGCTCAGTATCAAACCCAGGCTGAGGAAGCCTGCCACCTGGATGGTCTTGATAATTTTGTTCAGGGTGTAGGTCAACATGCGTTGATAGATCTGACGGCTGACCTGAATGGTGGAAAAAATGTTCCCCAGGCCTAGTCGAAGCAGTACTAGGCTGGCGGCGGCTTTGGCTACGTCGGTGGCATTGGAGACGGCGATGCCCACCTGGGCCTGTTTGAGCGCTGGGGCGTCGTTCACACCGTCGCCGGTCATACCGCAAATGTGTCCGTGCTTTTGGAGCGACTGCACGAGCACGAACTTGTGCTCGGGCAGCACTTCAGCGAATACATTGCAAATGGGATTGGGCTCTTCGCCGGCCTGAAGCGCCTGGGCTGTGCCGGCCTGATCGCCAATCCCTATCTGCCGTGCCACGGCGCGGGCCGTGGAAAGGCCATCGCCGGTTACCATGATAACCCGAACACCCCAATCGCGCAGTTGCGCGATGAGCGCGGCCGAATCAGGGCGGGGCGGATCTTGTAACGCGACCAGCCCGGTCAGTTGCAGGACTTGCCCATCACCGTGTGCCACAGCCAGCACGCGATAGCCTTGGTCGGCAAGATACTCTACATCAGTTTCCAGCGAGGCGGGCGGATTGGCAGTGAGCGTGCCAATGACGTGCGGCGCGCCCTTGGTAACGTGGATGAATAGGCCGTTTTGCTGGAAATCGGCTTCAGAGCGTTTGCTGGTCGGATCGAAAGGTTGAAAGCGCAGGCGTTGACCCCAATCGGGCAAAACGTTGTGTTCCCGCGCTCTTTGCAAAATTGCCAGGTCAAGCGGGTCTTGAGTAGCCGGATCACAAGCCATCGCTGCCAGACGCAGCAACTCATTTTCGTCTGCAGTGGTGTAGGGATGCAGAGCGGTTACGCTCAGGCGGTTTTCAGTCAGGGTGCCAGTCTTGTCGGTACACAGCACATCCATACCTGCCGCTTCTTCAATGGCCGAGAGGTTCGTCACCAGTACACCTTGGTGGGCGAGTTCCTGCGCCCCGAGGGCAGTGGCGATGGCGAAAGTGGCGGGGAGCGCTGCCGGTACTGAGGCCACCAGCAAGATGAGCGTGAACGGCAGAACCTGCAACAGTGGCATGTGGGTCAGCAGCGCATCCATCACCACTGCCAGCGCGAGGATACCATCCAGAATAACCAGGGTTTTCGTCACCGAAAAGATGACGGTTTCCAAATTGCTCTGGCTTTTGGCAGTGCGCACCAATTCAGCGGTGCGCCCGAAACGGGTGCGCATACCGGTCGCAGTGACGATGGCGGTGGCTTCACCGTGCTGGACGGTTGTGCCACTGTAGCCCATCCCGCCAGCCGCGACCTCCACCGGCAAGGATTCGCCCGTCAGGGCAGACTGGTCGAGCAAAAGGTTACCATCCAGCAGCTGCACATCCGCTGGCAGCAGGTCGCCCATACGGATGTGAATCACATCGCCGGGGACGAGTTGCTCCGAGGGAAGTGTGCGCCACTCCCCATCGCGACGGACGCGGGCGCTCAATTGTAAACGTTTACGCAACATTGCCAGTGCGTCGGAGGAGCGCTTTTCCTGGACCGTGCTGATAACCGCGTTGAACAGGACAAGCACACCGATGACGGCGGCCTCGTCGTACTTGCCCAGGATGATTTCGAGTATCAGCGTGACTTCCAGCATCCAGGGGATAGGTCCCCACATACATTTGAGAAATGCCAGCCAGGGGTGAGGTTTGGCTTCGGCAATCGCGTTGGGGCCGATCTCGGCCAGCAGGCGGGCAGCTTCTTCGCTGGTCAATCCAGACGAAGAAACAGGCCGGGTCATCGCGACACTACCGTTTGCCATGGTTCACCCGCGTCTCCCCCTTTTCATTCAAATCAGGCTGTCCTTCGCGCCTTCCAGCAGGCTGAGATGGCAAGTGCACGGTGAAAGTTGTTCCATGACCTGGCTCGCTTTGCACTCGTATGGTGCCGCCATGCCAGCGCGCGATTTCATAGGCGATCGCCAGCCCCAACCCTGCTCCCCCGCTTTCGCGCGAACGGTCCTCTCCTACGCGATAAAAGCGCTCAAACACGTGTGGCAAGTGTTCTGATGGAATGCCTGGCCCGGTATCACGGATGGCGACCCATACCCCTGTTTGTTCTTGTGCAACCTGCAGGGTCACCTGGCCGCCCGGTGGTGTATATTTCACAGCGTTATCCAGTAGATTGAGAAAGAGGCGGATGAGGTGGTCAGGATCTCCCCAGATGGATAGACCAGACGACACCTCTTCGGTTAAGCGTATCCGCTTGGAATCCGCCAACGGTCGCACCTGTTCGGCAACGGCGTGTAACAGTTCAGGAAGGTCCACGATCTGTGGTCGCCAGGGCAGGCGCCTCTGGTCCAGGCGAGCCAGGAGAAGCAGGTCGTTGCTCAGGTGGATCAGGCGATCTACCTCCTGCTCCAAATCGTGTAAAGCGCTTTTATACTCTGCGCCTGTACGAGGCCGATTCAGGACCACGCCGAGGCGTCCTTTGAGGGCCGTTAGTGGGGTGCGCAACTCGTGGGCGGCATCAGCCGTGAAGCGTCGTTCGCGCTCAAAGGCTTCCTGCAACCGGTCAAGCATACGGTCAAAAGTGGTGGCCAGCCGTCCCACCTCGTCTGGTGGGCCCGTATACCCAATGCGCCGCGAAAGTTGGCTGGCGCTGATGACTTGGGCGGTGTGGGTAATACGGTCTATGGGCCGCAGGGCACGGTCGGTCATCAGGTAACCTCCTAACCCGGCCAGCACCAGGATGAGGGGCAGCCCCAAGAGTATTTGGGTGCGCAGACTTTCCACCGCTTTTGTAAGGACGGCCAGAGATTGGGCAACCTGGAGCCAAACCACCGATCGCCCATCGGGCGACTGGATTAGCTGGCTGTAAACGCGCCAGCGCGCTTCGCCGGTCCCTAACGTTTGGTAGCCGACAGCGGACGGGACCCACCAGGGCACCTCCGTGTAATCGCCCAAGCCGTCCCACACTGTCCCATCAGACGCGATCAGCCGCATAGCAAAACCCGCTCCACTCAGGCGACCGGCCACGGATTGGGAAGTCTCTGTATTCTGGAAGGCCAAGCGACCGTTTTCCTCATCCAGGCCGGTAAGCGCCTGGGAAGCTGTCACCTGGAGTAAGGCATCTATCTGAGCCAGCAGGCTACGTTCCAGGCGAAAGTACAGGTAGCCGCTAAAAAAGAGCAGGGTCAGGGCCATCAGCAGCGTATACCAGGCCATTAATCGCGCGCGCAGATTCACCCGGCCAGACCACCACCGATTACCCATCTTCCTCTTCCACGCTGATCCGGTAGCCGACACCGCGCACGGTGTGAAGCAGGGGCCGATCAAAGCCCCGATCCACCTTACGGCGCAGATAGCCGATGTAGACATCCACAACATTGGACTCGGCGTAAAAGTCAAAGTTCCAAATATGCTCGGCGATCTGGGTGCGGGTGAGTACCTGATGGGGATGACGCATCAGGTATTCCAGCAGAGAGAATTCGCGCGGGCTGAGATCAATCCGTCGTCCGGCACGACGGACCTCTCTCCGCACGGTGTCCAGCTCCAGGTCGCCTACCCGGAGCACCGGATCGCTTTGCAGTGGGGGACGGCGCAACAGAGCCCGCACGCGGGCCAACAATTCGGGGAAAGCAAAAGGTTTGACAAGATAATCATCAGCTCCGCTGTCCAGTCCCTGGACACGGTCCTCTACCGTGTCGCGGGCGGTGAGCAGAAGGACCGGCGTTCGCACACCTCGGTCCCGGAGTTCGTGGAGGAGACGTAAGCCATCCATTTTGGGCAGGAGAATATCCAGGATGAGAAGGTCATATGGCGCTGCCAGCGCGTAATCGAGGCCCTCCTGCCCATCACTGGCAGCGTCTACAGCATACCCGGCTTCGCCAAGCCCCTGACAGATAAAACGAGCGATGCCTGGCTCATCCTCGACGACCAAGATGCGCATTCTTCGTCAATCCTCCAACGACAAAAGTATGACCGCTTATATTTGCAATCGTCCACCTAAACCGCAAAGATCGAACGATAGCACTTCCTTTCAAAGGAGTTTACCGATAACCAGGAGGCCCCTGAACCAACTCCGCGAAGTCCTCCCGCTCAAACATCATTCTGCGGTGCCGAACAGGCCTGCGCGGACCGGGTGCGCCGCTTCATCCTTTTCCATGGCATAGGATATCTGGAGGAATTGTACGGCTTCTTGGGAAGGGCAACAAGTTGGCACGGGATTGCCCTATGGAGCACGCAGGGGTTGTTTCGTAATTGTTCCCTGCGTGCTGCGGTGAAAGATTATCCGCTCCCTCACGGTCGCGGCCCGGTTCTCTTTCCCTTGACAAGAACATATGTTCTATTGTATACTGATCAGCGAGGTGAAACTATGATGACTCGTCATCTATCCTGCCCGAACACCGCGCACCGGCGTCGCCAGCCCCCATCCCCAATCCGCAATCCGAGGTAAAGGAGCGAACCTATGACACGCACAATCCACGCTGATTTGCTGGCAGAACAAAAAAAGCTGGCCTATAGGCCAGCTCTCTCTGTTGTCCTTGGCGACAACAACTTGCCTCATCCCTCTCTGATCAAGACACCCCTTGTGAACTATTCAGCCAACCCAACCGCATCCGTCAACACAGGCACAGCCATCATTCGCGCTCACCGCATCGCCGGCATTGGCCTCCAGGTCCAGCGCATCACCAACCCAGCCAGCACCAGCCAGTGGGAGTCTTGGACAACCCTCGACGCCAACGGTAACTACCCAGCTCTCTTTTACACCGGCAGCCGCATCGTGCTGGTGTATCAGAATACCAGCACCAATGACTTGGCCTTTCGCACGTCCGACAACGACGGCCAGACGTGGAACGGCCCGTACACCGCTTGGGCCAGCGCGCCGTTTACGCTCAACGGCAGCCAGTGCGGTATCTCTGCTGGCCAGGAAAACTCATGGTTTGTGTTCGCAGACGGCTCTACCATCACCGCCATGCGTTACCAGCAAAGCTCCAACAGCTTCGCCGGATCGCCCCCCTTCACGCCTTTCCCAGGCACGGTAGTCAGCACCAGTGGTATCTACTTAGGTCGTAACCAGTACCAGCTCGCAGTGGTATGCAGCGACTACGCCTCGTGGACCGACTCCGCCATCGCCTTGCAACCGTTTACGTGGGATGGCAGCACGTTCACTTGGGGAACACCCACTACCTACATCGGCATCCAGGGCGGCACAGGCGCATCGCCGGCTTACTCCTTTGGCCACGTCTCGCTTCATCAGGTCGGCTCATGGTATTGGCTTACCTACGCATACGTGGCTTCGCAAACCGCAGGCGCGCTCTACAACGACAACGACACCATCGTGGCAGTCTCTAACGACGCCACCTACTTCACCGCAGGCATCCGCATCAATCAGGCCATCGCAGATAAACTCCAGGTACACCGCTGGTCCGACGGAAAAGTCTATCTTTGCTCCGATAAGCATCTCTTGTCCAGCAGCCAGGTCACAACCGTTACCGCATCCCTCCAAAGGATTAAGGCTTTGGATATAGAAGACATAGGCCCAATGGCCTATGCCGAAATCCACCTCGATAACCGAGACGGAACATATGACGATCTGGCCATAGGAAGGCTGGGTTGCGATATAACCATCAACCGCGGCGCAATTTGCGGTACAACGGAACGCACCGTGGCCCGCGAAACGTTTGTTGCCGCCCGCTTCACCAGGTCACTCGACAATACCACGCTGGCCATACACGCCTACAACTATTACCGCTTGCTCGAATTGTGGCACGCACCCATACCCTATTACTACTCCAACATCACCTTGGGCAACCTTGTGGAGTCCATTGCCGCACTCGCCGGCATCCATAGCGTAACGCTCGAGTCCTCGTCCATATGGGCCACTATGTTGGGGGAGTTTCTGATCCCGCCAGGTCAGTCAGCCGCCGCCGCTCTGGCCAGCCTTCAGGACCAATTCCAATTCTTGACACGCATGGGAGAAGGCACTACACTACAGGCGCTGCTCGTCTCCTCCTCACCGGCGTCCAGCTACGCTTTCGGCCCGACAGCACCCGCCCACCCCACGCTTCGGGCCGAAGATTCTGTCGAGAGAGTCGCACCCGACATCACCCACGCCGAAGTCATCGGCAGTAACGCCGGCGCATCCTCCATCGCCACCGATCTCCAATTCGAGACAGGCCGCCAGTTCACCTACCGCATCACCCGCGAAGTCCTTACCACCAACACGGATTGCGCCACCGCCGCCACCGCCATCACCACCAAGCTCTTGACTTCCATCAACCGCTCGGAAGTAGTTGCATTGCCGGCCTTCCACCTTCAGCCGTTCGACGCAGTGACAGCCCCCGACGGAACAACCCGTTACATCGCCAGGCTAAGAGAAACCTACAACCCAGCCTCGATTGAAACGTTGCCAAGACGCACCAAACAGGTGTACCGCCAAACCATCACCATGGCCGCCATTGCACCCGCGGCAGGCGCACGCAGCACCGTGGACACCATTGCCCCTACGATTTGGCGCAAGTCGGATTTCCGCAAAGGTAAGCTCGTCAGCTTTGATCCCACCACTTGGAAGGCGCTCGTCTGGCTTGACGATACCGCAGGCGCTGTCCTCTTGCCCGTCGCACGCCACCTCCACCCCGCAACACTCGTCGCAGGCCGCCGCGTCGCCGTCATGCAATTCGATACCACCAACCCAGCAGATGGTCTTGTAGTCGGAATCTACTCAGGCACAAACTACTGGCAGCCCTTTGATCGCCTCTACGCATCCGACGGATCACCCGCACCCGCCGTGTACACCGACACCGCCGGCCGACTCAAGGCAGACTACGGCCTCGATGTGGCAGGTAACATTACCGCAACCTCAGACGTGTACCCCCGCAGTGACGCACGTGGCCTCATGACCCGCCTCGTGGACGTGATAGGCACACCCACAGATCATTTCCGCAGTGGCAGCATCCCGTCAGGTTTCGCTTGGGACGCCCCACCAGGCCGTAACCTGTACTACAATTACAACTCAGACTTTCTCTACGCCATCTGCAGCGCCAATACCACAGCCTTTCTCTACAAAGGCGGAGCTTGGACGCAAACCTACATGCGCAACAAGGCCTTCACCGCTCGCATCGCGCTCTGCGCCGGCCTCTCGTCAGGCACGTGCGTCGAGAGAGTCGGCATCCGCTTCAGGTACAAAATCAGTGGTACTTGGTATTACGACCAGCTCATGCTCGAAGCCTATGGCACGTGCCAGACCCAGTACATTCTCAAGGCAGAGACTACCGTCTCAGGCAAGTCAGGCTACACCACCGCACCGTTCGGAACAGCAGGGGAGTTTGTCACCGTCAGGCTTCTGTACTACACCAACGACGTGGTGTACGCATACATCTATGGCGAACACGGCATCAGCCAGGGATTGGGAGCGATCTCAGGCACAACGCCGGCTATGACAGACGCCCAGGTCGGCCTGTTCTTCCAGAATCAGCACGCATCGTCCTATGGCGTATCCCTCGTAGATTGGTTTCATTGCCAGTTCTAAACCCAGTTCCCACGCTTCACACCCAGCCTGCCACACGCGCACCGACCACCCCGCCGAAGGCGAGCGCGATCAGTGCCAAAGCGAGCGCATCGGTGGCGCGGAAGTGCAGCTGTCTGCGGTTGGTATGCTGGCGATTGGGGGCATTGAAGGCACGCGCTTCCAGGGCACGCGACAGGGTATCGGCGGTGCGCAGTGCCTGGATGAGCACCGGAACGAGCGCCGGCAGGTAGGCACGTGCCGCGCGCAGGGGATTGGTGTGCGCGGTGACCAGCCCGCGCGCCCGTTGGGCATCCAGGACGCGCTCCAGGGTGCTGTACAGCGTGGGGATATAGCGCAGGGTGATCGCCAGCGTCACGCCCCAGGTGTAGGGCAGGCCCAGCTGGCGGAAGCCCAACACCAGCGCTGGCTGATCGGTGGAGAACAGCCACACCAGGAAGGCGAATGCCAGCGCGTTCACCCGCAGCGCCGCTGCCACCCCGCCCTGAACGGACTCCCATGACAGCGCCAGCGGACCGAAACGCCATGCCGCTGCCCTCTCGACAGGCGTGAAGAAGGGCCATAGGAGCAGAATCATCAGCGTGATGGGCAGCATCATGCGCCATGCCCCGAGCAGGCGGGCAAGCGGCACGCGCGCCGCGAGGAGCATGGCGTGACAGAGCGCCAGGCAACTCAGGAAGACCCATCCGTTCTCCACGCTCAGCAGCGCCACGGTCGCCATGACGGCAAAGGCGAGCTTGACGCGTGGGTCAAGCCGGTGCAGCCACGAATTACCGGGCACAAAGAGCGCGTCAGGCATCTTCATCCACTGTGCTGGTTGTGCGACATGGCTCCCCCAGCCCTCCCCGTGGACGGGGAGGGAGCGAGGGCTTTTTCACCGCAGAACGGGGAGTTCGCAGAGGAAATTTTTTCAACTCTATGCGCTCTCTGTGTTTCGGGCGCACTCCGCGGTGCATCATTCGCCACCCCGTTTGAGCCGGCGGCAGAAATCCGGCACCGTCAGAGGTGGCGGCCGCAACCCCAGCCGCAGGCCCAGTTCCACAATGGGCGGTGGCATCAGGCCGGCGCGTGCCAACGCATCCGCCTGGGCAAAAGCTTCCGCCACCGGCGTATCCATCATGATCCCCCCATCCTGCAACACCACGCAGCGCGATGCCAACGCGGCACGTTGCATGTCGTGGGTGATGAACACCACCGCACGGCCAGCTTGATAGCACTCCATCACCCACGCGATCAGACACTCGCTCAGCCGGCGATCCAGCCCGCTCGTCGGCTCGTCGAGCACCAGCACCTGCGGCTGCATGGCGTGCACCGAGGCGAGTGTCACCAGTCGCCGCCCGCCAAAGCTCAACGTCGCCGGCGGCACTTCGGCCAGGTGAGCCAGCCGGAAGCGTTCCAACGCTTCCGCCACGCGTTGGCGCACCGTCGCGGCGTCCCAACCCAGGTTGCGCGGCCCAAAGGCAACCTCTTCCCACACCGTAGGGGCGAAGATCTGGTGATCTGGGTTCTGAAACACATACCCCACATGGCGCGCCAGCGCCCCAGGTGGGATGTGGCGCGTGTCCTTGTCCAGCACGATCACACGCCCCGTCTGCGGGCGCAGCAGGCCGCTGATATGTCGCGCCAGGGTGCTCTTGCCGGAGCCATTGGCGCCGATCAAGGCAATGTAATCGCCCGCATCTATGCGCAGGTCGATCGCGCGCAACGCCTGTACCCCACTCGCATAGCGATACCACACATCCTCGAAACGCACCATTCCGGCGTCCCGGTTGGGAGCGATAAGGTCGCCCTCACCCCCGGGCTTCCTCTCCCACAGGGGGCGAGGGGATGCAGGGAGTCCCGCCTGCAATGCCTGCGCCGCCTCGGAAACCGTCAGCCACGGCGTCGCGCTGCCCAGGAGATCGCTCAGTTCGCTCAGCTGCGGCAGTGCCACCCCCAGTTCCCGCAAGCGCGCCACCTGGCCGAAGACCTCGCGCGGTGTCCCTTCCAGGGCGATGGCGCCCTCATGCAACACCATCACCCGGTCGGCCAGCGCTGCCACTGCCTCGGCGTCCTGCGTCGCCATGATGATGGTGGCGCCCTGCCGTTGCAACGCGGCGATGACCTCGAGCACCCCCTGCCGGCCGATGGGATCGAGGCCGCCGGTCGGCTCGTCCAGCACCAACAGGGCGGGCTGCATGGCAAGCACCGCTGCCAATGCCAGGCGCTGTTGCTGTCCGCCTGACAGCTGTGCGGGTGGGTGACGCCGCAGGTGGTTCATCGCCACCACCTCCAGCGCCCAGGTGATGCGTCGCTCAATCTCGTCCACCGGCAGCCCCAGGTTCTCCAGGCCGAAGGCGACCTCGTCCTCGACGCTCATCGTGCACAGCTGGTTTTCCGCCTCCTGAAAGACCAGGCCGACCTGTGTTGCCAGGGAAGCCACCGGTTCGGTGCGCGTGTTATGGCCGTTGACCCACACGTTGCCGCGGAAGGTGCCGCCGGTAGATTGCGGCACCAGCCCGTTGAGCGCCAGGCACAGGGTAGTCTTGCCGGCGCCGCTGGCACCCATAATGGCGACGCACTCACCCACCTCGACGGTCAGGTGGATGTCGCGCAGGGCTGGTACGCCGGGCATTCCCGCGCGCACGGCCGGATAGGCGAAGTGGAGCCCTTCAATGCGGACGAGAGGAACGGGCATGGGCGAGGCGCCGGCCGCAGAAGGATGCGCTCATCCCTCCCGCCAGCGGCGCGGTTGTGCGAGCAGCTCGATCTGCGGATAGGCGCGTTGCACTGCCTGTACCAACAGCACCCCAACGATGCCACCGATGGCGACCTGGGGCAGGTTGATGGTGAGCGCCTCAGCGGCCGCCGGCCCGAAGCCGTAGAGGAAATATTCGACGATGAAATAACCACCCACCATCACCACCAGGCCGGCGAGCCAGCCGATCACCATGCCAACGGGGCCGCGTCGCCAGCCCAGCGCGCCGGCCACCAGGCCCTGGAAGCCGTGGATGAGGAACGACCAGACGGCAAAATGGGCATATCCGCCCAGCACATCCGCCAGCCCGGTGCCCAGCCCGCCAGTGATGAAGCCGATTACCGGGCCGAAGGCGAACGCGGCGAAATACACCCCCACATCAGCGAGGGTGAAATAGCCGCGCGTGGGTGCGAAAGGAATGCGCACCGCCAACGTCAACACCGCCGTCACCGCGCTGAGGATGGCGATGAGCGCCACAGTGCGCGGATGAAGCTCAAGACGTAACCGGGACATAGTACCACCTCCTTATGGGAAATAACTGTGCGCCATTGTACTCCAGCGTGGGGGGCATCGCAAGCAGATTGACACCTCGCGCGCTCCTGGTAGGGGCGAGCCGAGTGCTGTGCAGGATGCAACCGTGTGAAGTCGGTCACGAAAGGTCACACCGGTGGAGGGGAGTGCGTCCCCGCAGAAGGACGCCCGGCGGCACGCCTGCCAGGCGCGGCTTCAGTCACTTACCTTCTATTGTGAGATTGCATTTTGAGCCAACTAAGGCTATTCTCAGGCGCGGATATTCTTCCTGTGCAATGTAACAGAAGCGGCGGATTGGGCTTTTGGAAGGGGAGAGTGGAATTGGATGAGCGAAAGGACACATCTCGCTAACAGGCCACAAAAGCAGACCCGGTGCCCTATATGTTGCGAGTATGTGGATGGAAGCTTGCGACCGCATATCGTAAATGTCCACGGCGTAGAAGAGCTACGTAAAGCCGTGTTGGCCGATAAACAACGTGGGATGTCTGATGCGGAAATCGGTAATCGCTACGGAATCTCCTTTAACACGCTGGAACAAATAATTACTGAAGCCTACGGCGCCAATGTCAGCGTGTTGAAAGGCCCGAAGCGTATTAAGCAATGGCAACCTCCTGACTTCCGTGAAGAAACCACAACTGTGTGGAGCTTTAAGCAGCGTGGCGATTGGGCGACACACGATGGCCGCTACCGAGGAAATTGGTCACCCTACATTCCCCGTAATGTTATTCTCAAGTATTCAGATCCTGGTGATGTTGTTCTCGATTACTTTGTGGGGGGTGGAACCACGGCGGTTGAAGCCAAGCTGCTTGGGCGTCGGTGCATTGCCAGAGACATCAACCCTGGGGCGGTGGGTATAACCCTGGAGAATTTGAGATTCTCGCCACCGCCGCAGCTCTTCGGTGATAAAAGCCTGCCGGTGTATGAACCTGAAGTGGGAGTTGGAGACGCTCGAGATCTATCTGACATCCCTGATAACAGCATTGACCTTATCTGTGCTCATCCGCCCTATGCCGGGATCATTAAGTACGGCGCCAAGATCCCGGGAGATCTTTCCGCTTTGTCGGTGAGAGACTTTCTGATTGAGATACGCAAGGTCGCCGACGAGAGCTTGCGCGTTCTTAAGCCGGGCGGGAAATGTGCCATTCTCATCGGCGATGCGCGAAAATCAAAACATGTCGTGCC
>Ga0123519_10004288_pt1 | contig 23234 bp, 18 predicted proteins | sample YelNatPaOPRAMG02_FD_87396 | JGI IMG/M metagenome (GOLD analysis project Ga0123519, IMG submission 87396) | Hot spring microbial communities from Yellowstone National Park - Yellowstone National Park OP-RAMG-02 (version 2) | ecosystem: Environmental > Aquatic > Thermal springs > Hot (42-90C) ...
AAAACGCCACCCCTTTTAAAGATGAATCTTTCTGTTCATAATTTGTTTACTATTAAAAAATCAGGAACTTCCGGGTTTGTTGTGGATAACCCTGGAGAATTAAAGGCGCCAGATGGGCTGTAGGCAGCGTTTCGACGCCCAGTTTGAGAAGAAACGCTCTCGGGTCGCTGTCGGAGCTTATTTATATTCATCTAATTAGCCTCTTGGTCATAAAAAGGCCTGAGGCGAATTGGCTAAAAGGCGGGTTCAGATATCTTACTTTTGCCCACAAGAAAGTCGGAAGAATCAATAAATAATAGGCGACGGCTACTGTTGTCTTCCTTTTCTAATTTCTTAAATATCAACAGGTCATTAAACAATGAATGGTTTCCAAGGGAAGTCTCCCTATTTTTCGGCTTTTTCCCGTGGGCTCAATTTATCAATTTTCATCTTTAAACCCGCATTGGAGGAGATTCTGCCAGCAGCTCCGGGTGGGGATAGGGGAAGATTTCGGTTTAAACGAGGTAGCCAAGGCCGGCAATAAGCATGAGATTTGAAGGGGCCACATTTGGTTACATAATTAAGAACGGACTCATAGGCTTAAAATGGTATTGGCCTCTCTTTATTTTTTTCTGGAAGAGGTTATTGCCCCAGTCTTAGTGGTTGCGGAAGCCGGCTTGGAGCTGGGCCATGAACCAGGCCCAGAGCTTTTTATGGAACTCCAGGCTCGGCGGAGAATTTTCTAAAATAGAGTAGGGGCTTCTAAGCTCTTTATCTTCTGGTCGGAAACGAAAGCGGGCTTGTTTTTCCCAGAGAACCGGAAATTCGGGATGAAACTGAAGGGCCAGCACATGGCGGAATTGCTCGTGCTCAAAGGCCTCATTTACCAGGCCGTCGAGTGAGGTAGCGATTACCTTAAAGCCTTTCCCCAATTTTTTCACTTGCTGATGGTGGGCGCTCAGGACCCTTGGTTGAGCCTGGGAGGAGAAGCCCATTTCGCGGCAAAATTTGCCGTCAGGCCTGAGCTGCAGGCGATGAAGTTCGTAGGGGAAATATTTATTTTTGAAATCAGGGTAGAGAAGGCGATAGGGGTTAGTGTGCCAGGCCACCTCGCCCAGAGCCATGAGGTCCTCAACAGTTGTCTTGCCGTAGATTTCCCAGCTTATATCCTGGGTTAAGCGGCCGCCTGTGGCCACGTTCATGGTCTGGCCGCCCAGGCAAATGCCTAAGATAGGGTAATCTGGCCTGGAGGCCAGCAGCGGCTCAAAGCTTTCATCTTGGTAGCCGCCAAGAAGATGAAAGACAGCGGAAAGCTCTAAATAATGCCGCCAGGGGTCTTCAATTTGCGTCAAAAGTAAAGTTTTTTCTCCGTAAAGAGACGGTGGAATATCCGGGCCGCCAAAAAAAATCAGGCCATGAGATTTCTGAAAAATGGTGGTCAATTCCTGGGTCCAGGCATTTTTCTTATAGAGGTCCGTGGCCGCCACTTCCGCCTCGACCCGATGGAAATGGAAGTTGTGCCAATTTTTTTCTTTAAGAAGCCGAAGGGATTCAGCGTAGTTCGTTCTCTCCTGAGAATGGAAAACCCCCACCACCACCACATGGCTTAAATCAATAAAACCATTCTCCTGCAACGCCAGGAGGGCTCGAAGCGTCCCCGCCGACGGATAGAAAATAACCAGGCGGAGCTCGGCGCTGGCGTCAGGTGCATGGTCAAAATATCTTTCCGTCGGTTGAGAATAAAGGTGATGAATGAACAGGGGGCTTAACAGAAAAAAGACGACCGCCAGTCGGATTGCATTAACCAACCTGGAACTGGCTAAAATCGGCCGCTTTTTCCGAGATTCGCATGGATAGAAATCATTACTGAGACGGTCATTTTTTAGCACTTTTGGCCTCCTTGTTTTCTCGATGAGCCCTTTAAGCCGCCAAGCTCAGAGCAGCTCGAGTTAAAAGCACGGCCGCCAGGTCAATTTTATAGGCATTTTCGGCGAGCGGTCTGGCTTCTTTAAGAGCCTCAGCGGCAGCTGCGGCGGCAGCCTTTTCGGTTAGCTTTCCCTGCTCGATTCTTTTCTCAAAGGCGGGAAGACGCCAAGGAACTGGAGCCACTCCGCCCAAAACAAAATGTGCCTTGGTCAAGGTGCCACCCTGGAGCTCGGCGGCCGCGGCCACAGAAACGACGGCAAAATCCCAGCTGCCCCTTTCAGTCAATTTATAATAGGTGCTTCTTAGACGAGGCGACGGGTTGGGCAATACGATTTCCGTTAAGATTTCTCCTGGCTGCAGAATATTTTCCTTGCGAACCGAAACTGAAGGAAGCGTAAAGAAATCGGCCAGAGGTAGTTCTTTTTCCCCGGCTGGCGAGGCAATTTTAGCTCGGGCCTCAAGGCTAATTAAAGCCGGGGCCAAGTCAGAGGGATGAACTATGTTGCAGAGGCCGCCACCAAAAAGAGCGTGGTATTTATTCCTGCCCTGGGCGGCAAAACAGCGGCTCCCGCCTTTTTTCCGACAGATAAAGAGAGGGTCACGAAAATACCAGCAGCGCGGCCGCTGACACAAATTCCCGCCGACAGTGCCCACGTTCCTTAGCTGCGGCGAGCCAATGGCTTGGGCCGCTTGCTTTAAACCGGGGAAGTTTTTTTGAATCACCGGGTGTGTGGCCAAGTCGTTGATGGTGGTTAAGGCGCCAATTCGGAGCGCGGCTTTATCCTGGTTAATCGATGCCAGTTCCTTTATTCTGGAAAGGTCGATGACGACCTCAGGATTCAAGATTTCATCTTTGAGCAGGCTAAATAAATCTGTTCCGCCGGCCAGGACTGCTACGGACCCATCAGCCTTGGCCAGAAAAGCCATGAGCTCCTTTAGATTTTGGGGTTCAGCCAGTTGAAAGTTCTTCATGGCTCGGCCTCCTTTGCTTTTAGAGTGGAAAGAATTATCTCCGGGGTCATTGGAATTTGGCGGGGATGAGTGCCTAAAGCGTTGTAAACCGCATTAGCCACAGCCGCGGCAATTGGAATCCGGGGTGGTTCGCCCAACCCTTTTGAGCCGAGGTTGTTGACCCTCGGGTCAGGCGAATCGACAAAAATAGGGATGATTTCGGGAATATCAGAGAAGGCGGCGATTTTATAATCAACCAAGTTGGTCGTCACGCATCGGCCTTCATTATCATCCATCAGGCGCTGCTCGAAGAGGCTGGCGCTTAGGCCTTGGGCAACGCCGCCCACCACCTGGCTTTCGGCTGTCAGTCGATTAACTACCCGGCCAACTTCATGAGCCGCAACTACCTTCACCACCCGAACCTTGCCTGTTTCTATGTCCACCTCAACTTCGGCAAAATGAGCACCAAAAGAATTATAGGCAAAGCCGGCGGGTAGGTCTGACCTTTCACCGTGAAAAACAGTAACACGGCGCAATTCCCTGACCACTTCGCCAAAGGAAATAGAGTTTTCAGGCTTGGCTTTATCAAACAGGCGGTGTTCCCCGATTTCCACGTTCTCTGGCGGGCAATTGAGCTTCTTGGCGGCGATGGCTTTAAGCCGGGCCGCGGCCTTTAAGGCGGCATCGCGAAAAGCTGGGCCGACAGAAGGAGTTGTCTGGCTGCCGCCAGAAGAAGGCGCCCAGGGAAAATCGGTGTCGCCGATTCTTATGGTTATGTCCTGGGGTTCAAGGCCAAGAGTATCAGCAATGATGGTCGCAATATAAGTTCTTGTCCCGCCACCCAAATCTTGCGTTCCACAAATGGCCTCGATAGCGCCGTCAGGATAGACCTTTAGGTCAGCGATGGTTCCTGGAACCCCGGCGCCCCACCATATCTGGGTAGCCATTCCTATGCCCCGCCGAATCTTCCCTTTCGTCTGGCCAGGGGTTTGATTCCGTCTGGACCAGCCAATGGCTTCGGCGCCCAGGCGATAGCATTCAAGCAGGCCCTTGGAAGAGTAGGGCAGGCCGGTATCGCCAAGGTTTTTCTCGCTGTAGTTTTTGCGGCGCAGCTCAAGAGGGTCAAGGTTCAGGGCCGCGGCCAGCTCCTCAAGGAAGCTCTCCAAGGCAAAAGTCCCTTGGACATGACCAGGAGCGCGGGTCGGACGGGAGGCACAGGTGTTGGTGAATACAGAATATTCTTCCACTAAAACGTGGGGGCAGCGATAAATATCGATTAAGGGTTCCGAGCAGCGGTCGCCCCGGCCCACGCCGCCGCCGGTATAATTTTTCAGGTGGAGGAAAGTCAGGGTTCCATCTTTTTTTGCCCCGCCGCGGATAGTGATTAGAGCTGAAGGCCTGTTACCCACACAGTAAGCATTTTCCCGCCGGCTAAGGACAATTTTTACCGGCCTTTGAGCTTCCTTGGCTAAGAGAGCAGCGGCCACAGTATGGTCGTTAAGGCCAAGTTTCGAGCCAAACCCTCCGCCCATATATTTCTTGATGACCCTGACCTGGCTGGCGGGAATATTGAGAACCCGGGCTAACTGGTCTCGAACGCTGAAAATCGCCTGAGTTGAATCCCAGACATTTAGACGGCCATCTTTCCAATAGGCGATACTGGCGTGGGTCTCAGCTGGATGGTGGACCTCGATAGAGGTGTGATAAGTGCGCTCGATAACCATATCGGCTTGGGCTTCGCCCTCCTTAATATTGCCCCTGGTGTATTCGAATAGCTTCTGGACATTGGGTGAGTCCAGAACCTGGGGAGCGCCGTCTTCCATCGCCTTTTTTTCGGAGACAACAAAGGGCAGGACCTTGTATTCTACCTGAATCAGCTGGGCCGCTGCGGCAGCCGTGGCCTCGTCGACGGCCGCTACTGCCGCTATTGGTTCCCCAATATACCTGACGCGGCCGCTGGTCAGTTTTACCGCCGCCATAACTCCAGGTAAACGAAGAGCAGGCGAAAGGTCGACGCTCACTACCTCGGCTGCGGCATGGGGCGAGCGAAGGATCTTGCCGTAGAGCATGCCCTCAAAATGGAGGTCATGGGTATAAGGAGCCTTTCCCGTAACTATTAACCGGCCATCGACGCGAGTTATTTTCTGGCCAACATAACGGAATTCGCCAGGAGCCGCCGACACCGCCTCGGCTTGGCCCTCTTGCTTCGCCGCTTGTTCAAGGTAGGCAAAACCATCTAACTCTGTTTTTGGCGCTTTCATAGGACACCTCCTTTCTGCGAGGCTAAGGCCTTGACCGCGGCCAAGATTTTAACCTGGTTCCCGCAGCGGCAGAGGTTCCCGTTGAGACCGACCTTGACCTCTTCCAGGGAGGGCGAAGCCTTCTGGCGGAGAAGGGCCAGAGTGGCCATGATAAATCCGGGGGTACAGAAGCCGCATTGGTAAGCGTCGTGGTCGATAAAAGCCTGCTGAACTGGATGGAGCTTATCTCCCTGAGCTAAGCCCTCGACCGTCAGCACACTTTTGCCGTCAACTTTGAAGGCGGGATAAAGGCATGAGTAAACGGCTTGATTATTGACCAGAACTGTGCAGCCACCGCAGGAACCGTGGTCGCAAAGGCGTTTCGTTCCCGTCAGCCGGAGTTTTTCTCTTAAAAGCTGCAGCAAGGTTTCTCTGGGCTCGACTTCCACAGAAACCTGTTTTCCGTTTAGCTCAAAGTTTATAGTTTTTTTCCCCAGAAGAGGTAAAGGGGCTTCCTGGCGCGCAGGTAGACCTGAAGCCGGCCTTAAAAGGCCGGTGGTGATAGCTGTGCCCACTGCCCCGCCGCCAATTCCCTTGAGGAAATCGCGGCGAGATATGCCTTTTTTAGTTTTGCGGTTCGATGAAGACATGACTTCCTCCTCGATTAGAGCTTGGGCCAGCCGTGCCAGACAACGAGAAGGGCTAAACCAGTTACCAAGGAAGCTGGCGCCACCAAACGGCGAATCCAGGGACTGGCCAAAGGAGACCAGGCCTTTTCTTCTAAGGCTGCGAGGCTCTGGCTGACCGCCCTCCCGGCAGGATAGCTCAAGGCCGAAAGAGCCACGGCCAGCGGTGCGTAATAAAGGGAAAGGGGATAATTGGTCCCGGGATAGACGCAAGCCGGGATACCAGTAGCATACTTTACGAGGGGAAACAGATTAACGGCTGTCAAGGCAGTAAAGACTCCCGCCATAGCCTGGCCGATTATTTTTTTCTGCCAGGTTTCGCTGCTAAAAGTGATGATTAGCCAGAGGGCCAGACCTTCCATAAAAAAGGCAAAAATCGGATTGGCCACTGCGCCGTGCCTAAAGGGAAGGGAAAGAAGAAGGGCATCAGCCATTTTGAAAAGGCTGGCCAGGATGACCATGGCGGGAATGGCCAGACGGGTGCGACTCAAAGTCCACCCAGCTGTCAAGAAAAAGATGGCCACAGCTGTCATGATTGAACCCGAAGTTAGACTGGCGCATTGACGCAAATATATTCCCAAGAGGCACTCGGAGACTCCCCAAAGAGTACCGAGAAAAATGACCAAGGGCCAACGATTAGGGGAAGTTGAGCTCATCCTGTCCTCCTTATTTGTTTAAACTCTGCGTCGATTATAAAATTCTGTCAGCTGGTTTGCAACTTTGCAGCAATGCTTTAGGACAAAGGGGGCTGGCGTCAGAAAAGCAAAAGCAAATACTTATGCTAAAATAATCTTGGGTTTTAAGTGAGGTAATGAAGTAATGAAGAATGAAAATGAGGTAATAAAAAATATAATTGAATAATTGGGAAATAATGATAGTTTCTATAAAGAATAGAAGCCAACGGGTTGGCCTTTTTTTAGCCTAAAACCAGTATGGTCAAAGAAAAGGTGTCAATCCTGGAAGCAATCAGCCAGCTTGAACCTGAGGAGCGAGTTGGCGTCGAGTTTTATGCTGGATATAAGGGAGAAGAGACTCCTCGCCGTTTACTCATTAAAGGTCAGAGGTTTACTATTGACGAAGTTTTAGAAAGAAAAAGAGAAGCGATTGTCGGCGGCCCCGAGTGGGCTGAGGTCTTTATCTGCCGGGTAGGGAATTGCCACCTTAAATTGAAGAAGATTCCGGGCGAGGATGGGGCCATTATCTCCCTTAAATAACTTTTTTATTATTTTTAATCCTCAATTATTTTTCATTTTCCTTAGGCGTGAACCAAATGGGCCAGAATTTCGTTTAGAAAGATGTGAGCTTAATCCGTGGAAAGAAAGGCTCCATATAAAAGAGAGGATGAACGAGATGACCCACTCGAAGCGAAAAACCCTATTGGTTTCTTTCTTCTTATTTTTATTGCTGGGCTTATTTTTTCTTACTTCAATCGTGCCGCCAACTCTGGAGGCCGAAGACAAGTCCATCCTTACTATCCCCCGTCTCCAGGTAAGACCGGAAATCGACGGCGTCCTGGATAACCCCCTTTGGGAAGAGCAGGCTCTGAAGATTGACGGTTTTCTTCAACTTTCGCCCAAGGAAAAAGGCACTCCCTCGGAGAAAACGGTAGCCTACATCGGCTATGATGATGAAAACCTCTATCTTGCCTTTCGGTGCTTTGATACCGATAAGAATGGGGTCAGGGCTTCGGTGACCACGCGGGATAACTGCATCGACGATGACTGGGTGGTTGTCTTCTTGGACACTTTTAATGAAAAGCGCCGGGCTTTTGTTTTCTTTGTCAACCCCCTCGGGATACAGATTGATGGTCTCAGGACGGAAGAGGGCGGCAATGATAATATGAATATGAGCTGGGATACGGTCTTCCGCAGCGAGGGAAAGATTGACGAAGAAGGGTATACCGTGGAAATGTCTATTCCTTTTAAAAGCCTTCGCTTTCCAGCGGGCCAACCGATTAGATGGAATGTGGTTTTGGGCCGCAACATTCCCCGCAAAGCCGAGGTAATTATTTGGCCGCCTGTGTCGCGTCAAATTCCTGGCCTGCTTGTCCAAGGTCAGGAAATAATTTTAGAGGGGCAAGTGGAGCGAGGCAAAAACCTTGAGCTTATGCCGGTAGTCACTTCTCTGCAGCGAGAAAAAGGCCGTCCTGACTTGCAGCCAGGGGTCAACGTAAAATACGGCGTCAGCTCCGATATGACAGCCGACCTTACCCTGAATCCGGATTTCAGTCATATCGAAGCTGATGCTCCCCAGATTGATATTAACCTGCGTTATGCTTTGCGCTATCCTGAAAAAAGACCCTTTTTCCTTGAAGGCATGGAAATCTTCCAGTTTCCAGAAATAGAGATGGTTTATCCCCGGCGGATTATTGACCCACTCTGGGGAGCCAAACTCTCCGGGAAAATGGGCGGCTGGACCTATGGCTTGCTTTCTGCCTACGACCAAAAACCCACGGAAAGTTTATGGGAGGTTCATGGGAACGGCGGGACAAAAGACGAGAAAGCTCTTTTTAATATTGTTCGTTTAAAGCGGGATATCCTTGGTCAATCCTATGTGGGCTTTTCTTTAACCGATAAGGAAATCGACGGTTCCTTCAACCGGGTAGCTGGTTTGGACGGACAATTTCGCTTTAAGAACCGCTTTTTCTTTTCTTTTCAGGCGCTGGCCTCTAAAACCAAGTGGGAGGGAAAGGAGACAGGTTTGGCCCCAGCGCTTTATAGTGAGTTTTCCTATTTCACCAAACACTGGTCAGCCGGCGCTTGGTGGAAATCAATCCATCCTGATTTTGAGGCGGCCGCCGGGTTCGTTAATCGCGTTGACTATCGCAGTGGGGGCGTTTATTCCAGTTTGACTCTCTATCCGGATAAAAAATACTTAAATGCTATTTTTTTGAACCTCAATCTTGGCCGTCGGGATGGTTATTTTGACGGAGTGACGCAGGACACCTGGACGCGAGGGATGATTCAATTTCGTCTAACTGAATTTAACCGACTCTTTTTCCAGGTTCAGAATGGCTTAGAAAGATATGAGAACCGTGATTTCTGGAAAACGACTTACACTATCGAGACAGAGAATAATTTAATCCGCTGGCTCCCCTTTTATCTCTATTTTCAAACCGGTGACGCCATCAACTATGACCCGGATGACCCGTTTTTGGGCTGGAGCACCACCTTAGGTCTGTCGCTTAATTTCAAGCCCAGCCCCCGTCTCCAGCTCGGCCTTGATTATAGCCGGAATAGTTTCTGGCAGCAGCGAGGCGGAGAAAAGCTTTGGGACTACGATGTTATCCGTCAGAAAACGACCTTTCAGTTCAGCCGCCGTCTATCTCTGCGAGCGATTCTTGATTATAATTTCTTCTATGACCGAATTTTCGGCAGCTTTCTTTTCAGTTATGTCGTCAACCCGGGGACTGTTTTCTTTTTGGGAATAGATACTAACGCCATTCAAGATGAAGGGAGACAGTGGAAGCGGCAGAACTACAGCCTGTTCATTAAATTTTCCTATTGGTGGCGCCTCTAAGTTCAGCACCCTTTTGGTAAAAATATATAAAATTTTATTTATTTAAGAATAATTGGTTTAAGCGATTTATTCCCCTCTCAGAGACGCGGGCAGGGCATCGCTTCGGTTCAAGCTTTTGACGCCGTTTCTTCTTCTTTCTTATCGGCGCCTGCGGCCCTCACCCCTCTTTATAACTTCTACCCAGAAGTCAGTGGCCTCTTTTTCAGCCTCCTCCCTTGCTCAGTTTCAAAAAATAGGTAAATAAATAAGGCCTTACCTGTTTTTTATCTTTTTTAAGGCCTCGTGCTTTGCCCCCTTTTTATCCTTTCTGTTAGTCTTGATTTGGCTCCGGCATCCTCAGCACTCGAGGCTTCTCTCGAAAGCCGATTCGGGAAGGCTAAACCATCCCTGGTCGTTTCGGTTATCTTTGGATTTTAACGCCACTTAGCTCGAAGGGAGGAACGTAAATAAGGGAGGAAATTAGGTAAATATCTAAAATGTCACCAATTTTTTAAAAGACAAGACAATAAGGAGCTTATCTGAGCGCTGCGGGAGAAAACGGTCTTTCGACAGTCCAAGAAAAGCGGAAAAAGATATAGAGTTTAAGCCAAGGTCGGGTTTAAGGAACACAGAAGTGGCTCAATAAGAGACGCCAGAGGGAGGAGCTGCTATAATTTATGAATAGAAGCGAGTCTTAAGAATGGGACTTGATTTTATTTATTCCCTTTCTGCCTGGAAGGAGCTGATAAAAGAGCTCGAGGCAGGTCAGACCGGAATCAGGATTTCTGGCCTAACAGAGGCCGCCAAGCCTTATTTCCTGGCTTGCCTGAGTGTCCGAATAGAGAGACCAATAATTTTTATTCAGCCACAAAAGCGGCCCTTAGAGCCCCTGGCCGAACAGCTTCAATTCTATTTTTCGTTGCTTAAGCCGCCCAAAACGCTCCAGGTGCTGCCACCATTAAGTGAAGACCCTTATTCTGGAATCCCGCCTTCGTTGGAGACGGTTTCAACGCGGCTTCGGTTTTTAAACCGGCTTCGCCACCAGCCGCCTGATTTTCTGCTCACGAACCTTCCTGGTCTTTTAAAGCCCGTTCCTTCCCTTGCTGAACTCGGCCATCTTTTCTTAGACCTGGAAATCGACCAGCCCATAGAAAAAGAGTTCCTTTTAAATCGGCTTAGGGAATTTGGCTATACCGAAGTGGAAGTGATTGCCTCGGCCGGCGAAATGGCTTCGCGAGGAGGAATCGTCGATGTTTTTTCTCCTTGGGCGCGTTATCCATTCCGCTTAGAGCTGGCCGCGGAAAAGATAGTTTCTTTAAGAGAGTTTGACGTGGCCACCCAGCGTTCCCGACAAAAGCTCACCTCAATAACTATTCCTGGACTTAAGGAATTACCAGTGAGCCCAAACTTTTTGGAAGTCTCCGAAGAGCGTCTAAGAAGACGCTGGCCTAATTTCTCTTTAAACAAACAAAGAATTGCCCTGAGCTGGTCGGAGCCAGAAGCGGACAGCCTTTCTCCCTATTTAGCCCTTCTCTTCCAAGAAAAATTTCAACCTCTTCTTGAATTAATGTCTGATGCCTTGTTAATTTTTGATGACCCTGCCCAGGTAGAAGCGGAATGGAATGATTGGCGTCAAGAATTAGATAAAGATTTTGCCGAACTCAAGGCAAAAAACTGGCCAGCCCTTCCGCCCGATGAAATTTTCCCTACCGCTCCCTTAGAGAGAAAAAAGCTCGAGGCCCTGGTCATTCAGGAATTTGAGTCGGAGAGGGAAGAGCGAACTATCTCCTTTTCCTTTCAGGCCACCCCTCGTTTTCACAATCGAATTCCCTTTTTCCTGGATTATCTCAAGCGTCTTCAGGAAGAAAGTGAGCAATGTTTCCTTTTTCTGAGTCAGCCTGGTTTGCGGTCCAGGTTAGCCGCGCTCTTATCAGAGAAAGGAATCGCGCCGCGAGAGAGCGAGAATCTTGAGGATTGGCCGCGGCCGGGAGAGGTCATTCTCTGGGTGGGAAATCTGGCTCATGGTTTTTCCTATCCGCGGGCGAAATTCCATCTTTTCGGGGAAAGAGACATCCTGACGGAAGAGAAAGTGCTGGTCAGTCAGCCAGCCCGGCAACCGCTTCGGCTGCCCTTCCAAGATTTCAAGGCCGGAGATTATGTCGTCCACAACGATTACGGAATTGGTTTATTTTGGGGGTTAGCGCGGCTCGAAGTGGAAGGCATCAACCGCGAGTTCATGGAAATCCATTACCGTGACGGAGATAAACTTTATGTCCCGGTCGAAGACCTGAGGTTAGTGCAGCGCTACACCCCTGTCGGACCCAACCTGCCTACCTTGGATAAGCTCGGGACCATTGCCTGGGAAAAAACTAAGGAGAGGACCAAAAAGGCGGTGGAACGGCTGGCTCGCGACCTGCTTGAGCTTTATGCCCGGCGCAAAGCCACCTCGGGTTATAGCTTTAGCGGTGGTGGGGAATGGGAGGAGGAGTTTGAAAAAACTTTTCCCTATGAAGAAACCGAAGACCAGCGCCGCTCCATCGAAGAAGTCAAGCAGGATATGGAGGCGCCAACGCCGATGGACCGGCTTCTCTGTGGCGATGTGGGCTATGGTAAAACCGAGGTGGCCTTGAGGGCGGCTTTTAAAGCGGTTATGGATGGAAAACAGGTGGCGGTGCTTTGTCCCACTACTGTTTTGGCCAGCCAGCATCTTAAAACTTTTCGTCAGCGCTTGGCTCTGTTCCCTGTCCGGGTCGAAGCTTTAACCAGGTTGCAAACCAAGGCTGAGCAGGCACGAATCTTAGCGGACTTAAAGCGAGGATTTGTGGATATAGTTATCGGCACTCATCGCCTGCTCTCCAAGGATGTGGAGTTTCATGATTTAGGCCTGCTGGTGGTGGACGAGGAGCAAAGGTTTGGGGTGAGACAGAAAGAGAAAATAAAAGAACTCAAGACCTCGGTCGACGTCCTGACTATGACCGCCACGCCCATCCCTCGCACCCTCAACATGTCTCTGTGTGGGCTGAGAGATATAAGTTTAATCGAAACGCCGCCTCGGGACCGCTTAGCTGTTCATACCGTGGTTTCGACCTTCAGCCCAAAACTCATTGCTTCTGCCATAAGCCAGGAGATAAGCCGGGGCGGACAAGTCTATTACGTCCATAATCAAATCGAAGATATTGACCAGGTGGCGGCTATGATTAGCCGCCTGGTGCCTGAGGCTAAACCCGTAGTCATTCATGGGCAAATGTCCAGCTGGCAGTTAGAACGACGGATGATGGATTTTATCGACCAGAAATATAACGTCTTAGTCTCGACGACCATCATTGAGAACGGCATTGATATTCCTTTGGTCAACACCCTTATCGTGGACCGGGCCGACCGGTTTGGGCTGAGCCAACTCTATCAGTTGCGCGGCCGAGTCGGCCGTTCCTCCCGACAAGCCTTTGCCTATTTTCTTGTTCCTCCTTTTCATGAACTGACGCCTCCAGCCAGAGAAAGACTTAAAGCCCTCAAGGAGTTTAGCGAACTGGGTTCTGGGTTTCGTTTGGCAGCTCGAGATTTAGAGATAAGAGGCGCCGGTAATCTTTTGGGCCCCCAGCAGCACGGGCTGATGGAAGCGGTGGGGTTTGATTATTTCATGCAACTTCTGGACCAGACGATTCGTCAGCTTAAGGGTGAAGTCATCGAGGAAACTAAGTGTGAGATTAACTTAAGGGTTGACCTGCGGATTCCCGAGGATTATCTGCCGCAAATGAACCTGCGGCTTAATTTCTATAAGCGTCTCTCTTCTGTGGAGAGTTGGGAAGAAATAGACGCCCTGCGTCAGGAAATGGAAGACCGTTTTGGCCCTCTGCCACCGACGGTTCATAATTTGATTGCCTACGGAGGGATTAAGTATTTAGCCGAGAAGCTGAGGCTCAAATCCCTCGACCGCGATGGGCAACGCCTTCTTCTCAATTGGCCCGCACCTTCCTCCCAGGGCTTCGAGCGCCTGCTGGCCATATTAAAAAGGAAGAAAGGCTCCTTAACTCCGCAAGGAGTGGCGGCGATACCGCTCGGCACCGACCGGGCTGAGAGCTTTTTGGCGGCAACGCTCGCTATCTTGAAGGAGTTATATGGATAGAATATAATTAAATATTAGATTTTAAATTTAGGATTAATAGATTTAAGAACGAACTTTCCATAGTCTTGTGGAAGAGGGAGCTGAAAATATTTTCTTAAAAAAATCTATCGCCGGCGGCCTCTTAATCTCCCTGACAACGGGGATTCTTTGGCTATTGAGCTGTCAAAAAAAGGAGCAAACCCTGAGCCCCGAATCTTTTTCTGAGGCCGCAAGGGAAAAGAAGGTTGTTCTGCGGGTGGAAAATGAAGACTACAGCGAAGCGGATTTTTATCAGTATGTAGAAAAACAAGTGGGCAAAAGCTTTGAGGGACTAACTGCCGCCGCTCTTAGCCGTTTATTCGACCAATTTGTCGAGACCAAACTGTGGCTGGAGGCAGCCCGCCGCGAGGGATTATCCGTTTCTGAAGCCGAGAAAGAAGCCTATAAAAGAAGGCTCTCGGCTGAGCTTGGCGACTCGGCAGCCTTTCCCTTTGGGGAGGAGGAGGTCACCGAGAAGTTAATGGTGGAAAAATATTTCCAGCTTCTGAGCGACAAAATTACCGTCTCTGACCAAGAAATCTTGGACTATTATAACCTCCATCGCCGGGAATTCTTGCTCCCGGAAAGGGTCAAGGTGAGCCAGATAATAGTAGAGAATGAAGCCAAAGCCGTTCGCCTGCACAAAGAGCTTAAAGACAACGACGAGGCTTTATTTCGAAAATTAGCCAGAGAGAATTCCGTGGGTCCGGAAGCCAGCCGGGGTGGAGAGTTGGGCATATTTGGCTTAAACGACCTCCCCCAGGAAATAGAAAAGGTTGTTTTCTCGTTGCCCGAGGGAGGAATAAGTTCGGTGGTGGAATCACCCTATGGATATCACATCTTCCGGCTCGACCACCGCTACGGCCCCCGGCTGATGACCTTAGAAGAGGTGGCGGCCAAAATTAAATCCAGATTGCTGGAAGAAAAAACGGCCGACTTGATGATGCGGCAGCTTCAAGAGCTAAAGGCGAGCGTTGATTGGGAATTCTTCCCTGAACGTCTCTCATTTCGTTATGAAAAGGAAGACCAATGAAAAAACTTTTTAGCTTAGCCATAGCTTTTTTGCTGATTGCCCCCTTTTATGGCGGCCAAACTCAGGTCGTCGAAGAAATCGTAGCCATTGTTAATGACGACATTATTACTCTTTCTCAATATAAGCAGCATTACGAATCAATGGTTCAAATGTTAAGGGCGCAATTTCAAGGTGCCGAGTATACGGCACAACATGAGCAGATGAAAAAGCAGTTATTGGACATGATTATTAACGAGATGCTGCTACTTCAGACCGCCCGGGAAAAACAGATTAACGTGAGCGAGCAAGTAAAGCTCTATATTGAAAATATCATTAAAGAGAATCACCTGGCCTCGGAGGCAGAATTAAGGCAGGAGCTGGCCCGCCAAGGGATCGAGTTTAATGATTTTGTCCGCCAGATTGAGGAAAATCTTCTGAAACAAGCGGTAATTGCCAGCGAGGTCGACCGAGCCATCGTTTTAGAAGAATCAGAGATAATTAAATATTACCAGGAACATCCCCAGGAATTTACTGAGCCGGAGGAAGTTTCGCTTAAAGCGATTTTCCTGTCGGCTGAGCGACATGCGGCTGAAGAAATCGAGGCGAAGCAGAAAGAAATTAACGAGAAGCTCAGGGCGGCCGAGAAGTTTGAAGAAGTCGCGGCGCTGCATTCTGACCCGCCCTTAAATGAGCTCAAGGGCGAGTTAGGTGTTTTCAAACGGGGTGAATTAGAGGCGACGCTGCAGGCGGCGGTGGATAAGTTGAAGGCGGGCGAGGTTTCGCCCTGGGTTCAAACGAAGAACGGCTGGTATCTTTTACGTCTGGAAAGCCGGCAAGAAAGCCGGCTGAAAAGCTTTGAAGAAGCCCGCCGCGAGATCGAGGAAAAGCTTTATCAGGGAAAAAGAGGCCAAAAATTAGAGGAATTTATTAAGAATTTAAGAGACCGCAGTTTTATTAAAATACTTAAGCCCAATCCTTTGGGATAGAGCAGAATCAAGGTTCAAGCAATGAAAACAGCCGCCGCAATGGCCGTGGTCCAGAGGCCTTTTTTCCCCTTGGTGGTTTGAGTTATGTTCGATGTCCGGACCTTAATCGTTTCCGAAATTTTAATGATTTTATCTTTGCCGCTCCAAATTCTATTCGTATCAAAATCTTTTCCTAAGGTCGTGGCCAGCATGTAGGCCGCTAATCTTTCCGCATACAAGCCGGCCTCCTTTTCATCCTGGCCGAAGCTATGATGTTCAGAAAGATAACCATAATGTTCCTTATCATTGGGGATCGCCAAGCCCACCGAGGCGGAGATAAGGCGATGGCCTTCATCCGTGGAAATTTCGCTCATGACGAGGAAGACTACTTGACCGGGTTGGAGTAATTTTAGCCCTTCTTCCTTAGAAATAAGCTGACAATGGGGCGGGAAAATGCTGGAGGTTTTCACTAAATTAAAGGGGGCAATTCCTGCTTCGCGCAGGGCCTGTTCAAAACTGGCTAACTTTTCTGGATGTTGGCCGCAACCCTTAGTTAAAAAAAGCTTTTTAGGAATTATAGTGTTCATTTCCTTCTTTTTGCCTTTCTTTGCTGGGGATTTCCAATGGGGAGAAAAATCTCCTGCTTAATTTGTTTATTTTTTTACTTCGCCCATGCCCACCGGCTCAGGTTCTTTAAAATCGATTGTCTTGGAGACATCCCATTCGCCTAAAAGCACATGGATGGAACCTCGGGACTGGACAAAGAGCTTCACCACGACTGGTTTCCAATAGGGATTTTCTTTAAAAGTGGCTAAGCTTTTGCCCTCCACCCCGTAATTGCTTTTCATGGTGATCACCTCGCTCACCTGGCCGGGAAGGATAGGTTCTTTACGAATCGCGGCTAAAAACGAGTCACCGAGGTTTTCAGTCTCCTCTTTGAACCTAAAAATGGCGTTGAAGTTGAGATAGTTCAGAGGCTTAGAGGAGATGTTCTTCACTCGGAAAGAGATGCACGGAACCAAGACAAGTTTGGGGGGCCAAGGTTGGTAGGCCTTAGCCACCCATTTGGTTTGCATATCGATAATTTCAATTGCCGAGCGAAGCTCCTGGGGGCTGGGAGCCCGGGTGCAATTAGATAAGAACATTACCAATATTAGGCTCGGGATTATATAGCTTTTTATTGACCTAACCATTATCAGCCTCCTTGTTCGCTAAGGGTTAATATATAGCAATAATGATTATTATGCAATGGAGGAAGGGCTCATCCTTAAAAAGTGTGGTAAAAATTGATTAAAGGGATGAGGGTAATAGGGACAAAAGAAAGGAGCATTTTCTTTATATAAATATCAACGCTTTTAAACCGATAGCTCATCCTCTTCATTAGTTTCATCTTAGTATGAACCCCTTCTGTATAGGCATTAGTAGTGTAATGATCAAAATAATTGAGGATGTATTCCTGCCATCTCCTGAGGGTCCTTCCCCAATCATTTATCGCTGCATCTCCAGAATGCTCCATACACAGAATAAGGCTCTGAAGAAGGCCCCGGACTAAAAAGCCTGCCTCGCCTCTCCGGAAATCCGCAGGTTGCCTTCCATGAGTACTTCGTTATGCCTTCAGGGCTAACCTATGGCCGAAGCCAGACGGTTCATGGCGACCGCTTCATTTAATTGGCTCTCTTCCATTTTATATGGGCTGGTTTGAGCGCTAAGTTCGGGAGGGCAGAAGCGACCATGGAAGGTTTAGCCTTCCCGAATCGGGCTTCGAGGGAACCTATTGGCGCCGAGGATGCTGAGCCTGAACCGGACAAACGGACAAGCCAAAGGGGGGCAAGGGACTTCCGCGCTATGTCTATGAACCGGGAGGCGAGTTCCGCCGGCGCCGAGAAGGCCGAAGAGGGAACAGCGTTAAAAGCCGGAGTGGGAGCGAGGCCATCCCGAACGTCTCAGAGCCTAAGCCATACGAGATGGAAGAGAATCAGTTAATTTAAGCTTTGATTAAGGCTTGGGTATAGGGCTATTGGATAATTTGCGAGACCGAGACGAGTTTAATTCCCGAGTTTTCTATCTGATAAAGGGCTTTGGCCAAATAGCCAAGCGTTTCAGGATAAGGATGGCCAATAGCAATGGCTGAGCCATTTCGCTGGCCGAGACCGATAAGCTCTTTAACCCGCTTAGCTATTGAGCCTTTATCCTGGTCGGCATCAAGGAAAATATCCCTTTTCCCGGTTCGCAAGCCCATTTCGCGCGCCAGGCTATAGGCGATAGATTTATCCGTTGTCCGGCTATCAATGAAAAAGAGGTTGCGCGCTGCCAGTTCGGTCAGAATAATTCTCATGATGTCTCGGTCTTGGGTAATCAAAGAGCCCCGATGGTTATTTACCCCCCTGGCGCCGGGAAGAACTTCGAGGTATCCCCGCACGGTTTGTAAAACCTCTTCCGCACTCATTCTGGAGCTAATCTCGCTCTCCGAAAAACCGTTATTCTCTTGAGAATTAACTGATTCCATCGGCAGATGAAGCATTACCTCCAGCCCATGGCTCGAGGCGATGGCCGCTGTTTCTTGGGCATACACGGCTTGAGGGAGGATGGAGATTGTTATGGGCCGGGAGAGAGCGATGATGGCTCTTATCGAATCTAAATCATTACCAAGGTCGTCGATGATGATGGCCACTTTTTTTTCTCTGAGTGGTTTTTCAGGCGGAGCTGGTTTCTTTGCGGGCAGCACCGGGGGAGCTTGGGCTAAAATAGGCTTGCTTACTTGGAATAGGAGCCTAACTCTTCTTTGCTTTTTATCTTCTAAAGACCAATCAAAAACGCTCTTTTTCTCATCCTCTTCTAAGAGGCTAATCTCAACCTTAAAACCCTTACTCTCGAACTGCTTTTTTAACTGCGGAAAGAGCCCCGCGTAGGTTTCCGCCTCAGCCTCGATTCTAACCTCACTTCTTGGTTTTTCTTTTATTTCGGCTATTCTTAGCGTTGGTCCTGCCTGCTTGCGGATTAACGGAAGAACCTCTTTTTCTAAGGAAACCGGCGGCGGTGCCTCTTTCCTAACTTTAAGTAACCAGGAAAAAAAGATGGACCCAGGCTGTTTTTGCTTCCATTGAAGGAAATCCAACCCGAGGAAGGCAACTAAAGAAATAGTTACTAAGATTATGGCTGGAAGGCCGGCCCTGAATGAATTCCTCGGCATTCGTCAGGAAAGGCCTTGGAGGCCAAGAGTCTTTTGGAGGTAAATCGAAGCATCGAATTCGTCTGGACCAAGCTTAATATCTGGTTCAACACCTTTACCCCAGAGGGTTTTTTCGGGCGGTAAACCCCCAACGGCCGTAGTTAAGAAAAAGGAAGTGTTGTCGCGAAGCAGAAAAAACTCTCGTTTAGCCAAGAGACCCGGCGTGGGGTGGCCGATTATTTGGGCTTTTTTTATCGTCTGGAGGGCGGCCGCCACCAATTCCGCCAAGTCTTGGGTAGCCGGGCTTACCCAAACGACTAAATTCGTCTCAAGCAGCGGCGCTGCCGACGGACAGTTAAGGTCTTGTTGATTGCCATTCCGGTCGCGATAAAAACCTATTTTTTCCCCTGATAAGAAGAGGTTTAAGAATTTCAGGGCTTCCTCCAAAGTGCCTTCTTCAGTTGTCCTGAGGTCGATGACCAGTGGCTCGCTGGTATTGGACTTAAGAAGGCGCGGAATTATCTTTTGATTAAGCTCAGTCGCCAAAGGAGGGAAAAACCCATGAACCTGAAGCCAGCCTTTCGTTTTGGCCTGAGTGAGGAAGGTATAGGGATGATTTATGAGGCGCTCTCTTTCTAAGGAAACTATTCTGGTTTGCTCGTCGCGGAGCATTTTAACCGATACAGGTGTCTTTTGTTTATTCTTCAGGAGCAAACGAGTCTCGATTAAGCTCAAAGGCGAGGTTGGCTGACCGTTGATTTCAGTTAAATAATCACCGACTCGCAGGTCAGCCTTTTGGGCCGGCGAGTTGGGGACTATTCCCACCACTACCGGGAAGAAGCCATAGCGCTTCATGATGAGCAGCCCCGTCTCATAAAGATAGGTCTCTTTTTGCTGTTCGAGATAGAGGCTGGTGGCCGTTCGGCTGAGGTAACCGGAAAGAGGGTCGAGTGAATTGACCAACCCACGCAGGGCTCCGTCCATCGTTTGGAGAGGGTCTTTTTCTTCTATATATTCGCTTCGAATCAGTCGAAAAACAGACAAAAGAGGCTCGAAGGGCTTCTCGGCCAGGGAGGTGGCCGGCCCAGCAGTAATAATTCCCTTTTGAAAAAGAATCAGGACATTGAGAAAGAGGAGGAAGAGAAGAAAAATGAGTTTGATTCGTTTCATAATTAAAAAATTATTTTATCATTTTTTCCGCAACCATTGCAAGGGGTCGAGAGCCTTGGTTTTATAGCGAATTTCAAAATAAAGGCAGAGGCCTTTCAAGGAACCAGAATCGCCCGCAATGGCTATTGGCTGACCTTCTTGAACCCAATCCCCCTTGTTGATCAAGAATTCGGCACAATGGCCATAAAGAGAGTAGTAATTTAGGCCATGGTCGACAATCACCAGGTCGCCATAGCCCTGAAAGTTATCGGCGTAAACAACCTTACCGGCATGAACAGTGCGGACGGTTCGGTCTTGGCCAACCGGAGCTATTTCGATGCCGTTATTGAGAGTTACGGTGTTAAACTGAGGGTGCCTCTGGAGGCCGAAGGGGGTGATGACTTTACCGGTGAGGGGCCAGGGAAGCTTGCCCTTTTTCTCATAAAAGGGAACGAAGCGAAAAGGAAGAGTCACTTCTTGTTTAATAATTTTATCCATCAGCGCTTGGAGTTGTTCGGCCCTTTCTTGGTATTCCTTAATCGTCTGTTCAAAGAGCAGTTTATTCCGCTGGACGCGAAGGGTAAATTCCCTTAGGCTCCTTTCTTTGTTTTCGAGCGCCTGTCTTTTCTCTTCTGCCTGGTCATAAAGTTTTTGAAGTTCGCCGCGCTTCGTTTCCAGCTGACGGGTAGACTCACTTAAATTAGTCTCGGTTCTTAAATATTCATTCAAGATGCTATTTTGATGCTCAACCAGGAGCTCGAACCTTTTGTTCTCGGCAATAATCGAAGTTAGACTGTCGGCGCGGAGAAAGAAATCTACCCAGTTAAGACGGCCATACTTATACAAACTGACCAAGGTTTTTTCCATTTGTTGTTTTTGCCCGGCAAGCTTTTGTCGCAGCGCGTTGATTTCTCCCCTCAGCCGGGCGACTGCTTTATCTATCTTTTGCCTTTCAGCCAGGTTCAAATTGAGTTCAGTCAGGAGAAGCTTTTTCTCGAGCGAGAGCTGGTTTAATTGAGAAAGAAGGGAGGTTTCCTTTTGTTCTTCCTCCTGAAGTTTTCCCTGAAGCAAATTGATTTCTTCTTTAATCTTTTTCAGCCGGCTGTCAAAATCCGTGATGTCCTGGGCGGAGGCAGAAAAAGCGAAGGCGCTGGTCAAAAGATAAAAGCTGAGCAGACCTAAGTTGAAGAGGCCGAGGGGCAATTTTCTCGTTTTCCGCTTCATTTCCTCAGAACATAGAGAACGCCGCCCACCAGGCCGAGAATGAGGACAAAGCCCACATCAACCATAGAAAAGGAAAAAGCTACCTGAGCCGGGATTGAATAAAAGGCAAAAATTTCTATATAAGCTCCTTCTCTTAGCCCCAGCCCATTGATAGTAATCGGAATAAGTTGAATAAAATGGACTACCGGAATTACCATGAAGTAATCCAGCCAAGGGATCTTGAGGTGCAGCGATTGACCGATAAGGAAATAATAAATAATTACATTCAATTGCAGGACCAGGGCCCAGAGCATCGCGCGCGTGAAGGCGGCCTTCTGTTGGCGGTAGTTGATGATCGTTTCTCGGAAGGCGATTATTTTTGCGACCATTGGTTGGAGGCGCTGGCTTTTTAAGAGCCGGCCGAAAAAAACCGGCCAGGGAGCCAGAAGAAAAGCCAGAACGGCGGCGAAGCCTATGGCTCCAAAACAAAGGGCTACCCAAATAAAGGGCGATTGATGGGCTAAGTCCAGACGAATAACAGAGACGCCAAGAGCGAAGAGGAAAAGAATAAGCAAGCCAGTCAATCTTTCGACCACGACAATCGCCGATGATTTAACCACGGATTGGGAGTATTTCGAGCCGTCCCAAATACGAACCACGTCGCCGCCGAAGCGAGTGGGCAGAAAATTATTAAAGAAAGTGCCGACAAGATAAGATTGGGCCAGCAGTTTAAGCGGAACATCATCGCCCTGTGCCCGGATCAAGATCTGCCAACGATAAGCGCTAACTATCAGGCCCACCGCATGAAGGGAAAAGGAAATAAGTAGCCAGGGCAAGTCAACATGACGGAGAGTCAAAAGAACCTGACTCAGGCTGGTTTTCCGCGTGAAAATATAAGCTAATAGAGCGAAACTAAAAAGAAACTTTGCCAAGGTGGGAAGAATTCTTCGCTTCTTGGGCGGCCGCGCCAAATTTTTCATTGATGATAGTTATTTTTTATCATAAATTGGGTTTTGGCAAAAGCTCAGGCCAGAGAATAAACAATGAACGGTTTGGGAACAGAAATTAATAAAAACGGTTTCTGATGAAGAATCTAAGCCTCAGGATTGCTGCCAACCAAATCTTAGCTTCAGCCTTGGCTGCCGTTAAACCCGAGCGTCTTATCAAGGCGGCAATAACGAGGGCAGGGTCGCAAGTCAGACTTCGAAGTCAAGGCCGCGAGGAGCTGGTCAATCTGGAGCCATTGGGCGAGGTCTTTTTGGTGGCCTTTGGCAAGGCCGCTCCATTTATGGCTACTGCCTTTCTCGAATTACTCGGCGATAGAGTGAAAGAGGGAATAGTAGTTTGCCTACCTGGAATCCCTTTTTTTTGGCCCCGGGTGCAAAGGGTCGAAGCTCCTCATCCTTTTCCTGATGAGAGAAGCGTTAAAGCGGCTGAAATTATCTTGAGCTTGGGACAAGGAGTTCAACCAAATGACCGGATTTTTTTCTTAATTTCCGGGGGCGCTTCAGCCCAGATAGCTAAACCCTTGCCGCCAATTACTCTTGAGGAGAAAACAAGAGTGATAAAAGCGTTGATGAAAGCCGGCGCTGACATCAAGGAGCTGAACGTTGTGCGGAAACACCTTTCGGCGGTTAAGGGAGGAAGAATGGGCGCTCATTTTGCCCCGGCTACCTTGTTCAACCTGATTATATCCGATGTCATTGGCGACGATGTTGAGACTATCGCCTCCGCTCCCACCGCTTGGGATTCCAGCACATTCCTGGAAGCCCGAGAAATTCTGAAAAGATACAAACTCTGGGAGGCGGCGGCCATATCAGTAAGAGAGGTTATAGAAAAGGGGATAAGAGGCGAGATTAAAGAAACGAGAAAGAAGGAACAGATAACGCAAGCTAAGGTTATCAATCTAATCGTTGGCAATAACAGAATAGCGCTGACCGCTGCGGCGGAGAAGGCCAAGGAATTAGGTTTTAAGCCAGTGATAGTTAGTTGCCGGGAGTCTGGTGAAGCCAGAAGGGCGGCGCAAGTTTGGGCTTCTTTAGTCCAAAGTCTTATGGCCAAGCCTGGCGGCTTGACTGAGCCGTTGGCGCTTATGGCCGGAGGCGAGTTAACAGTTACGGTAAAAGGCGCGGGCTTGGGAGGACGGAACACGGAGTTTTGTCTGGCCCTGCTCCGGGAGTGGCAGGAAAAGCCTCTGCCTGAGGAAATTGATTGGTGTGGGGCGTCGCTGGCGACTGATGGTCGCGATGGTCCTACGGAGGCGGCAGGGGCCCTGATTTACCCCTCGGTATTAAAAAAAGCGGCCGCTAAGGGCC
>Ga0123519_10004289_pt1 | contig 23230 bp, 9 predicted proteins | sample YelNatPaOPRAMG02_FD_87396 | JGI IMG/M metagenome (GOLD analysis project Ga0123519, IMG submission 87396) | Hot spring microbial communities from Yellowstone National Park - Yellowstone National Park OP-RAMG-02 (version 2) | ecosystem: Environmental > Aquatic > Thermal springs > Hot (42-90C) ...
GCATGCAGAGCGACAAACCATCAGTCTGGATGCACTTGGTGAGGCCTCGCCCAGCGGTGCGCAACGAGACTCTTTCTCAACCGATCCAGGTAGACCAGGAAAAAGATTCTGGTTTCAGCGTTTATCCGCGGGTAAGGCGCTTCACGGCTGTCGCCGCACACGGAGCAACCAAAAGCACGGAGCCGAACGCCTGACCAGCAAACCAGACGGAGCTGCTCAGCTCGACCTGTGCCCGGAATCTTCGAAAGTCGAGCGCTGTGGACGCCACGTGGCATACAAAGAAGCAACATGCAGGCGCCGGGTGCTCACCCGACACGCTACGCACCGGGCTGAGCAGCGCGGGATGCCTTGCACGCTCCATGCAGTCCGTACAGGAGCTTCCAGAGAGGTCACACGAGCATCCCGTGGCAGACGTCCATGACGACGGCGCTGGAGTCGCCCCGGTCTCGGTCATCCGGAGCCAGGAAGCGCGCAATCAAGAGAAAGCTTCTGCACCGGTTTGGGAACGGAAATGAACGACACGTCGGGTCGTGGACTTGCTAGCGCACGGCGCTAGGCGTTCTCTGCACCGACGCTTGAACGTCTCGATCGACAACCGACAAAGTGTCGTGCATCCAGAGCGTCGCGAGAGGCTCTGTGGAGCGAGCTACCACGAACATCGCTTCGTACGCCAGATAGGCATGACACTTAAACACTGGGGAACTGTCGACGATAGCGACTCATATGCCAGGGGCAGCGGGAATGGATCCCCGCCTAGCTCAGCGCCCTGAAGCGGTTCAGTGCGGCCAACCTGAACAACCAGAGCACCGCATATATGTACACTGGCAAGTATTTTCCTCGGGAATTTGTGAACGAGTGTAGTCTTCCGTTATTCGCTAATTCAGAGAGAATATTCGCCATCCACCAGTTTAGAACAATGGAGTTTGAACGATACAGAGCGGATCAAACACGGACCAGCTGCTCGCGGCTGAAGCATGGTCTATCCACTCTTGATCATCCACATCGCCAACGCGGTGCTTCAGGTCACCAGCAAGTCTCCAGGGCGCATACTATGTGCTGCGTTTACCATCAGAAAACCTCGCGCGCTGCAACGACACCCACCGCGTTGTGTACCTACTGCCGATGACGCTCAAGGCGGCCAGTGGCGACGCTGCGTCACCCGAAAGCCTTCGGATTCATCCACTCGGCGCTGTGGAGCGCCAACATACAAGCGCTCTCTGCGTTCTGCTGGTAACCACGAGGCCCAGTACATCTGAAGCTTGCACACAAGCACAATATCCGTCACGTTCTCGACGAAATCGTCGCCGACTTGACTTCGCCAACGCTGGACCCAGAGACGAAGCACAATGCCATGTCATAGAGCGACGCTGCTGTCATCCGCTGCGGTTCGCGCATCGGCACCGAGTCCATGTCACTGCACTTACGGTCTGGAATTCGTCGATATTTTTCGATCTGTGAACGGATTCGATACTTCTCGCGACCGACGATCCGATAACGAGGCCTCCCGCTCGAGACTTTCCACAAATGTCTGAACATCCGTCTCGCAGGCGACTTCTCGGGCGTTCTTGTACATGGGGCGCGGTGGCCAACGCACGAGCACCAGAAGAATAGCTGCTATGATGGTGAACCCAACATAGTACGCCACGATGATGACAAAGTCAATCCATTTGTATGACGGGTTAGACGCAAAGTTGTAGTGACTGTGTAAATACTTGATGCCGTTCGTGATCGGGCACACCTGATAGGCCGACGGTACACCCGCAGGCTGCAGTTCGCTCGGTGTACAGTGGAAATACAGGCCATCGAATTCATTCAGCATGATGGCCTCGTAAGCATAGTGAAACGGATTGATCCAGTAGATCCAACGAAGATACACGGGTATGTTCGGTGGGGTAGCCAAGAAACCCACACTCAGAACCATGAGCATGATCACCAAACTCGCCAGCACGAGCGCAATATCCGTGTAGGGTGCTGCGTAGCCAATCGATTTGAGCAAGGTATTGGTTGCCATACCGGTAAACCACACCATCAAGATCGCAAAACCGTATCGAGGACCTCCCTGCAATTTCGTCATGTACGTGACAAGCGTCAAGTAAATGAGCACTTCGATGAACTGAATCGGAATATCCATCAACCAGAGCGCAAAAAAGTATGGTGGCATTTCATAGAAGCCTGCTCGTCGCTGTTTTCGTATGATTTGCAGAGTAGCCGCGTTTTGCTGAATAGAAGAAAAGCCAGCGACACCGACGGTTAGGAGGACAAGGAAAAGAAGACCGCCACGAACGCGAACGCTCAGTTGATCATGATTGATCCCGAAGAAGAGCGCACCGACCACGATACCCAGAATGATATAACGAGCGAAGCGTACGATGAAAGAGAACGGTGCAGTGATGATCATTCGAATTTCGCGATTCAAACATATGAACATCTGGCGCAAGCGAGGTTGGAGCGAGTTGCGAACGTACAACTTGCTTATCTCGACATAACGTTCCTGATTGAATGCTTCGCGCTGCTCGTCGGTTAAATAGGAATGCGATTCCACCATCTCTCGATAGCGCCTGGCGATCGAGGAATTGCGGTAGCGTTCGGCGAACTCCGCTGGTGTCCGCGGCACGCGATCCTCATATCCAGGCCGAATGCAAAGTTTCGACTCGAATGGGTCGCCAAGGGTCGCTAAGAACTCAGGAATGAGCCGTTTGCGTGGCCGCCGATAACCAAGCTTGAAGAAGTATCGCTCTGCCTCATTGGTCGGCCCAAAGTAGAGCACTTTGCCTGCCTCCATCAACAAGACCTTGTCGTACGCATCGTAAATCTCTTGACTTGGCTGTTGCATCACAGAAATGACAGTAATATTGCGCTGCTTGGCTACAGCGGCAACTCGATATTGCAAATCCATTGCGGTTGCCGCATCAAGACCGCGAGTCCATTGATCGAGCAGCCAAATTTGCGACGAAAGCCGCACCGCCATCTCTCCGATCGTCACTCGCTTCTTTTCTCCACCGCTGACTCCCCGTAAGAGTTCATTACCCACTACAGTGTCCGCACAATGCTCTAATCCCAGATTCTTAATAAGAAGCTCCACGCGATCTTGACGCACCTTCTCCGCGAACGGGAAAAAGTCTGGTATCAGACACTCGGCTGCAAACCGGAACGTATCGCGTACCGTCAACGAGGCGATGTGTGTATCTGCCTCTTCGACAAACTGCACGATATGCTGCAGTGGGCGCACCGTTCGCTTCTCTGCCGTGTGTAAATCGCACCCATTGTACTCAACTGTTCCGGTGATGGCAGCGTAGTCTTTCAGACTGCGTTGCGCCAGCACATTCAGAAACGTGCTGGTGCCGGAGCCCGGCGGGCCCAGCACCAGCAGCGTCTCTCCGGGAAGCAGGACACCAGTAGCGTCGTCGACTATCGGTTCTAGATGTGCGTCTTTGTTGAGCCCTTGTCGGAAAACGTCCGTCCAGATCCATTTCCCAATATCGATCGCTACGCGTGGCAGTGCGAGCACGGCTTCCTGTGTTTTCGAACCGACAGTCTCGATCCCCGTGCGCCCGTACACAACCGGAACTTTCACCGTCAGGTTCTTCCAGGCAATAGCAATTTGAGGCGGTTTGAGAAGAAGCGCGCTCTGGAGTGCACTTACAACTTCTGTGTAGGCTTGCGGGTCGAATTCGTCCGAGTCGACTTGGTAACGGGGATCGGTTGCAAACTCCGCATATTGCTCCTCGAGCTCCTTGCGGTAGTTATGCAGCTGGTGCCAGTTAACAAAGTGAGACGCCGCTCGCCGTGCAATTCCCTTCGCCGGCTGTGGAAGCTTGCTCTTTTTGAGAACCTCGCTACGATAACTATGTAGGTGCGCCAAGTTCGCGACGTGTTTCTCAAGTTCGTTGCCCGACATTGCGACTCGCTATCGTATTGCTCCGCACGTGTAAGGCCAGGCGAACGTTCCTTTCTCAAAAACTAAACGAGGAAAAGCATATAATAATCGAAGGAACCGCCCTCCAAAGCGCGGTGCGTTATTCGCGTACGCCAGCCGGCACGAAACCGTGATACGTGCGCGGTGACGAATGGAGAGATGTGATCTAGAGTCGCAGCGACGCCTTCTGGAGCCGCACGCAATTCGACGTTGGTGTCACACGTGCGTGGATGCGTGCGTGCGTGCGTGCGTGCGTGCACGCATACAGCTGTGGAGCACGCATGACCAGAGCGAAACGTTTTTCTTTCTCTCCCTCTCCCTCTCTCTGTGTGTGTATGTGCACTGTGGCTGTTTGCCGCCCTGCATAGTAACCGTGCAGTTTCCCTGTGATAGACTGGGTGCGTAGTGTTTGATTTTTGACTTTGCAAAGTCGAAGACGGTGTTCTCCACTGAACTCGAGGCGTGGGTAGGTTCTCCACTTTGTGGCCAGGGTGCGTGACTTGACGGCGCGTTTGCAACGCCGACTTTCGTTCGAGTCCTGAAAGACCTCATGGCGACGTCAAGGGAGTACCCGCGACGCCACGGTGACGACTCGGTAAATCCACGTTCTATCAGTGAGTACAGCATCTCACAAGAGCAGGTCACGAGTTTTGGCCAGGCTTCGAGCTTTTCCATAGACCCGGCTGCGCTGCACGTTGAGCGTGCTGTCTTGGAACCGCAACCTCTTATATTCACATGGAAGGGAATTTCGTACTGGGTTCCGGTTCCTAAACTCAAAGAAAAACGTTCACTGCAGAAGTTGGTTCGTCGTAAAAAAGTTAAAGAAAGCAAAGCGGCCACAGTGAAGGAGGTTGAAGCAGAACGGGACCTTGAGTCGGGCTCATCAACCGAAGCACCTCAACCGCCACCACAAACCGAACAAGTGGCTCATGTAGACGCGCATTCCGACGCAGAGGACGGCGAACTGCAACTACTGTATGATGTTTTCGGGTTCGCGCAGCCGCGCCGTCTGCTTGCGCTCTGTGGTGCGTCGGGCGCAGGAAAGTCAACCTTGCTCGATGTGCTCGCGAACCGCAAAACCAAAGGGCGTATCGCAGGTGAGATATGTGTTAATGGGGAACCTGTCGATTACAGTTTTCTGACGCATTTTATGGGATACGTCGAGCAGCGCGACCTGCATATAAGCAAACAAACGGTCCACGAGGCGGTGCTCTTCGCTGCACGTACTCGTTTACCTCCAGGCACTCCAGATAGTGTTGCCAAACAGTTTACGGAGTATATTCTTGAAATAATGAACTTGAGTGTTGATCGAAATCGACTAGTCGGGAGCGAGGCCGATTCGGAAGCATCTGGCGTGATCAGTAGTGATGCGAGGAAGCGCCTCTCCATAGCCGTGGAGTATGCGGCAAACGCATCGTTGTACTTCCTCGACGAGCCGACTTCTGGACTTGACGCCCGATCGGCACTGCGAGTGATGAGAGCCATCCGAGCACTCGCGGACAACGACTGCGCCGTTGTTTCGGTTATCCATCAACCATCTTTTGAAGTGTTTGGTGCATTCGACGACCTGCTCCTGATGAGGTCCGGTGGCCGAACTGTCTACTTTGGAGAACTCGGTGATGCGTGTACTTCCATGACTTCCTACTTTGCACGCAATGGTGCAGAGCCAATCGACGACATGACCAACCCCGCGGACTATATGCTGCGCGTTATTGGTGGTGGAATTGATTCGAAACGCAAAGCGCAAATGCGAGACTGGGCGGACATCTGGCAAGACTCGCAGGAGTGCAAAGCTGCTCTTGAAAAGCTTGAAGAGCTGAAAAAGACATCTCGAGGAAGGTACACGTTAACATACAAGCCGCCGACTCGACGACAGCAGTGGCGACGTGCGTACTACGTGACCATTCGACAGCTCATCTCCTACTGGCGCACCCCAACGTACAACTTCTCGCGCATGGTGCTCGCAGTCGCTCTGGGTCTCATGATCGGACTCTTCTTCCTCAAGTTGCCACGAAATAATACCGCGCTGGACTCTTACGTCTCTGTAGTCTATTTATCTCTACTGTATGGCGTATTTCTAATCCAGAACGTGCTGGGGCCGACTTTCCAGGAAAGAGCAGCTTTCTATCGAGAGATCGCTTCTGGCACCTACAAACCCATCGCCTATGCGTTTGCTATTGGCATTGCGGAAATCCCCTACACGATTGTAGGTTCCGTCATTTTCACGCTTTTAGTTTTCTTCATGGTAGGCTACCCTGCGGCGCAGTATGGCTACTTTTTGCTGATGAATATCCTGTTTAGTTTGTTCACGACGAGTCTCGGTCAACTCTTGGCCGCGTTGTTGAGCTCTCAGGTCGTTGGTGTCATGATCGTGGGTATGTTGATCCCGCTAATGAACGTGTTCTCTGGCTTCTTGCAGCCGTATCCGGATATTCCTCATTGGCTCTGGTGGGCCTACTACGCTGACCCCTACCGATGGGCGCTCGAAGGAGTCGTCGTCGCCTGTGTGGATAACGTGGCCTTTCACTGCGACCCTGGTGAGTTTCGGTTCTTCCCGTTACCACCGAGTTTCAACGGCGACTGCAGCGACGGTGGCACGCTGAACTATTACAACGAAACCAGTGCTTCGGTATGTGCGGCTGCGGGCGTTACAGTAGCAAACGGCTCGGTGGCGTGTTGCCGCTATTGCCCCGTGACCAATGGGCGCCAGATTATTGAAGAATTTGGACTCCATGCGAACTGGAAATGGATCGATATCGGAGCGGTGGCTGGATTCTATGCGCTTTTCCGTATCGCGAACACGCTGGCGCTACTCTATATTCGACATCTGAATCGATAAGCGATCGTGTGGAAGACGTTTCATCATCCTGGTTGGGAAAGGCAACGTAGCTGTTCAGCACGATAAACACGCTGTCCTTCTTTTATGGACACTTTGCTTGTTGTCTTTCACCTCAATTTTACGCCGCATCCAGGTGCATGTCATCAAATGCTTTGTCGCAGTTTATAGCAGACGTTTTCGAAGTGCGTTCATTTGGAGAAATTAAAAATCCAAGCGAAAGGTATAGACATGGACGTCTGGATGCAGGAGAGCCGTCATCCCCGGTTTCGACAAAAAAATGAAAAAATCCTCTCGTGGCCTACCATCGCGCGAAGAGGACCAAGAAAAGGGGAGATACACGGGAATTGGCGCTTGTCCGACAGCACGATGACGAGACTGTAGTCGCACTGAAGGAACGAGTTCTAAAAATCCTTACATGGATGAGTCCAAGCCGCGGCAATAAACGCACGGACTTTGTCCACCGAGTCTTCAACGCTGCTATCAACATTAGACGATGTGTGGTGCTGAAGACGACCTAACATTATGGTACAGCCTCTCAAGCCCGAAGCGTACCTGGATAAGCACAGGAACCAATAACAGGCGACCGGTCAAAAATGACTAGGAGGCGTCTGGGCATGGGTACTCATGAACGCTCGCAAATCGCGAACATTGTTCGCTGCTCTGACTGTCTGCGGACTCTCCATCAGGACTAGGCGTCACGCGTGTGGATATCTAACATCAAGGCTGAACACTGGACAGCATTCGCTTTGCACTGACGGAATTGTAGAGAAAAAGTTTCAACTCTGAACTGCATTGCCTTTCACCTTGCTTACTGGGAACACGACACCATCAGCGCCGGAAGATGCCCACGGGAGCAGCGGCGACGTCTCCTGCGCAGTTGCCTGCTTCTATCGACGACGAGGAGACGTTTCGACTCGTCGAAGAGAAAGAGACTTTTTTGTGGACAGAAAATGGTCCAGGTAGAGCGCCATCCAGTTGGCAGTTCTCACAGGAGCGGCTCGTCTGTGCCGCCCTGCGCTGTCCTGAGCAGGACGCTGGACTGTGGACGCGAATCACGTTCCGCTGGCTGAATGCACTTCTAGAACTGGGAAAAATCAAACCTTTGGAACTGGACGACTTGTGGTCCTTGCCCAGCGTCGATGATCCTACTAGGATTAGTGCTCGGTTCCAGGAAACCTGGAAACGCCGCTGTGAACGCCACCAGTACCGGCCCCGTGCTCGTGACCATAGCCAGGGTCGAGCCACGCGTGAAGCGCCGCACGTACCTCATCCGCGTGGCATTTGCGGGCTCTTTTCACAGCTTCGCCTTTGGATACTGCACAGGTCTGGAGTAGCGATGTCGCCCACAGATCCCGAGGAGGAGCAAACAAACCACGAAGCGTTTCTGGCTTCACCGCATACCGTTGCGAAGTCACCGCGTCCTCTGAGCGTATCTACTGAATGCCGCGAAGATGTCGTACCGAAGCGACCGGAACAAGGTCTCGGAGCGGTCGTGCTGGCCCTCTTAGACGCGTTCGGAGGGCGCTGTCTGGGTTCTGCACCACTCAAGCTGTGCTATGATCTGCTGAACTTTGTAGGGCCACTAGCGCTGGAACGCATGCTGCAGTTCTTGTCGCGTGGTGCACACGAAGAAAGCTCTCTTGAAGGCATGCTCTGCGTGCTAGCACTTTTCACTGCTCCAATGTTGCAATCGATCTGCCTACACCAGTATTTCCATATGAATTACCGCGTTGGGATGCAGGCACGGGCTGCACTCATGGATGCCATTTATCGCAAGACACTTCGGTTGAGTGTTTGCGCCCGCAACCATTACGGAGCTGGAGACATTGTGAATCTGTTGGCAGTGGATACCCAACGCGCAACCGTGGACCTGACCCCGTACCTGCACATCATTTGGTCTGGTCCGTTGCAGATCATCATCGCCATGGTGTGCTTGTATCGAGTGGTAGGTATGGCGGCCTTTGCGGGCTTCCTGTTCATGGCGGCGCTTATTCCGCTAAATGGCTGGGTAGCTCGCTTAATTGGGCAACAGAGTCGAGCGCTGATGGAACGCAAAGATGAACGGATTCGACTGCTCCATGAAATCTTGTCGGGTATTCGACAGATCAAGATCATGGGCTGGGAGCAGGCCTTTTTTGAACGCGTTCAGGAAGCGAGGCTGCGGGAGACGCAAGTTTTGCGTCGCAAACAACTTTTAGAAGCGTTCTCGAACTTTTCTTGGGCTGCTGCGCCTGTCGCAACGGCGCTGGTAACTTTTGGCTGCATGGGTGTGGGCCCCAGCGCGCAGCGCTTGACGCCCGCAACTGCCTTTGGAGCGCTGACGCTCTTCAATATCTTGCGTTTCCCGCTGAGTGTTTTTCCGGACGTGCTCAGTTCCCTTATGGACGCCGCTGTGAGTCTACGGCGGATCCAGGCCTTTCTCTGTCACTATGAGGTACCGGAGCGGTTCGCGTTGGATGCAGTGGAAACGGATTCTGCTTCGAGCGGCACTGAGGTATCCGAGACGCTCGCTGGACGGCCATCCGTTGCTCGAAAGGCGACCAGTAGTTTCCTCGGGGGTGGACCAGCGAACGGACTTGATCGTGTGGCAAACTCGCAGAGCGCATCCAAAGCAGCAGCAGCAGACGTGACACATTTTCCTGTTGCAGGTACCGAAACGATGCGATCCACTGATGCACCGGCAGAGGCTTCATTGTTTATTGACGCAGGGTCAGCTGCAACCCGCGAGACACCGGGTTCTGAGTTGTTGCGAGTGCCTTCACTGCCCTTTTTATCGGATACATCCGCAGCGCGATCCACATCGCTGCAAGAACACCAAGAGTCTCGTCTGCATCAGCGGCAGACAACTGCAAGTCGATTGCTTCCTCCGTATGGTACGAGTTTCCGCGCAGGGCACTGGAACGAAGCGACGCCTGCAATGGAAGCTCCAGGCGACGACGTGGTGATTTCGCTACGCCACATGTCGTACGCTTTTGAGCCTCTGCCGATGCAGCTTGATGCATCGCTGCTTCTGGGAGTACCTAGTGTACACAGTAGCACATCTGGGCAGTCGTCTATGGGTGGATCATCACTATTGGTGCCCCGCCATGAACTGGCAGCGTCAATTCAGAATCTCGATGCAGTATCGTGTTCATTCGGAGCCAAGCACAATGACGTAGACCGTTCGACCTATCAGGGCAGTGTCGTTCAGGGTGTCCATGGCGGCCTAGTGCCCGACGACAAGGCCGTTGACCAGACGACGGCATCTGTGCATCTGGGGCAAACGTTCCGCAACGCAGCCGCATGTGATCCGGATATGGATGCGATTATGGATATGGATACGGACACGAATACGGGCGCCGGGCCTTTCGCTACAAATCAGGCAGGCACCGTTCCGTCTCGGAAAAATGCGCTGAAAAATACCCCGGAGATGACTGAAGCGTCTCCAGGTCAGGGAACTTTATCGTGGGTGCTCCACGATATCACGTTGCAGATTCAGCGCGGACAACTTGTGCTCATTTGTGGTGAGGTCGGAAGTGGAAAATCCTCTCTGTTACTGGCCATTCTCGGTGAGCTGTATGGCTATCCAGCGACTGTGGAGGCTGCGATGAGCACCACTTTCGAAGCCAAAACAACCCGGTCGTTTGCTTCGTCGTACCAGGGCGCCCATCACCTCGTTCGACCAACGACGATCGGCTATTGTCCACAGGAGGCGTATCTCATGAACGCCTCGCTCCGCGAGAATATCCTCTTCTACACACCTCTGGACGAACAAAGGTACCGGGAAGTGCTCGAGGCCACAGCGCTGGTAGACGACCTTGCCCAGATGCCCGCCGGAGACCGCACAGAGATTGGGAGCAAAGGCATCAACTTGAGCGGTGGTCAGAAAGCGCGAGTTGCCTTGGCGCGAGCACTCTACTCATGCGCCTCACTCTTGCTGCTGGATGACCCGCTGTCTGCAGTAGATGCCACTGTGGGTCGTGTTCTGTTTGAGCGAGCGCTGTGCGGCCCGCTGGCTCGAGGTCGCACCCGAATCCTGGTAACACACCACCGCCAGTGGCTTTCCCGTGCCGACCTGGTGATCGAACTTGCGGGCGGACGCATTCAGCGGCACAGCGTTCGTCCGCAACCGCTGAGGATCCCCAGGGGGAAGCCCCGGGATCAGCAAGCGTCCCCCATACAGGTATCGCTTTTGTCGGATGCCGAGAACGATGAGAAACAGCTGTTAGCTTCCGGCGACAAAGCGGGTGCTTTTCGAGTGCCAACGTCGCGGGCAGCGGAGCCACTCGTCATGGAACACAGCAATGAGCTGGAGGTATCAGGCTCTTTCCCGCTGGGCACTATTGATGCTACTGCTGGTGCTGGTCGTGGCGCCCCTGAAGATGCACTCGCTGCGGAACACGCTGTCGGAGACCTGCCCCTGAGCGAAGTGTCGATAGCGCAGTCGTCGCGACCTGGCATAGAGCAAGGGGCGACGCCGCACGCGAAAGGCAATGCGTTCGACCAGTTTGCTGACAACAATGACAACGACAAGTATGCGTTGCGGTCTAGGGCGACGTACGCGGTGGCGAGCAACCACGGGAGTCCTGCAGATGGTGCAGCCCCGTCTGCGGATCCCGAGTCGATGCCCGAAGCCCCAGGCACTACCTCCCATCAACTGGTTACAGCAGAGAATCGAGAAACCGGATCCGTGAAAAGGACTGTTTACCTCGCGTACTTTGCAGCAGCAGGTCGGTTCCTGTTAGCAGTAACGATTTTGGCGTCAGTGTTGGCACAGGTTTTCCGCATCGGAACAGATTCATGGCTTGGTATCTGGTCTGAGGCGGGCTCGCGAGCTGCCACCAGCGCTGCGCAACGAACTGGTGCCGATAAGCGAAACCCCTCTACGCCCTCTGGGTTGCCTACGGGTGCCCCAGGGCTTGGGCATGTCCCGGAAATGCCTCCAGGGGTGCGAACCCGTATCCAAAATCTTATGACGCCTTCTGGATCACATCTCGCTGCCGAAGAGCATCAAGTTGTCTCTGTGCTAACTCCGGATCAGGAGCAAAGAGGGTGGCAACAGTACCAACAACATCGCTCTTGTGCAGATGCGCTTACATCACGCTACCAGCAAGGACGCTCGTGGAAGCAAAGCATATTCTGGGGGTTCCCGAACCGTCCCAGTCGTGAACGCGCAGCTGAGACGTCTCGGTCGGATTCGCAGCGTGTACTCCACGCGACATCTTTCTATCTGGGGATTTACGCCCTGCTGAATTTATCCACCTTGCTGATGTTGTTAGCACGGTCCATTCTGGCAGCTTTGAGTACGCTGTCTGCTGCAATTGGTCTTCACACGCGCTTGCTGCAGGTCGTGCTGCGGGCACCGACGATGTTCTTCGATACAACTCCCGTGGGCCGGATCCTGAATCGTTTCAGCAAAGATCAGGACGCCCTCGATGAAGACCTCCCCTATGCGCTGCTGTCTTTCCTGAACTGCATTCTTCAGGTTTTGGGGGTGGTCTGGGTGACCAGCACGGTGACGCCTGTCATGCTCCTGGTGCTGATACCCACTGGGATTCTCTATTACCGCCTCTCGCGCTACTATCTGTGTACGTCGCGCGAGTTAAAACGACTCGAGGCGCTCAGCAAGTCGCCAATCCTTGCACGAATGGGAGAAACAGCTGCCGGAATACCAGTCATTCGAGCTTTTGGACTCGTTCGAGAACATGTTCAGGTCTTCCTCGAGGCAGTGGCGGATCATATGCGGCCGTACCTCTACTCCGTTGCCTGTAATCGTTGGCTGTCTTTCCGACTGGAGATGCTCAGTGCAATGACGGTGTTCGCCACTGCACTCGCTGTGTTTCTCTTTCGCCGGAGCCTTAGTCCGGCGGCGGCAGGTCTTTCGATAACCTATAGCCTCCTGGTGACGCAGACACTCTCATGGCTGGTTCGGATGACCACCGAAGTCGAGAACGGTATGAGCGCTGTGGAGCGCATCCTCTGGGAGATTCCCAGTGAGGCGCCTGCGTACATCGAAGGCTCCCTTCCAGCGCACTGGCCAAGCGAAGGACGGGTCGAGTTTCGCGACGTCTGGATGCGTTATCGACCAGAGTTGCCGCCAGCGTTGCGTGGGGTGTCGTTTACGATCCTTCCTGGACAACGGGTTGGTCTCATAGGTCGCACCGGTGCCGGCAAGTCTTCCATTGCACAGGTGCTATTTCGCACTGTGGGCGATCCGCTACAAGCCGGAGCCGTCATCGTGGACGGGATCGATATCAGCCGAGTCGGGGTGGCGCAGTTGCGTGAACGCCTTGCGATGGTCACCCAGGATACCATTCTTTTCCGCGGAACGCTCCGAGAAAACCTGGATCCGTTTCATCGCCATACTGACGCGGAGTTGTGGCAGGCGCTGCGGTACGTTAGCCTGGCGGAAAACGATACGCATTCCGCGTGGGCGGCTGTGGACCGAACTGCGACGAAAACTGCTGTGGCTGGTTGTCGCCACGGCGACACGAGCGCCCACACGAAGACCGGCACCGATGCAGCCGTGAACGCCGCCGATGCAGTTGCTGAGCACGGAACGCTCGCAGCGCATGGTGCAAGCACTGCCGCTCTCAAGCAGCAGGAAGAGCAGGCGCGGAGTATGCCTGCGTTGAAGTCGAGTAACCGGTTTCCGTCGTTAGATACCCACATTGCGGAGTGTGGCTCTAACTTGTCCGCAGGCCAACGGCAGTTGTTGTGTTTAGCACGAGTGCTTCTGCGGCGACCTCGTGTCCTCGTCCTGGACGAGAGTACCGCGAACCTTGATTACCGTACAGATCGAGCGATCCAGCGGACGATTCGAGCTTGCCTACAGGGCTCGACACTCCTCATTATCGCACATCGTATGGATACGATATTGGATTGTGACCTCATCATCGGTCTCGCCGCAGGGCGTGTTGTCGAATGCGGGTCACCTGCGTCGTTGCTACAGCGTCGAGACTCGCTTTTCTACCAACTGGCTTGGGAACAAGGTGTTCTCGAGCAGATCACTTCGGGTACGTTGTCGTAGCCGGGCTCGGCGGTGCCTCGGCTGGTCCGCACGAGCGATACTTGCTTGGACAGATCAAAACGAAACGAGTAGGACTGAACCTTTCCTATACTTGGTTCCCTGTAGAGAATTTGAAGAAAAAAGCCTTCAGCATCGAGGCTGCGTGCACGGAGACTAGAGGTCAAGGCTTAGGAATGGATGGAGGCGCGACCCCTGGACATTGGCTACGCGTTCGTTTTGGAGGGCGCTGTTAAAGGGCGCTGCAGCCGCCGCTTGCCGTCACCTGACCCAGCTCGCATCATGCCCTCATACGGAGGTGTTCTGGTACCCAAGCAAACACACGAGTCCGTGAGCTGGTCTGCTCTTCCCGTTTTTCTACAGCGTTTGACGAATGCCGGGACGAGCGCTTTCAGTTCAATGGTGTTGGGCGTGGCTCAAACGAAATCGAAGCGGCTGGTCTTCGAAGCAGTTTTCCGAATCTCCAACTGAGAACGTGCTCTAGGGCGAAGCGCAGGCTGGCAACAGCGTCTTGACCGGGCTCCGCTGAAAGTGTCTCATGTTACAGAGGATAGGCGGTTAGGTCGACGACAATGCTGGCCCCCGCGGCGCGCTCACGCCACCTGTACAACTTGCACCAGCGTCCAAGAGTGCGTCCATGCTCTCAGTAAATATTCAGGAAAAGGCGCAAGGTCTTTGATTTTCCAAGTTACATGGCGCAGCTGCAAAAAGTCCGTGCTTGGTGCGCGGCAACAGGGCCTGTTGCTGTGCAGCCCCGCATCCTCTCTTGATGGTAGATGGTAGGTTATTTTTCGATGCGAAATACTGTATGATTCCTGTTTCGGTACAGTGCCAACTAGCCGGTCTGTAGGCAGAGCATAGATCCGCCGCTCCACAGAGCACTAAATGCCAATTTGGATAGCATCTAGTTCAGAGCAGGTGAAGCACCATACATTCTTGTCATCAATCGCACGCGCTCTGAGTATCGCCTCCCGTAGGGTACATCAAGCTTGTGGTGCTGTTGTTGCATTTCCATATGTTGCAGCCCTTACGGGCGCGTAATCTAGCCTTCTGTATACCCAAGTAACGCGCGACCTCGTGGTCTCCTGAACACGCATGTAATATCCTTCTAGAAGTGCACGCACAATGCTGAGCACGCATGTATGATCCTTCTAGATTTGTACGCAGAAAGCTGGACACGCATGTATGATCCTTCTAGATTTGTACGCAGAAAGCTGGACACGCATGTATGATCCTTCTAGATTTGCACGCAGAAAGCTGGACACGCATGTATGATCCTTCTAGAAGTGCACGCAGAAAGCTGGACACGCATATAATATCCTCTAGCAGTGCATGCACAATGCTGGACACGCATGTATAATCCTTCCAGATTTGTACGCAGAAAGCTGAACACGCATGTATGATCCTTCTAGAAGTGCACGCACAATGTTGAATGCCTGCACCCGTGATCAGAATGCGCAGCCAGCGCTCGCACCAATGTCGCGTCGCCCGCGTTCCAGACAGCTGTTGGCGATTTGCGTTCCTCAGATGACGCACAGTCGCTGCATTTCATGGACGTGGCTGCTGAGGCAACTCGCTCGAGACAATCGTGTTGCATGATTCGTTTCGCACGCGAATCGAGCGTCTCAATGCATTCTTTCTATGCCTGCAGCCAAGAGGCATGGATTCGTTAAAATTCTCCGCCTGCATCAGGTATCTGCTATCGAGATGAAGTGCATTCGGGGAGCAGGCGGAGCACGCATGGCGTTCATGCGAGCAACTTGCTGAAAAAGGCTGCTCATGCATGGATCGCATATCGTGCACCTCGTTTCGGTCGCGAAAGCGATCATAATAATAGGCGATGCTTTTCATGACGTGTCATGAGCACCAGTGCTTGCTACTCGATCATCTTGAAACGCACATGATGCAGCGGATTCAGGTTCGCGCTGATATCACCAGCGATGGGCGACGCTTTGCAAACGGCTAGCACGTCCGGCAGGGTACCAGTTCGTATCGCTACGAGGAAGATTCGCCTGCTTCCAGAGACTGGTCCTCTACAACCGACACCCAGCAGGTTCGTTTGCAAACACTCTGGTCCGCCCAGACGCAGAGCATATCGCCATCGCGTGCGACTTCGGGTAGCATGGTCTCGATCATGTGATAGAATAGCTCCGGACGACGCCGTTGATACCTCTTCTGGTGCAGACGCACGTAATCAAAGCAGAGATCGGGATTGCGTTGATGGGCCAGCTCAATATGGGGGCCTGGTCGACGCAGGACAAGGCAAGTCTCATGACTGCACGCGTATACGCCCGAGGGCGCATGCTCTGCCACCGCTACGGGCTGGTCCAGGCATAGCAGATCGCTCGGCTCTGACAGGAGCGTAGCCACGCGATTATTGGTCCATTTAAGGACGACGCAGAAGCTCTCGACAAAATGGAAACCACCGCCCCCACCTTGGTGCATCTCCTCGCCAAACCAGCGCAGGGTCTCAGCGATACGTGTTTTCGGGACCCAAATAAAGACGAAACCGAAGGGTACGATTTCAGCGATTCGGAGGCTTCGCAACTGTTCAACACGAAAGTCCGGTTGATTCCAGCAGGGCGGATCCAGCACGACGCAACGAAAATGGCGCCCTTTGATACGTTCATGCAGTGTCTTGGCGGCCTGGAACACGTTCGCGAATCGCAGCAGGCGGCCACATTCGTAATTCCGCTCCAGCTGTTGACCCTCTTGGACGGCTTCACGCAGAGGCCTGATCGTCCTGGCCCAGCTTACTGGTAGAGGATACTCTGTGGGAATCGTCTCGCGCAGAACACCCTCTGCCGCTAGCCGCCGTCTGCGGGCCCGTAAGGCCGCGGGGATCATCGCAGCCGCCTGAGCTGCTGCCAGAGCATCCCCTCCAGCGCTGAGGCGCATGAGCAGTGCTGCCCGCGCTCTCCATAACTCGAGCGCAACGCGGCTCGACTCGCTGCGGTCCGGGCGAGAGCGGGTTAGCCGACCTGGAAACCGAGCACTACGATCGCTTTCAAGCGCCTCCTCCCAGAGAAGGTCTTCGCCGTCGTCGTACTCAGATCCTGGTTCAGAGTCGGAGAGCTCCGCACCAAATAGAACAGCGTCGAGGCCGTACTCTGCAAGCACGCGTTCAAAAGAGGAATCATCTAGCGCACCCACCGCGATTAGGTCAGTTGATTCACCTACACCACCCGGTAGACTCTGTGTCGTGGAGCCTGCCAACATGTCCACGGAGAAAAAAGAGGTCTGGCGGAAGAGCTCCGCCTGCTCTGCGGCGGTCAGTGTGACTTCTTCTTTCGCCGTCTGGGAGTCGTTTGCATCACCCGAAGACTGCTGGGTATTTGCGGCTTTCTGAGCCTGCAACCGCTCAAGTGCCTCAAACTTACGCATGATCATCTCTGGAGTCTCATCATCGTCGGCGTACCCGAGGTAGTACGCGGGATCCACCGCAACCGAGCGCTTCTGTGAGCCATACCGCGCGGCTGCCCGTCGCCGTGGTCTCGTTGCTCGAGCCTGCTCTTCTTGCTCGCGCTCATCTGAAGCCGTTGCATCTGTTCCCCGCGGCATGGTACCAAGAGCGTCCACACCAGGGGCGAGAACGCGATCTGTGCACAGCAGCGTTTCAGCTGCTCCAGTGCACGCGCCAAACAAAAGATACACCCAGTGGAGAATCGAAATTCCAACCGACGCGATGCTCACCGTTTCGCGCCAAAAATAATGGCATAGATCCGTGCGACAATGAGCGCCGATGCCCTGGACGAGCGATTGCGCTATCCAGCCTACGCGGGAGATGCTTTTCCCCAAAGCAAAGCTGGTGACCTTTATCGGTGATTATTGTGTTCCAGTATCTGAGATACCAGAATGTGATACACAACGCTTCCATTAAATACCCGGAGGACCGCGCGGGTGACTCTCCGTTTCCTCTTGTATAATGCGATCGATGAATCTAACTGGTTGACAGGACCTCCTGATGCCTCGATTTGCCTCTTTCGGATACGCAACGCTTCCCATAGCTACGCCGTGGAACGCTGGATCCCGCTGCATGCTCTCCAGAACCGCGACTCTCGTTAGCCAATGCTGCCCGGAGTCTGTCACGAGAGGCAATGCAACTGCCTGCAGTCGCTGTACGAATTCGAAATAATATTTTGGAGATTCTGGAGTCGATTGACGTTCTCGTTCGTGCTCAGACTGCGCTTGGTTAATGAAACCTAGAAACCAATCTGGATTGCGAATCCGTTCTGGTCACCGCAGCCTATCTGGTATCTGGATAGCTGCAACGCTAGCACGAAGTTGGCCGGCCGAAAACCAAAATATGTAGCCTGCGATGCCTTGACTGGTTTTCGATGCAGCAAATAACGCGGTCCTCAAGGTGCTTTGTCGTTTTCGCAGAGCTTGGCCTGCATGTCGCCGGCGTCGTCGCGAGGATGCTGCGCATCGTTCATCGCAAGGACCAAAGCCATACACGGACGATTCAGCTGTATACCGGTGTTGTGATTAACGTTTACAGTAAATAGAGAAAAAGAGCGGCAGCTAGACCCAGCAGCCAAGCGATGATGCTTCAGCAGCTGCTGCCGCGGCTGCTGCTGCTTGTCGATATGAGGCGCTTCCGCTGCTTTTCTCTCAATCGCGTTCTGAGTGCCGGCAGCATGCGTATTCGCCTTGACCGCCTTTTTTTTCTTAGCGATCAAGGAGCCTGGTCCATATCGCCTCTGCACAACTTCCCGGACAGCAGAGAATCTCTTTATAATAAATAAGCGATATTTCGTACCGTGCTCGCGCTACCGTGCGTTCCTGCACGACATGCGGAGTAGCCTTGCAACGAGAGCATATCGTGATGCATGTACGCTGCTCCTTTGACGGCAGCGAACCAGGACTCTCCCGTCGTCGATGCAGCTTGCTTCAGCAGCACGAAGCGGGTGTCATGGCCGTATTGGCGGGCACGTGCAGAGACGCGCACCAGGGCACCATACCGCGCCGCACCAGAGGAATACGTGGCAGGGCCCCAGCGCCATGCGATCTGCGTTCAGTCATCGACGTGCTTCACGGCTGGCGCTTAAAGTCGTATCCAGCGTTTTTGTTCATAATAGCATCACTCTGGAGAGCAGATGCGCATACCTCATTGGTCGCCATGCTCAAGCCGACGCCCCCAGTGGTATGTCAAGGAGGTTCTGCTTTGGTGCTGCATCCGCACCTGTGTTACAGGTGCTATCGTGCACACGCATCACAGACTCGCGCTCTCCACAGAACGTGCGTAATGACCAGCAACTCTGCGGGCAATTACGGATTGTGGCACTAGATGGATACGTGGAACGACGAATGCTTTTCCGAACGCTGATACCAAGCACGTAATCTTGGATACCTGAACTGTACGAAAACAAAACTCAGCCCATGCCGTGTACTCACGCGACGTATGCGTGCGCTGCGTTTTTCTTTCCCGCCAAAAGAGCGTTTTTTCGATTTCGCGCACGTGCTATTTCGCGTCATATTTCTGGAAGAAAAATTCTGCTACTTCACGGACTGCTGCCTCTAGGGTGAGCGTCTGGCCGTGCCTGGCGATATAATCGCGGAGCGGGTCCCTGATCCACCGACACATGCAGTTCACTGTTCGCGTATCGCGATAGCGAACATCGAGAAGAATGATCGACGCATAGTCCTTAGGGTTGCGAATGCACCTTCCCAGAGCTTGGTTCACGGTACGATGCGCTTGTAGAACATACCATTGTTTGCCACTCAGACGACTCGTGCTCGTAGCATTGATGGGAGCACCAGAAACTGCACCGCTGCGCTCGTCATTGTAGCGCATCTTCAGCTGGACAAACGTGTCCGTCAGATTGGGGTACGGAATACCGACCATAATGACTGCGCGACCGTACTGATCGGCAAAGTTCAATCCTTCGCTGATCTTGCCCCGGCAAACAGCCAGCATAATGGCCCCGTTTTTGTGATCAGCGGTTATTCGACAGCGCGCGTTGGCAGCTGGTACCGGTGCGCTCGCAGTGGTCTCAGTCCGCGCTGCATCCACCGCATCGTAGTAGACCTGCAAAGCATCGCGGTTTGCATACGCTGACGCGGAGGTGTACGCTCGACCAGCACCGCGTCGTTTCCGCTTGGACCGGTCCCGAGACAGGATACTGGAAGACGCAGCACGTAATGAGCTCGGCCGTTCCCCGAGAGCCGCCATAGATGCATCCGTTCCATATTCCCTTGCAGGGGTAAAGCAGGAGTCGCGCCAACCACGACGCTGAAGTCTGTATCCGCCAGCAGTCTCGGTCGCATATTCTGTTATAACTTGCCCAGAAGAGCGCTCGATGAAGAGACGCTTAGCACCACAAATCCGCTCGATCGCGCCGGTGCTGCTCCAGCGCTGCAACATAGACTCCAAGACTCGATAGCAGGGCATGAAACAGAGCACACCATCGGGAATCTGTGCGCTGCAGTGCGCAAGCGCTTCGCCGATGGCATCCTGATATGACCAGGTAGCGCTCGTTCGGTAGGAACCCTCTAGACGGTCGCCGGAGCTGCTGGTTCCCACAACGCAGACTCGAACGTGTTTCTCTGGATCGATAATGTGGTCGCATTCTGTCTGACACAGAAAATCGGTCGCAAGTTCACTTCGAAAAGATTCCATTGGCGATAGTGTTCCCGAAGTAAGCACGATGGATCGCGCATTGTCTCGCAGATGACGAAAAGCAATTGCGGGATTCATGCACCAAAGTCCAAGTTTGAATTCAACTCCTCCGTAGGTGCCCTGGCGCATCTCGCGTCTCAATACAAGTCTATAGTCTGTGGCGTGCAGCAGGGAAGCCTCCGCAGGTGCAGCTGCGCCCTTCGAGCTCTGTCCGCCGTAAATAAACTGCAGCGCAATGTGGAAGCGTTCTAGCAGATGGAGCACTTCACCGCACAGAGACGCGAAGCGGGGCTCGGTTTCTGCACGCTCATCGCCCGTCGTGGGACGCGCCTGCACCGACTGCTCAGCAGGTTCTTCGGTCGCTGTTTCCGTTCCCAAGCCCGTCGAGGCCGCCATTCCTGAAGCCAAAGCCGGCACCGTGCGCTGCTGTTTCTGACGCCAGCGATCAAGAAAACGGTTTAACTGGCCCATGGACCAGTTCCACTGCTCAAAGTCAAAATTTTGGAAAAACCCTACCTCTAACTCATGCAAGAGAGCACCGTCTTGCCAGAAAACCGTGGCCTGTGCATGAAGACGTTGCGCTGCAGTGCATGGGCCAGACGTCGGACGATGACTTTCGGGAATGCCGTGAATGTCATCTAACAGCGGTATTCGTGTCTCAATGAAGGACGCTAGGGCCTGCAACCAGTGGCGGAACACTCGAAGTAACGCCGTACCATTCAACGACGGACGCCGGACCATCAGTGTCTCCAGGGTGGGCTCTGTTTCCGGCATCTGAACCCCCAGATAGTGATCTAGCTGCAGGAGAACCCGTTGCACCTGTGATAGACTTACGTCTACTGATGCCGCTTCTAAGCACACCTCTTCTATGTTGTGAGCTTCGTCGATTATCAATACGGCACCGGTGATATCGATATCCATGCGTCGACGAATGAGCGGATCCACAAGGTATGAATATGGAGAAAAGATGATATCAGCAGGCTCTATGATCGTTCGTGTCCGCGTTGTACATGAAGTCGCCCGGGCGCTTACGGCACCATCCGTAGACGAAGCGCTTCCCGTGTGCGAGCGTTCGTCGGGGACGCTTGATCCTTCAACAGGGTCTTGATTTGGTTCCGTTTGAATGTCACCATGGACGAGAAAGCGAGATGCAAAATACGGACAACCATGCCAGTGGCGACCGACTTGCACGAGATCTTCCATTTGAAAAGGCTGCGGGGCCGAACACGCTGTTCGCCTCACCGCGGCGCTGTGATGATAGAAGCAGGGCGATATTCCTGCCAGAGGGTCAGCTACTGTGCTGGATGCATCAGCTGCAGACTTGGCCTCCTCCATGAAGCTGAGCTGGACGGCTCGCTGACAAGCTTCCGCTTGCAGAGTCGATGGCGCTCTCTGAATATCCTCATGTACGCAGTAGTGCTTCCGCGACGCCAGCAGTGTGGAACGCATCTTACCAGCGTATGGAGTGCGGCGCATCTCTGCGATGACCTGGGAGAGTTGAGCGTGCGTACGCGAACAGAAGAAAATCCGTGGGTGCCTCTGCTCTACGGCAAGGTTCGTACCCTCCAGGTGCACTGCGACACTGCAGAGCGGGTTCAGTGGGACCTGCTTTCCACAAAGTGGATATCGATGCCGCGTACCAGCCACAGCACCTTGCTGACGCCATCTCTGTGAAGCGCTTTTCAACTGCGATACTCGCGGAGCCGGTCGGCTTGTAAAGTCATCATCATCGTCGTCGTCGTCGACATCTTGAACGCCGCAGTCATCCGCCGCAGAGCGGCTCTCAGGCAGCAATTTCGGGATTGATTGCTTCTCGTCGGCGGGTTCTTCAGTTTCGGGTTTAAATTCGGAGTGCATATCAGCGTGATTTGCAACCGCTGATAGACTGGGCTCTGAGCGCTCTTTCTCTTTTTCGAGCCACGCCAGCGCCGAACAGAGTAACGCCAACGACTTGCCCGTTCCCGTAGGTGATTCTATGCACGCGTTTTGCGCCCGCTGCAAACATCTTATCACTTGGTTCATAATGATCAACTGCGGCTTGTGCGGTTCCAATTCTGTGGGGAACTTTACCTCCAGCCCGGCGATCTCCAGCGTTCGCCAGGTCTTCAGCGTCTGCGCTCCGTTTGGCTCCTCGTGCCGCTCGACATTGGACATGAAGAGCACCTCTGTTGTTGCTCACAAGCCGTCGCCTTTGTGCGGTCTTGGTCAAGCCTCGTGATCGCTTTTAAAAGTTTCTTTTGGCCACGGCAGCGATAACAAACGCCTTTCAAAAGAAAAACGCTGCCGCCAGTGTACAGTAATGGCGAGCGACCCGCCGTAGACAAAACTTCTCCAACTAAGGTGCAGACGCGTCCCAGTTTTTTGGACCGGCCACCAACTACTGCTTCCAATTTTTTCTCATATAGTTTCACTTTAAACGGTTGTCTCACAAAGTTCTCTCGTGTCAACACTGGAGGTCTCGTCTCCAGCACCGCATATCTCCGTGTATTGATAGCGGCGTTAAAAGCTCGGTACACAAACTCCATACGTTTCTTGCCGTCATTCGTTGTACTTACTAGTGCAAGCAATCCACGAACTTTCGCCCTACTTTCCATTTGCTCTTCCGTCAGCGGTCCGTACTTTGCTATATCCTTGGGGCACCGCTGAGGCTTTTCCATCTCGACCCACTGAAGTGTACACCCCAGTTCATGGTGTGTATACGATGTTCGGAAGTCATCTACGGGTATCGTAACGAAACGCCTCGCGCACTCCTTGTACGTTCTTGTCGTTGGAGCTGGCGTAGTCCCTTTTTGGGTCTTCCATCGCCCTGCTCCATACGCTACTACGAGCCTCTGATTTTCATCCTCC